>Ga0114922_10003243_pt1 | contig 15219 bp, 10 predicted proteins | sample AartaG_FD_100975 | JGI IMG/M metagenome (GOLD analysis project Ga0114922, IMG submission 100975) | Deep subsurface microbial communities from Aarhus Bay to uncover new lineages of life (NeLLi) - Aarhus_00045 metaG | ecosystem: Environmental > Aquatic > Marine > Oceanic > Sediment | place...
GTGCTCACGGGCAAGTACAGCCATAAGAACGGCGCGTTGACGTTGGACGTGGCCTTCGACGGTAGTCAGCAGGCTTTTCCGAAGTTGCTTCAGAAGGCCGGGTATTATACTGCCATGGTGGGCAAGTGGCACTTGGGTACTGAACCCACAGGCTTCGATTACTATAACGTTCTGCCGGGTCAGGGCGCGTATTTCAATCCACGCATGAAGGAGAGCACCCTACCCTGGCAACCGGGCTTCAGAGGCGGCACACGGCACGAGGGGTATGTCACCGACGTTATCACCGACGTTGCACTGAAAACACTCAAGAACCGCCCCAAAAACAAGCCGTTCTGTCTCATGTACCATCACAAAGCGCCGCACGATATGTGGGAGTATGACGAGAAGCATGCACATCTCTTCGAGCATGAGGATGTGCCCGAGCCGGACAACCTGTATGACGATTATGAGAACCGCGGTGAAGCGATTAAGCGAACCACGCAGAGGCTCGACCAGGGAGAATCCCTCTATCTGTACCTGCGTGAAACAATGGGGGAAGACGAACTCGCAGGTCTTGAAAAGCAGATGGCCGGCAAGAGCGAGAGTGAAATGGTGGAGGAAATCAACAGACTCTTCGAAGGGATGTCTCCGAAAGAGAGGATGAGGCGGTCCTACCAGACCTACATCAAGGCGTACCTTCGTTGCGTCGCCTCGATCGATGACAACCTGGGCCGCGTGCTGGATTACCTGGACGAGGAAGGGCTCGCCGAGGACACAATAATAATCTACACTTCCGATCAAGGATTCTTCCTGGGGGAGCACGGTCTTTTCGACAAGCGCTTCATGTACGAGGAATCGCTGCGGATGCCATTTCTCGTCCGGTACCCGCGCGAGATTGAAGCGGGCTCGGTCAACGAGGATATCATCACAAACTGCGATTTCGCCGAGACCTTCCTCGACTATGCCGGCGTGCCGGTTCCAGAGGACATGCAGGGACGAAGCCTGCGACCGTTGTTCGAAGGGTCAACGCCCGGCGACTGGCCCCAATCGATGTACTACCGCTATTGGATGCACCGACCACATTACAACGTGTCCGGGCACTATGGCGTGCGCACGCAGCGTTACAAGCTGATTTTCTACTACGGCTTGGGATTGGGCGCTCCGGGAGCGCTCGACGGGCCGCTGCCACCTGAATGGGAACTGTTCGACCTCGAGAAAGACCCGGGCGAGATGAACAACGTGTACGACGACCCGGCCTACGCGGACACGGTCAAGGAACTCAAAACGGAGCTGCGCCGGCTCAAAGAACAACTCGAGGATACCGACGAACAGTATCCCGAGTTGTTGCGTGTTCAGGAGAAGTATTGGTAACGAGTACGTCCCGGCGGACTAGACCATCTTCGTGACTGAAAGAGCTATCAGCCACTGTGCGGCGTAATATGTACTGAGTGTCACCACTCGTGCACTTCTGAAACGCCCTCGAAACCTGCCCAAGGCTAGCGTCGAGTCAGAGACAACGAACAAGACCGCTCCCATAGAGGCTAACAGAGCAGCGATCTCGCCGATCCGGCTCAGCCGTTCGCATGCCTGCCACGCCATGACCAGGATCACAGCCATATATGCCACTACAGGCAGCCTCATCTTGCCGAGATGCGGTGACAGTATCCGGAATATCACAACGCCGAAGACGACGAAGGGCGCCAGCAACCACCACGAGAAGCCAAAACCGCTCGCGGACGTGAACGCCGCTATGTAAAAAAGGTGGCCGATTAGGAAGCTCACAAGACCTGGTATAAACTGATCCGAGGGAAGCATCAAGAAGATATCGCCGGCCAGTGAGCATACAAGTCCCGCTACGATCGCGTATTTGTAGCACGCGAGCTCCGGCGTATCCGCCTGTACCGCGATCAGCAGGATGAGAATCGTTGTAAGCGGTTTGAACAGGTAGACCTGGTTCCGCGGACCGCGATATTCAGCCCGAACGTGAAGATTCCCCGAACATATCACAAGAATTGTCAGCAGTGCGACAAACATTCTCACTCTCCTCAGACGGACACACTGTCGAGCGTATCACCGAACACGAACCGCCAAACTCGTCGTTCACAATTGTGAGAGAAAGCTAACTCCGGAAAGAGTATAGTCGCACCGCTCGCAGGCGTCAACCTTTTGCAGGAGGAACATCCAAGACAGGCGACCTGCCTACCGGCAACTCTGTGTGCTGAATCTGGCTGGCGGGGTGGGCGCGGCCGCCACAATAGGGTACGTCATGATGCGGTTTGTGGTAGGCGCGATCCTCGGGCAGCCCATGATGGGCGCCATCTTCGACAGAACCGGCAAATACTAGTTGGCGTTTGTCGACTCCACGGTGGTGCTGGCCATCTGAGTTGTGCTGGCGTTGGCTATTCGGAGAACCGCCTTGCACCCCGCGTTCAACATCGGTGAAGCATAGCAGCAGGGAGTTCCCGCAATCAAGGACGCCGAAGACAACATCTATCTCACCACCGCTTACGAACACAGAAGAGCCTCGGGAAGGCAATGATCTAGAGGATCAAACCACTGCTTCGCGTGATTCGAGGGTTTCGATAAAGGCGTCGATACGGGTGAAGGTCTGCTCCTCGGCGAAGCTTCTCGGGTCGCAATGGTCCGCCTCGATCATGAGCACCGCCGCGTTGCATTCTTGCTCGAGGAACTTCGCCAGATCGTACATGCCGATAGAGTACGGCCGGCAACTTCGGTTCGAGTGCATCACCACACCGTCGAGGTCGTACTTCTCAACCATACTTGCCAGCACTTTCTTGCGGACGTGGAACCCGCTGTTGATGTACGATGTCATGTAGCTGGCAGCCATAGAGTCCATCGGATCGTCAAAATCACCCGATATACCACGTATCGACCAGCTGTAAGTGTACGTGGCGGCAACCAGGCACGCCTGGCGTTTGGCAAACTTTATTGCCATGTCACGCAGGTTGTACCAGATAGCTATGTTGTCCCATCCGAGCCGGAACCGTTCGCCGGGAACCGCTGCGATCCCGTCGGCGACGCGTTGTTTGACCTCCTCGAGGAGCAGCTTGTAGTAGTCGATACACTTATCCAGTCCCCGCATCACGACGACCGGCGCCATGTGGATGAACGTGTCGAACGAATTGATAGGGGCAGGTTTCGCGGTAAGAAGATCTAGTATCTTACCCCACAGACGGCTCGCCTCGGTCCCGCTGATCAACATCTCGAAAAGCCTGTTCATCTCGACCGGCGTGCCCACGATATCGCCGACTGCGGCTACGATATCCTCCAACTGCGCGCGCACGTACGCTATTGCAGCATCGGTCGGTTTCTCATCGTGAACGAACGGCGCGTCCAGATAAAGTAGCGGCACGTTCAGTTCGCGCTGCAACTGCTGGTACCATTTCGTTACCGTACCGCAGATGTTGTTGCAGCACACGAGAAAATCGGGTTTCGGCATCCCACCGATAGGGCTGTTACCGGTATACAACGAGCCGAAATCCGTCCGCGCGTATCCGCACAGGTCGCGCGAGAACCCGCGCTCTTCAGCCGCCTGAGCAAGCTCGTTGGCCTCGTGCCGTGCGCTGCACAACGCCGCGTGGTTCTCCGGATATATCGGGATCACGCCTGCAGCATTCAACAGCTCGACGGGCGCACCGCTGGTAACCCAGGCGATCTTGCGGTCAGTACCCTCGGCCATCTTGGCGTCCATGTAGTATTCCGTCATCAACTGCTGGTAGGTCTCAGTGGCCTTAATTGGGACGTATTTCTTGTTCGTAGTATCCAAACTATTCTCCTGGACGTTCCTGCTGTCCAATCGATACCGTCATCGCGCGTAGGTCAACCTTCATGTTGCATACGTTCTCCCCGAGGAACGGTCTCACTCCCGGCTCATCCCTTGGCCGCCGCGCCGATCATCTCGGCGAACGCCGAGAATCGCGTCTTGATCTGCTCCGTCGGCGGTACGTGCTGCTCGATCTCCACCAGCAGCGACGGAATTCCCGCCGCATCGAGAGCATCACGCAGATACGGGTAGTCAAACGCCCATGGATCGCAGAACTTCGTGAACAGGAAGACTACCGCATCAGCTCTGGACTCGCGCACTTTCTCAACCACACGAGCACTCGTGTCGAAGCCTGGATAGTGTTTCGAAGCACACGGAACCCGGGTGAGATACATCCGCGCCAGCCGGTCAAGCGGGTCGCCGTCCGCCGCCGCCTCAATAGCAAACGCCCGCGACCCCGTACAGAGCTCATCGTCAACCACGCTGCATCCGGCATCTTCAATCACCGCCAGGTATTCTTCGCTGCGACACGCGGCACCGATAACGAGCACTTTCGGCAGACCGGCGTCCGCCCCCGGTTCAGCTGATTCGAGATCGCCGACGAGTTCGGTCACCGCGCACAGGTGTTCCTCTCTGGGCATCAGAAACGATGCCAGAACGACCGATAACATCTGGGTACCTGAAAGGCTGCCGAGCCGTTCACGTCTGAGTTCATACAGCCGCCGCATCATCGATCTATGCTCGTCGTGCAGCTTAATGCTGTCGTCTATCGAGCCGTCCGATATCTCGGCGCCAATCTGCGCCTCGAGGAAACGGCGCGCCCGGGCAAGCTCTTCTCGGTAGAACTCCAGAGCGTGCTCGCCGTCGACCCAAACCGGCGTCGATAGCGTCAGCACAGGCATTTCTGACACATTCTCCTTCCATATTTCCGCCAGGTTCTGTATGGTATCGCACGTGTGGGGGAACACCATCAGACTAAGGAAATTCAGTTCACCCGACAGCACCATATCTAGCGCGCTACGTGCCAGAGTGCAGGCAAAAACCTGCAGGTGCCCATCGGCAAGCGAAATAACCGCTTCGCGCCCGAGTATCCGCACGGGCAAGTACCCCGCCGCGTGGAGCAGTTCGACCGGGGTGTACGTGCACATGTATCCCGCAACCTTCTGACCGCGTTCCGCGGCAGCGCGAGCCGTTCTGTAATGATCCTCGGAGACCGAGTCAAAGATCTCAAGCTGTCTGTAAGCACCTGAAGCCATTTCCTTACCTTTAACCTCTGGCAGCATCATGGAACATTATGCGTCTCTTCTCGACTCATCAAAAAGAACTGATGAGATAACGGCCGAAAATGCTTCTTCCGGGTGACCGGGAGTCCTTTCACGATCTTCTCTTCCAGCACGCCGGTCGGGTAATGAACACAATTCCGCTATAAGATGCCTTGATACCGACGACCGCAGCGTCAGCGCCCTTTCCACTCGGGCTTACGTTTCTCGACGAACGCCATGGGTCCTTCGATCAAGTCCTCGGACGAGTACATGGCCATCATTCCCGGGAACATCTCGACAATCGCCTTCTCGAGCGGCATTTCCATTCCCTTGATCGCCGCTTCCTTACTCGCACGGACGGATAACGGTGCGCACGCCAGCACCTCGGCGGCCCACTTGTTCGCGGTCTCCATCAGTTTGTCCAGCGGAACCACTTCGTTCACGATCCCGTACTGCAGCGCTTCCTGCACCGGTACCCTGCGGGCGGTCAGCATCATGCCCATGGCGAGATGGTACGGAATGTGCCTGGGAAGCTTGTGCACACCGCCTGCAGCCGCCATAAGACCTACGCGCGGTTCCGGCAACCCGAAGCTGGCGTTCTCCGAGGCGATGATGATGTCGCAGCTCAGCGCTATCTCGAACCCGCCGCCGAGCGCCAGACCGTTGACCGCCGCAATGAACGGTTTGAAGCAGTCCAACCGCCTGGTGATACCGGCAAACCCGCCCTTGCATTTGGCAAATCCCTCAGCTACAGCACCTGGACCCTCCCGCGCCTGAAACTTGAGATCGTTGCCCGCCGAAAACGCCCGGTCGCCCGTGCCCGTGATGATGCATACCCACTCGTCGGGATTGTCTGCGAACTCGTTGAACACCGCATCCATCTCCTGCGCGATAGGCGGGTGTATCGCGTTCATCACCTCCGGACGATTAATCGTCAACGTGGTGATGTGGTCCTTCTTCTCGACCGTGATAAACTCGTAAGCCATTTTCAACCTCCTTTTCTCCGTTGATCTGCTCAGGGATTACCTGTATCCACCCTCCCTGATCATCTTGGTGGGTTTGAATATCTCCTTGCTGTACTTTTCCGCCAACCTTTCCAGTCGTTTCGCAAGGTCTTCAGGCTCGACGCTTTTGGCAATAGCCATCGGACCGACTGGATTGCCGCTGGAATTGACCAGGGCCAGATCAACGTCCTCCGCCGAGCATACGCCCATCTCGATGAGCTTCGTCGCCTCATTGACCTGGACGGCAATCGCATTCAACGGGTCGAACTTGTCCGTCGCCTTGGACAGGTCGATCTCCGGGCGACCCTGAGACCAATCGAAATAGCCCTTGCCGGTCTTTTTGCCAAGATTGCCCTCTTCCATCATCTTGACAAGATGCGGCATTGGCGCAAAGTCCGGATGCACGTTCTTCGCATAGTACCTGGCGCCCTGCACGCTTACATCGATCCCGGTGTAGTCCGTCAACTCGCATGGCCCCATCGGTGAACCAAGCGACCTCAAGAAGGCATCGAGCTCCTCAGGTTGGACTTCGCCGGACTCGAGGATCGACCGAATCAATACGCCGGCGGGCGCGTTCACCCGATTCACAATGAACCCCGGCACGTCCTTCTTGACGATGACCGGTACCTTCTTGACCTTGTTCACATAGTCGTACCCGATCTGGATGGTCTCGTCGGAGGTCTTGTCGCCTCGAATCACCTCGACCAACCTCATGAGCACCGCCGGGTTGAAGTAGTGCATGCCAAGCACTTTCTCCGGTCGGTTCGTGGCAGAAGCAATGTCCGTGATGCTCATCGTGGACGTGTTCGATGCCAGCAGCGTATGCTCCGGCGCCGCCTTGTCCATCTCGGCGAAAATCTGCTTCTTCAGATCGAGCACTTCCGGTGCCGCCTCGGTGGCAAGGTCCGCGTCTTTCACGGCCTCGGCCAGATCCAGCGTCTTCTTCAAGAGTTTGCTCTTGATCTCCTCGTAGCGGTCTGCCGGCACCTTGTCCTTCGAGACAAGCTTCTCCAGACTCTGGTAGATGCGCTCCTCACCACGATCAACGAACTCCTGCGTGATGTCGTACAGGTTAACCTTATACCCGGCGATCAAGGCTATTTCGGCTATCCCGTGCCCCATGTCGCCGGCGCCGACCACGGCTACAGTCTTAATATCGTCAACCGTCATTGTATCGCCCTCCTCAATTCCCTATCTGCCTTAGGTGAGTTGCTCCCCCTGGAAGTTCACACGGGCTGGGTCTCAGCCCAGCCCCGTCCCGTACAATCTGCTACACTTCTCGTTCGATGAGCGTCGCCACGCCCTGGCCGCCGCCGCAGCAGGCGGTTGCCACACCGTAGTTACCACCTTTCACCTCGAGGATGCGGGCCAGCGTACCCACGAGCCTCACCCCGCTCGCTCCCAGCGGGTGACCGATAGCTATAGCTCCTCCCATCACGTTGACCCTGTCGGGATCGAGGCCCAACTCCTTGATGCAGTTGAGCACAACCACGCTAAACGCCTCGTTGATTTCCCAGTAATCAACATCTTTCGGCTCAAGCCCGGCAACTTCTAGGGCCTTCTTGGTCGCAGGAACGGGACCCACGCCCATGATCGTAGGGTCAACTCCTGCAAAGCCGATCGACCGGATGGTCCCCATCGGCTTGATCCCTTTCTTCTCGGCCGTCTCCTTCGACATCAGCAACATCGACGTCGCTGCAGCGTTCAGAGGCGATGAGTTACCCGCCGTCATAACACCCTGGTAATACTCCCAGTCGGGTGACATCGGTGCAAAGGCCGGTTTCAGAGAAGCCGTGGCTTCGTAAGTCGCGCCGTCGCGGATACCCTGGTCCCTGTCAACGACCATGGTACTGCCGTCGGCCTGCTCTGCTTCGATCGGCATGATCTCCCCGCCGAAAAAGCCTTCATTCCGCGCTTTCTCAGCGAGATTGTGCGCGCGGACTCCCCACCTGTCGATATCCTCCTTGCTGATGTCCTCTCGCAGGGTGAAGAGTTTCTCGGCCGTGAGACCCATGTTCATCGCGTTCATCATGTCCCAGTGCGCGTACTTCTCCTCCGTGAACAGGGCAGGGTTCGGAACGATGCCCGTGGTGCCATCTATCGGGACGCGGGTCATGTGCTCCATGCCGGCCGCTATGGCGATATCGGCATACCCCATCGCGATCTCCATGAAGCCAATCTGTATACCCGCCATCGCCGAACCGCACTGTTGATCCACGAACTTGGCGGCGACCGTCTCCGGGAAGTTCGCCATGAACACCGGGACACGACCACCGTACGTCCACTGTTCGGTAACACCTTGAGCGGACCCCGTGATACAGTCGTCCACCTCGCTCGCGTCAATGCCTGCACGCTTGACCAACTCCGGCAGCAGTCTGCCCAGGAGATCATCGCCCCTGAGTTTGTGGAACCAATCTCTGCCCGGATCATTTGGCCTGGACCTCGACTGGGCCGTTCTCAGATACCCTGCAATTACCACATCTCTCATCGTCACACCTCCTTGACTATCTCTCCACGATCACCCGACCTGTGTACGCCGTTTTCTGCAGTCTGTTACTTCCCTCTTTCAAACCCCATCGTGAGTTGCTTGCCCACTCTTTACGCCCTCTCTTGCTCGACCGTACTGACCTCTTCAAGCAGTTCGTTTCGAGCAGCCGAATTGGATCGAACCGCACACCATACCATCTCAGCTATCTCGTCAACATATTCAACGATGTCGCACTCGACACGACCCGAGGCGTACTCGAGAGCAAGTTGCACCGGCATTGTGAAACTTAGTGTCGGCAGCCATGGCAAAGCTTCCTTAACTTCGCCGCTGGCTTGACCCCGAACGAACAACTGCTCCAATGCCTGCAACGGACCTAAACTCCACGGCGGCTCTTTCTCGTCCTCGACTGCCTTCCTGCCTTCCGGACCAAAAAAGTACAGCGCCGCCTGCGGCGACTCCTTTACCCATTCGAAAAGCAACTTGATGGTACTCCGAATCCTGTCCGGGGTGCACTGCGCATCTCGCACGGCATCCCATTCGAGTTGTTCCAACTCCCTGGAAATTGAGTTGAGTAAGTCCAGCGCGAGATCCTGTTTCGAATTGAAGTAATGGTAGATATTCCCCTTGGACAAGCCCGATTGCGCGGCTATCTCGTCTACGGTTGTTTCCTTATACCCCTTGGTAACGAACAGGTCGAGTGCCGATGCTCTGATGCGCTCCAGAGATTTCTCCCGCCTCGCGCTCTTACTCGCCATGGTATACTCGTCCCGTTGCGTGTAGCTGGTGAGAGATATGCAAACGAACGTTCCCCCCAATGGATGCGTTCCGTTTCATAAACCGACTGGTCAGTTGCTATTGTACGGCGGCTCGGGTCGTCTGTCAAGGAGGAAATGTGGGGCGGAGCGCGAGGATCAACCTGCGAGAAGGAGGCCATGACAGTAAAATCGGCCTTGACAGCGGCTGAGCAATGCCGGTATGTTACCAGGGAACCCGCAGGCGGTGGTCGCGTGCAGCTCCATAGTGGGAAATTTGAGACTGCATTAAGATTGATCACATGATCTTCAGGATGCAAGCATGGCGGAGGCATTTCCAGGAAGTGACGAGTGGCTCGCACAAGTCAGCGAGTCGATTATCGATCCGGAGCGCGCAATCGTGGACCCTCATCACCACCTGTGGGACTGGCGGCTGGGTTTCAAATACGTACTTGAAGACCTGTGGGCAGACACCGGCTCGGGTCACAACGTGATCAAGACGGTGTTCCTCGAATGCGGCGCGAACTACCGCACGGATGGTCCTGATCATTTGAAACCGGTCGGCGAGACCATTTTTGTGGAGGCTATCGCAGCAGCGTCTCGTTCGGGCGAGGGGGCGGAGATCGCCGCCATCGTTGCGCGCGCTGATCTGCAGGGGGCCGAACTGGATGAAGTGCTCGATGCTCATGAGGAAGCAGGCAAGGGGTTGTTTCGCGGCATTCGTCACTCGGGCGCCAGAGATCTCCATACCGAAGTTCTTTCCATACCCGGTAAAGGACCGGAAGGTCTCTATGCGTCGGATGAGTTCCGTCAGGGGGTTGCCAAGCTTGGAGAGCGAGGCTACACGTACGACACCTGGCACTATCACCACCAGAATCCCGATTTCAGGAACCTGGCCGCAGCGGTGCCGGGTACCACAATGATTCTTGACCATTTCGGCACACCGCTGGGCGTCGGACCCTATGCCGACCAGCGTGAGGAAATCTTTGCGCGGTGGTGCGACGACATCGCCGCCATCGCAGAGTGTCCGAACGTCGTTGCCAAGCTCGGCGGCCTCGCCATGCCCGATAACGGCTTCGGCTGGGACACGCGCGCCGTGCCGCCATCGTCAGACGAGTTTGTCGAGGCGCAGGCTCGCTACTATCACCACACCATAGAGTGCTTCGGGGCTGATCGCTGCATGTTCGAGAGTAACTTTCCCGTGGACCGTCTTTCGCTTTCTTATCACGTGCTGTGGAACGGTCTTAAGAAGATCGCCGCCAAGTACAGTGAAGAGGATCAAGCGGCCCTTTTCAGCGGCACGGCGAGCAGAGTGTACAGGCTTGACTGATTCCAGACGTCAGCGTTCTCTTGTGACCTGGAGGTCCAGCTTTTCCGAGAGCGCAAACGCCGGTAGACTCAAGATGAAAGGCCACCCCCCACCCTTCTGGAAACTGCACATAGGCGAACACCACGGTACCGAGAGAAGCAAAAAGCACTGTGCGGTAATTAGACAACCTCGGATCTCTCAAGCGTGTGTATAGTCAGGCCTTCAATCGACTTCTTCGACCGAGGAAGAGCCAAGCTTGCGAGATAACCGCACACGAAACAGATGGAAATACCGACAAACGCGTAGAGCAGCAGATGTACGTTTGTATACTGCTGCACAAGGAACAGTGCTGCGGCTCCGGCTATAGCGCCGATGATCGCTCCGGGGCCACTAGCCCTGGTCGTGAAGATCCCGAGACAGAACAGCCCGCACATGGAGCCGCCGAACAGTCCAAGAATCTTCATGAACTGGTCCCACAGCGATTTGATGTCCGAAGAGGCAAATGACAGCGCCAACAGCATCCCCAGAACGCCCATTGTGGCCGTCAACACGCGGGCAAGCCGCAAGTAGCCCCGTTCCGAGCGGATTCGCTGCAATGGCCGAACAAAGTCTGTCACCAGTGCCGTCGACATACTGTTCATACTTGTGGAAACCGTGGATTGGGCTGCGGCGAAAATCCCGGCCACGACCAGTCCCGCGATGCCAACGGGCAGTTCTCGAGCTATGAATAGCGGGAATATGGCATCGGTCTTGAACGTCGGATCGAGCCGATCAGGGTTGTGCGCGTAAAAGACAAACAGCGCCGTGCCCACACCAAAGAATAGAAGCGAGGCCGGCAGGATGGCAACGGCATTCGTCCAGATCGCTCGTTTCGCGCGAGCCGTATCCGAAACGGACATATACCGCTGCACAACCGCCATGTCCGATGTATAGGGAACCAGATTCTGGCCAATTCCACCTAGTACAACAACCCACAGGGCTGTTGAGGCAAAGCTCGTTACGCTGAAGTCCCAGTTGACCATGCGAAACTTGCTGTGTTCAACGGCGGTGGATAAGAAACCGCCAACGCCCCCGTCAACCCCGCTCACAATCAAGATGAGCGTGAGAAGCGCTCCCCCCATTAGTACGAAACTCTGTATCGTATCGGTCCATACGACGGCTTCCAATCCGCCCATGGTACAGTAGATGATGCTTAGTATCGCCATGACAAGAATGCACTGGTGCTCAGACATGGGAGTTATGGCCGCGAGGGCCAGCGCCGGCAAGTACATCACGATGGCCATCCGGCCAATCTGAAAAAGGACAAACGACGTGCTGGCGAAAAGGCGCGCCGCACGATTGAAGCGCTTTTCAAGGTACTCATAGGCGCTTGTCGCGTCAATCTTCCGAAAGAACGGCAGAAACAGCAGAATGACCAAAGGCGTAATGGCAATTGCCGTCATGTTAACCATGAAGTAGACCCAGTCAGTGGCATAAGCTTTGGCGGGAATGGCCACAAACGTGATGGAACTTAGCATGGTTGCAAAAATGCTCAGTCCGGCAACGAACCACGGCACTCGCTGGCCACCCCGGAAGAAGTCATCCGAGTTCTTGTTGCGGAACGAGAAGAACACGCCCACGCCAATCAACGCTCCCAAATAGGCGACGATGACCGAAAAGTCGATAACGCCGAAACGTCCTGCGCGCTTAACCGGGCGGACCTGCCATACCTTCGGGGAGCGGACTCGAGGACGAATTTCGCCGCTCGGAATAATAATGGGATCATTCACGGTGTCGGTTCCCCACCGGATGGCCGTGGTGGCTACATGATTGGCGGGAATGAAGCCCGCGCTTGTCCATGTATCGGTAATCGTATGGTAGGAGAGCGCCTCTTTTGGAAAGCCGGGATGGTCGCCTTTTAGCTCATCGGCTTCATGGTAAAGGCTGCCGTCAGCGCCGCCAAGCACGAAGATGTGGCTTTGCCCGACTTCTATAGCGGTGCCCGCCATGACACATTGGGGAACATCGTTACGCTTTCGCCACGGGTTGACTTTTCCCGTATAGGTCTCGGTTTCATGGTCATACGCTTCAGGTTCGTAGTATTCCGGCGTGAATTCATAGACATCGGTAAGAAACTGCACCTCCCCGGTTTCTCCCGCATCACCGGTCATCCGGCGGCCGCTGATGACATAGACACAATCGCTTGTACCATTGTGCTGCGCAACCGCGATCGCGTACGCCCGGGATGGTCCGGGCCAGGGAAGGAGCCGCTTCCATTCAACGTCGTCAGCATCGTCGATTCTTGAAAGGTCCAGCGACCAGAAACTCCGCTGGGCCGTGTCGAGACCAAGGCCGGAGGTTCCACCGGCAACATAGACCGTGTCACCGATCAGGGTGGCGCTGGAATTTGCACACGCGCTTGGCAGACTCGGCAGCGTCCTCGTTGTGGTCTCTTCCTTCTCCGGATCCCATTGCAGCAGGAAAACGTCGGAATAAGTGCGCTCAGAATCATTGCCGCCGATACATACGACGCCATGGCTGGTCGAAACGGACGCACCGTAGGCTACGGGCTTATTGAGTTTCTGGCGCGTTATCCAACGATACGATCCATCGGCCGCAACCGAGCCTGCCGAATCCCTCACGAGCACATAGATGTCGTCATGCCAGACCTTGGTCGATTGCCAGACGGGCGGGGGGAAATTGGCGCCCCCCGCGATGATCAAGGCGTCGCCGCTAATCCCTGCGAAAGGACCGGCCACACCGAGTTGGTGTGCCATGCCGGACGGAAGGGGCAATTCAGGTAGTTCCGACCACTCCAATATCTCCTCGGCTAGTACGTTTCCAGCCACGACGCACGACAAGGCACACAGGGCTATTGCTGCAATCAGGGAAAACTTCATGTTCAATCCTATTGGCGTTTCAGGCAACTACGTTAGAATCCGCACCCGATTCTGTCAAGACGTCGATTTCTCTTTTCTGTTCATCGCTCAGTTCCTGTATCGGGCGCAGGACCTTGCCGTTACCTATGCCCAGGGTGTGCACCCCATACATTGCGCCTGCCAACCAGCTTTTGTCGCCCAGGAGAAGGGTCTCTCTAACGGCCATGATATGTCTCTGCAGTTCAGCCAGCCGGGTTTCGTCCCCGGCTTGGTTGGCACTCCACGCGGCGGCGAAAAGGCTCGGTGCATAATTACCGCAGACCGGGACCATACCTTTCGCGCCGACTGATAATCCCCATGCAATATCCGGTTCGTTTCCCTGAAGGATCGTCGTCGCGCTTTCGGAAACCGCCTTCGTTAATTCCAGGAAATAGTCCTGGTCTCCCGAACTCTCTTTGATGACCCCGGTCCATCCCCGCCGAACCATCTCAGCAATCGTGGTCACTGGGATGGAAGCCCCTGTGCACGAAGGAATATTGTAGACGATCAGGTCCATGGCGGTGGCCTGGCGACAGCCATCGAAATGGGTTAGAAACTCCTCCTCCCGCGTCGGCGTGACGTAAAACGTCGCAGTGACGACCATGTGTTTGAACCCGATTCGATCGAGGACCCGTATGCGTTCGATAGCCCGGACCGTCGAAGTAGCGATGACGCCCCCCAAGAGGGGCACGGAATCATCCACTTCATCGCGGGCAATCTCCATCAACCGTTCCCATTGATCGTCGGTCAGCAACGGGCCAAAGCCGGAAGTGCCACCCACAAAAATCCCGTTAACGCCCCCCTCGAGACAGTGGCGAATAAGGGCACGCATCGCGGGTTCGTCTACGCGCTCTTCCTCATCCACGGTGGTCAATAGGGGCACAATAACCCCCTCGATAACTTCGGTCGATTCTGACATCACTTACCCCTTTCAATTCCGTCGGTAGGCAATACCCCCACTCCCCAACATTACTCGCTTTCGAGCTGTATCTTACCCCACTACCCGATCTCGAACAACCTATACCTCCGTCGATGGGATAACCCATTATTCAACGAAGCTGAATGAATAGACTGTCGCATTCTTGAACTCGAGCTGGATCCGAACCGCTGCCTCCAGTTGACTCAACGAAAACTCGTTCTGCCACGTTATCTTTTCATCAGTCACGCTCCGCTTCAGCGCGTTGCTTTCAGCCAGTAGCTTGTTGCGCTCATCGAGCACTTTGACCTTAACAAATCCGTCCGGCTCGACGTCTGCGGAGAGCTGTAACATTCTCTCACCACAGACTATGGGTATCGTTGTGATTGTTGAGGATTCCCCGGATTCGGTTTGAGTGTACCCTGCGAATCCGTCCGGCCTCAAGGTCGCCATGCAGAAAAACCCGTTCCGCCAGCTACCGTGTTTGCCATCGCTGCCGCCGTAATACAAGCGAATCTCATCCTCCAGAAACACTGGATATGCGGCCGCATATACGCAGCCCCAGTCATATTCACCTTCCTTACCATCGGCGTTCGGAATGAGCGGTGTTCCCGGCAAAACGCGATTCCATTTGACCGTATCAGGGCTCCAGGTTAATTCTGTCCAGGTGCGGTCGGTCTCCGTGTTAAAGATCGCAACCAGACCAAGATACACACCGCCATAATAGAAAACGGGCATGGCATACGTCTGGTGCTTGTCGTCCAATCCCTCAAGCACAATCTCGCACTTCTCCCAGTTGATAAAATCTCTACTGGACGTCCGTGCAAC
>Ga0114922_10003244_pt1 | contig 15218 bp, 14 predicted proteins | sample AartaG_FD_100975 | JGI IMG/M metagenome (GOLD analysis project Ga0114922, IMG submission 100975) | Deep subsurface microbial communities from Aarhus Bay to uncover new lineages of life (NeLLi) - Aarhus_00045 metaG | ecosystem: Environmental > Aquatic > Marine > Oceanic > Sediment | place...
TGCCTGCGTTGTCGGCCAAAAACGTTCTCAACGTGGAGAAAACCACGCCTCCGAGCCTTTTTGGCCTGCCGCCTTGGCCTCGAACTTTTCGCTCGGCCTCATAACGCCCCGGTTATTCGGATAAGCTCTTAACATATTAGGGTGGACCAGGCTTGTTTTCTTCATTAATACTTGTTGTTGGGCCATTGGGCTCGACAGGAGTATTTAGCCTGGTTTCCTGGTCTGTTTTGTCCCGTTCTTTTTGTTGCGTGCTCTTTAGCAGCTGCTCGATAGCTTGTTCACTTGTGATCTTTGTGTCCGGCAAAAATACTATCGAGTTAACCAAATCGCACCACCAGCAAATGTATGTTATGTTGGCCTGCTGAGAATCTCTGTTAAAACCTACCTGTCTTAAGAAACGGTTTTGAGAAACTGGCGTAGTGGTAATTAAGAGAGCTATGAAACTAAGAACAAGGAAGCCGGCGAGGAAGCCGAGCACACCTGCGATGAGAATATCAAATACTTTTGGAAATGTGACCTTAAATTGCCCTGTAAGAAAAATGTATGTAATTCCATATAAAATCAAGTAGGTCCCTACTGCTGAAACTGAAAGAGCGAGGGCGTTACAGCACGGCATATTTTTGGCCTCTGGGACAACATCTAAAATTACCGGTGACAGGAATATAGCGATGTAGATAGAAATTACAATATTGAAGAGGGTGACCCATGTTTCGTAGAAGCCTATTTTGACGGCAAACCAAATGAAAAGTCCACCAGCTAATATGCCCATCCAAAATACCATAAAATTTATCCTATTACTCTTTTTAGCTCTTCGAGGCTTGTTATTCCGGATGCTACCTTTTTTAGGCCTTCTTTCCGCAGGTTTGACTTGTCCTTCTTCGTTCCGTCGGTTCTCAATTCAGCAATTGATAAGTTATTATCAGCAATATCAGCCTTCAATTGATCGGTTATGACCAGAAGGTCACAGACCGCCGTCCTGCCCGAATAACCGGTTCCTTCGCAGCGCCTGCAGCCTACAGCCTCGAAAATATTTGTGCAGTCTATACCTTTTCTTTGGAATTTATGGATTAAATCCTGACTTAGTTGGGCCGGCTTTTTACAATGTTCGCAAAGCCGGCGAAGAAGTCTCTGAGAAAACAGAAGACTCAATCCGGATGACAACAGAAGAGTCGATACTCCTAAATCCAGCAATCTGACCAAAGCTGTTGCGTTGCTGTCACAATGTATTGTTGCCAGGACAAGATGGCCGGTCTGCGATGCCCGAAGCGCAATCTCTGCGGTTTCCTCATCTCGTATTTCACCCACACATATCACATCCGGGTCCTGTCTTAGAACACTGCGTAAAGTTTTTGCGAAAGTAATATCAGCCTTCGGATTAATTTCAATCTGACTGGCTGTCGGAAGAACTGTCTCAATCGGGTCTTCAACTGTTATAACGTTTCGGGTAAACCGGTCTATCTCGTTGAGCATCGCATACATAGTTGTGGTCTTGCCGCTGCCGGTAGGGCCACAAATCAGTATCATACCGGATGGTTTGTTTATAGAACTTTGAATAATTGAGTACTGCTTTTTAGTGATCCCTACGTCGGTCATCATGAACGTACCTGCGTTCTGGTTGAGCACTCTTATCGACAGCTTTTCGCCGTTGAGGACGCCGGCACTTGCGACCCGAAAGGAAGCCGTAGTCCCGGCCTTTTTTGCTATAAAGGCGCCGTCCTGAGGTCTTCTTTTTTCGGAGATGTCCATACTCGAAACGGCTTTGATACTATTTACGATTGCTTTACAGGTATCGGCCTTGAGTTTTTTTACTGTCCGCAGGACGCCGTCTATTCGAAACCTGATTGTGTACGTCGCTTCATCCTTTGGGTCGATAAGAATATCGCTGGCCTGACGCTCAAGAGCCTCGGCGATGACTTGTTCGGTTAAATCAAGGATGCCGCTGTCCTGTCGCTTTTTATCACTATGCCCGTATATCTCGTCGATACTTCTACCTGACGAATCAAGCAGTCTTATCGCCGAATCTTCTCGACGGTGTCCGGAGCCTCGAAATCGTATGTTGGCAAAAGCTTTTTGTACTTGTTGCTTTATTATCTCGAAGATGCTGATGTTACTTTGAGAGGACGTTTTGGCCGTATTTACTATCAGCAGAATAAGCAGAAGTATCGGTCCTGCGAAAAGAGTGATAATGTAAGCTGTTGATTTATATTTCTTTGGTACAAGTTCACTAAACTGAGTAAGTTGAACAAAGTATAGACAAAGGTATACCCAGATTACGAGGCAGACGAGCTTGATTGGATTAAAAGGCAGCGATGTTACAAATGACACTAAGCTAACATCTGCTGGTAATAAACAGAACGGACTTGGCGAAAGATTTTGGATGAAATCCATAATTTGCATACAATTTCTCTTTCAGCAAATACGTAAGATAGAACACTCGCAATTATTAAAGTAGTATATTTTATCGGCATTGGCAAGCTTAAATATTCACTAAAAAAGTCTAAGCGTCTCTTTCAGGCATTAGTCGAATCAGTGGTTGCTTTTTTATCTCGCGCCAGCTGGGAGCATATTTTTCTGGTACTCGCAAAATAAACACCGGCTTAAAGATCTTCAAGCTCAGCTAAGAAAGAATCAGACTTATCCAGCTCCAGTTCAGGGAAGCTGCCGGACAGCTCCTCAGCCAGGACCTTTGGCGGTGGTACTTTCGCTACGGGTTTTGGTTTGACCTGCTTAGGCTTGGGTGGGACAATTTTTTCTGGCTTGCCGTCAATCTGCAGCAGGAACGTAAGCGGGCCTATTCTGATATAATCGCCCGCCTTAACCGTTGTCTCATTTATACGTTTACCATTAAGAAATGTACCGTTACGGGAATCAAGGTCTCGAATTTTCACGGCCTCCCTGTTCTGGTTCAGCTGGCAGTGCCTCTTGGAAACGACCATAAGGGGGACACACAAATCACAGTCGTGACGTCGGCCAATTATCGAAGTACCGCTCGGCAAAGAAAAAGCTTTTTGCGAGCCGTCTTTCTTAAATAGAACAAGATTAACATCCATTCTACCTTCCTCGCCATAAGTTTGTACTTTCCCAGGACTACTTTCATTATATGGATAAAAGACCTGTGTAGCAAGAAATAAATCGGACGATAAATAAATATTGACAATTTTGCCCACGCTGATATATTCGTAGGCGAATACAAAAAGGATTGGTATTAGCGGATAGATATATGGCAAAAGTTACCCTGCCCGATGGCAGCACAATAGAAGTCACAGACGGTACGACAGCAAAGCAATTAGCTGAACAGATAGGACCGGGACTTGCCAAAGCGGCCGTAGCGGCAAAAGTAAATGGCCAATTGGTAGATTTATCCACGCCTATTAGTAGAGAGGCGGAAGTTCAAATCACTACCCTTAAAGATGACGAAGGCATTGAAGTGATGCGCCATAGCTGCGCCCACGTAATGGCTGAAGCTATATGCAGTATTTGGCCGGATACAAAGCTGGTCTATGGGCCAACCGTTGAAGATGGATTTTACTATGACATTGACCTCGATGAGCCGATTCGGCCGACCGATTTCGAGCGAATCGAGGAAAAGATGGCTCAAATTGTCAAAGCCGACAAACCGTTTGTCCGCAAAGAAATGACTAAAGCCGAGGCCTTAGAGAAATTGGCCGGCGACAAATATAAAACCGACAATATAAGCCACGCGGATAGCGATGTTATTAGTTTTTACTCGCACGCAGATGGATTCGAGGACCTGTGCCGGGGCCCGCATGTACCCGGCACCGGCAAAGTCGGAAGCTTTAAGGTTATGTCGGTAGCCGGCGCTTATTGGCACGGTGACCCGACGCAAAAAATGCTCCAGCGGGTCTATGGCACCGCCTGGCCGACAAAAAAAGAGCTTGACGAGCACCTGCAAAGATTAGCCGAAGCGAAAAAACGTGACCACCGCGTATTAGGCAAGCAGCTGGATTTATTTAGTTTCAACGAAGCCGGTCCCGGCTTTGCGTTCATTCACGCAAAAGGAGCGATTATCTGGAATGCCATAGTGGACTTTTGGCGGGTCGTTCACGATAAATACGGCTATGAGGAGATCCGCACACCTATAATTCTTAATGAGCAGCTTTGGCACAAGAGCGGCCACTGGGACAATTACAAAGAGAATATGTACTTTACCAGTTTCGACGATGCCGACTATGCGATAAAGCCTATGAACTGTCCCGGCGGATGTCTGGTTTACAAGTTCCGGCAGCACTCGTATCGCGAATTTCCGATGCGCGTCGCCGAGCTTGGGCTGGTACATCGACATGAGGCCAGCGGTGTTATGCACGGCCTTTTTAGGGTCAGGCAGTTTACTCAGGATGATGCCCATATTTTTTGCACCCCCGAGCAGATAGAGCCCGAGATAATCGGAGTCATTGAGCTTACCTTTGAAATGTATCAAGCCTTCGGGTTCGAAGATTTCCGCATTGAGCTGTCCACCAAGCCCGAAAAGCATATCGGCTCGGACGAGATTTGGGAAACGGCTACCAACGCCCTCGAGGAAGCCCTCAAGCACAAAGAGATTGACTATAAAATCAACGAGGGCGATGGTGCATTTTACGGGCCCAAAATTGATTTTCATATAAAAGATTGCCTGAAAAGGTCCTGGCAATTAGGCACAATTCAACTGGATTTTTCTATGCCGCAGCGATTCGGCTTGGTTTATACCGATAAAGATAATACCGAGAAAACTCCGGTTATGATTCACCGGGCGGTTCTGGGCTCTTTTGAGCGCTTTATTGGTATTCTTATAGAACACTACGGTGCGAATTTCCCGCTTTGGCTTTCCCCGGAGCAGGTAAGGGTGTTGCCGATAAGTGAAAAAAGCAATGATTATGCGAAAATCATTGAAAATAAGCTAAAAGATGCATCCCTGCGCTGCAGTTGTGATTTTTCGGATGAGAAAATAAATGCCAAAATTGCCAGAGCTTATAGCGAAAAGCTCCCCTTTATGCTGGTAGTCGGGCCCAAAGAGGCTCAGTCCGATATGGTCAACGTTAGAATCCGGGGCATCAAAGAGCATAAAACAGTACAGATTGATGAGTTTTTGAGAATAGTAGGACAAAAAATTGCCGATAAAAAAATAGATTTGGCTTTCTAAAAATATAAGTTATAATTATTGGTTGTAATGACCCTCAAAATAATTGATTAATGATTTGTTGTTTTATAGAAAGGTAAGGTGACGCACAATAAGTAAACGAGGTTTAAAGGTAAATGGAGGAATTCGGGCCGAAACAATTCGGCTCATTGACGAGTCAAACAATCAGGTGGGCGTCGTAAATAAATATGATGCCCTCAACAGAGCGCGCGAGATAGGGTTGGACCTTGTGGAAGTTGCCCCTACAAGCGAGCCGCCGGTTTGCCGGATAATGGATTACGGCAAGTGGCAGTACGAACAAAAACGCAAGGTTCGCGAGGCTCATAAGAAAAGTCAGCACCATACTGCAACTCTCAAGGAGATCAGGCTCAGACCCGAAACCGACAAACGCGACCTGGAGATTAAGCTCAAGCACGGGCGCGAATTTCTGGAAAAAGGCCACAAGGTACAATTCACAATGTTCTTCCGCGGACGTCAGATGCTGCACCGGGACCGGGGTTATGCCATGCTCGAGCACATTACTGAATTGTTACAGGATTTGGCGAAGGTTGAACGACCGGCCAGAATGGCCGGAAGGCGTATGACCTTATTAATTGTGCCTAAATAGTTCGTATTCGCCGAACTAGTTTTGCTGGAAATCAATACAAACAATATGTACACCAATAACATGATGCACCAGCCTCGACCTACGGCAAGATTGAGGTTCTGCATCCTTGCCTCTCCTAAGCTTTAAGCCGACGAAACACCATCCACGCGATAAGCCCAATAATTAAGAAACCGATTAGAATCACCAGCACTATGGGCAATGAACCACTTTCAGCCACTACTTGTGTCCGCGTCTTTACAGTATCTACCTGTGTCTTCGGCAGTGTGTCTGAAGGCGTAGCCGGTTCGTTAGGAGCAGCTTCAGTTTTCTTGGCCGTTGCCAGGCCAGGAGGAACCTCGCCTTCAGCCATAATCTCCTCTGCCATTTTGTCGATTTCGTCAATAACATATTCGTCAATTTGTGGAACAAGTTTTCCGTTCTGCCACGTATAGCGCATACCGTTGTCCAAATCGCGGACCACCTCTCCGTCTTCGAGATGTGGAATAAAGGAACCCAATGCATCATGGTCGGGTTCAAGGATTATCTGCGTTATCTTGTGGTGTATGGCAGAGCGCACAGTAACACCATTTTGTGTGTTAGCTGTTATACATAAATCTGCTTCCATAGGAACATAAACACCATTTACATTCTCGAAACGAACGTTCCTTATAGACAACGACTCACTCTCATTATCCTTTAATCGTCTCCCGCAGTATAAGTCTTTTGGCCCCAGCCGTATATCTGCCTTTGCAATGTTATAGCCGTGTTCAGGGTCAATCCACACAGTGTAAGTGCCGGATTTTGTCTTCGCGTCGATAACGTAACAGGCTATAGAACCAACCTGTTCGAGTTCGTCTCGAATTGATATGGAATCCGCTTGCCGAAGCACTGAATCTATGCGTTTATAGTCGCTGTAACGAATGCCTAAAAACGGAGCTCCGCTATATCCAATATTAAGATTACGTTTCACGTATTCTTCGTTGGTCGAAACATAAGCTGTCCTATCATTTGTTTTTATAGATTTGCTCTGTCCAGTATGGCGTTTGCCATCCCAGAGTTCAAAGTGGTATTGAGCATCCTCAATTGGAGTCGGTGCATCTTTAGTTGGTAGATGAAGCCAGCGGTACAGACTATGGTGTATCCTTTTACCATCAAGCCGCAATTCTGAGATCCACCGCTTAAACTCTGGAGTTGTTCTATCTGACCAATTATTCACAATCGTCTCTTCAGTCTTCACAATGAGGGATTGAAGTCTATCCTGATTTGCTGTGTATTTGTCGAGCAAGTCCGAAACGCTAAGTTCATCTGTAGTTAATGCCTGCATTGGCATACAGCAAACTGCAATGATTAAAATCTTGTGCATTATTCTCATGATTGGCTTTCTCTCCAAAATACTCACGATTACCCTATTCTTTGGAACCTAGCAAACGGAGCCGAGCACCGAAAGGGCACTCGGCTCCACCGATCTATGGTCTTGCTTCGCACTTTTCTGAGATCTTTTCCGTTAGTGGACATTTGGGTCCAAAGCATGGCGTCTGCGTACCACTTGTATTGCAGTAGTTATACGCACTGATTGTTTCATTCCAATCGCATAGGATAATAGTACCATTGCAGCGGGTATCTAAATCCCAGCATGAAGTGCTATCATCGTGACAATTACACGTATCCCCACCCGTCGTACTAAGAGAAGACTCGCCCATGATTCTTGGGAATGTGCTGGCCCAAAGGAACATAGCCCCCACTGCCAGCCCAACGATGAGCGACATTTGGGAAGAACTTAATATCTTCATGATCAGAACTCCCTTCCAAAATAATTATCCCATAAAAAATCAAAAAAATCAACTACTAAACAACATACTTCCTTCAAAAACGACAAAACTATATTTTATTTATCTGCCCATTGGCAGCACCTCCTTTCAAATCTCCGTTCTTTTCACAACACAAATAATTGAATGAAAAATGTCGGTCTCTACTGATAACTGTTCGAAAATCGCGAAACTGGACAAAAAAAATTGAACTTTTTTCGATCGTTTCTATAAGTCCGGTATTTTCAATCAGTTACAGACGAAAATATTATATTTTTTTGGATATAAACTTGGCCAATCCATCAGTATAGGTTCCTTTCACAGTCCAGAGCGTGTACGAGAACCTGTTTGTTGATATTATTTTAAAAAATTCTTGGTAGAATAAGGCTGGCTTTTAGCTTAAAAATGCACACATTATCGTGGGCCCCTGCTGTAAAAAGTCAGATTCACCCCTAAAAATTGCGAGTTGATTCGTTTTTGAGGAATTTTAGACTTCTGGTATTGACAAACGGAGGCATATAACAAACATTTCGTTTATACTATAGACGCCAAAACCACGAATCCTTTACAGTAATTCTCCGGAAAATGTGGAAAATATCATAATTTCCACAAAAACTGAGCGAATGTCTGTATTGGCGCCTGACAAGCGCATCTGTTACCGGCTCCTTCGTTTTCGAAGATTTTTTATTGTCTCCACCGAGATGTTGGAGCGTTTGAATTCGATTAACTGTTTAACGCTCAGTTGCTCATAATCCGGGTTAGCGAAAGCGGCTCCGTATGAAGGCTTGATATTATACCTTTTTAATTCATACAAATCCTCAATCGAAAAATCATGTCCCAATTTTTTCCACTCTGAAGCTTCCTGCGGGCTGAGGTTTCGCTGTTTGGCCCAATACAATTTATCGAGCGTAAGGTTATATCCCGATTTTTTCCAGTCTGAGGCTTCTTGCGGGCTGAGGTTTCGCTGTTTGGCCCAATACAATTTATCGAGCGTAAGGTTATATCCCGATTTTTTCCAGTCTGAGTCTTCCTGCGGCCTGATGTTTCGTTGTTTGATCCAATACAATTTATCGAGCGAAAATTTGTGTCCCGCATTCTGCCATGCGATAAAATCCTGCGGATGCAAGTTCCGTTGTTTAACCCAATAAAGATTTTCCAGCGAAAGCTCGTGTCCTGCATCCTTCCAGGCCATGTATTCCCGCTGCTTTAAATTCCGCTGTTTAATCCAATACAATTTTTCCAGTGAAATATCATGTTTGATTTTTCTCCACTCTAACGCTGCTTCTGAATTAAGATTTCGCTGTTTGGCATATACAAGTTCCTTCGCGGAAAGGTCATATCCCGCCTTTTTCCAGCCAATACTATAATCGCTGGAAACATGATACCTGGCAAGCCTGACAATGTCCTCAGCGTCAAACTTGTAGCCGTTGTCAATAAGTTTTTTAACTGTGGCGGCCTCAAAATTATAGGCCACCAGATCTCCAGCCTGGTCGAGGTTGAATTTTATTCCGCAATCAGCGAATTTTATCAACTGCTCAGCGGTAATATCCTTCAAAATCAGCGGTATTAAAATATCGAGAGAAGGTCCCTGCTCAAAAGCTGTTTTGATTTTATTAATCTCATCGCGGTTGACTTCAATTATAACCATCCCGAAAGCAGTGACGTCACGCTCATAATAGCTGCGACCAAGCTCGCCTTCAAACGAAACCTGCCCCATGTCGCCGGTGAAAACCAATTTTACCGGCTCTCCGGACTTATTCGACCCCGGCCAAAAGTTATTAAATGCGTATTTGTCGATGCGAAAATTTTCCTGGCTTATACTACCTCTCAAACAGTCCTCTGTAAACGATAAGGTAATGTAATCAGATGACGGTTTTGGATACCACCTGTTAAAGCTGATCCACTGCCTTTCCGTAAGGTTTATATTTTCCGGCAGGCTCTCTCTGTCATCTTCATGCAGAATTATTTTCAGAAATAACTGATTTGCGCGATGTGAGTTGCTTACGAACGAATTTTTGTTCAGTATGCATCCTGCCGCAACAAAGCATATCGCAAGAATCCAATACAATACAGAAATTTTCAAACCTGAATAACGCAACATGTCTTTCTCCTTTTTTAATAAATTCAATTCGCACTACTCCCGTTCACTTTAGTCAAAGTTTCACTGTATAATAGATGCGCTTGTCAAGCGTAAATGGGGCCACTTTGGCATTCTATCTATCTTTATAGAAAACAAGCAGTTACATTCACAAACGTCTCTTTCACATCTCAAGCCACAAAAAGACACTTCATCCAAATAATAGACGCCAAAAGTGAAGATTCGTTACAGTTTTTTTCGGAAAATGTGGAAAAATCTTGTAATTCACGGAAAACTGAGCGAGTGTCTGTAATAAGAGTGCTCAGTTTACATTCAAAAGCTCCTTACTTCTCTGTTAATTCCGTAATTTTTCGGATTCTATTGCGAATGGATTGTTTCTGAAGGCGAATAATCCGATCACTAATGTCTCTTCGCCAATAGGCTTTTAATCGCAATCTTTAGCATCCAGAAGTCGATGGACCCTTACACCAGGGCAAAATGGCTTTTAGAACTCTCAGATTTCCATCATAGAGATGAATTCATAACTCATTGTAAATAAAAAGATAAAGATGATTTCAAGAGCCTTTCTTTAGTGCCCAGAACTCGCTGGATCCTTACACCCGATGTTATCAGTTTTGATTTAGAAGTCGTTCAAGAATCGCTTAAGCCGCGTCTTCAAGGATGTTAAATCTTTTACCTCAGCATTAGGGCCAATCTCTAATTCAAATGCTTCATCTGGAATTATCGAGGGATCATTGAAGACAGACTTTTGGATATCTACTTCCATCTTTGAACGGTAAATTAGCTCACCATTTTGGATATTGTAATTCTCAGTAACCACGCTGATAGGAAACCAGACTCCTCCGGATACCTGCTTGTATTGAATAGTTCTTCGCAACTGTAATACATCTTCTTTGACGTAAGATTCACGCGTGACAAGTCCGTAAGCCTTTTCTACATCAAAGATCCGGACTCCTACCTGTCCCGTCCGGGTATTATGAAATGTTTGTTTAATCACTTTATCTTCTTCTGCTAGCCATCGTTCTATTCCCGGTTCTGTTGGCTTAGATATATGATTGAGGCCACCACGGCCTTGCCACCCAACAGTCTGCAAGTAGTTGTTGTGGTGAAAGCGCTCCGTTGGCTTCTTTAATATACCTATTTCCACTTTGCCTGTTAGTCCTGTAGGCATTTCAGCTACCCGGAATTTCTTGCCGTCGTATGTCATGAACGTTATCTCTTGATTTGACGACACCTGTCCATTTGGATCATGAATTGTAGTGTTAGTTTCACATGATAGTGCAATCTTCTTATTGTTCCACCAGAGTTGATGAGTTCCTTTGATCTCGGGCTTATTACTCCATGGGCCAAAACCCTTGCGTTCTGAACTCCAAACAAGAATCGCACAGGAGAGCTTAGAGACATTGTTTTGTATCCCCTGGGCTATGGTATAACGCATAATATCATTCGGATCAGGATTAGCCCGGTGTACGCTAAGACTATACCCAATGATTATAAGCACAGTGGCTAAACCTATTATTAAAAGCCACCATCCTGTGTTCTTGTAGAATCTGATAGTTGTCGTCATTAAATTAGCTTTCCTGATAACAAGTTATTATCTGGGATTTCCCATTTTAAACGCTTAAAAACATAATTTCCTATAATTTGACCAGCGTTACTACGTTCTTCTCATATATAGGCGTCAAAAAAACGAATCCGTTTGCGCTTGTCAAGCGTAAATGGGAGCATGGTGAATACCTATCTATCCTCTTAAACAACAAGCATTTATATCACCAAATTCTTTATTCGCATTTCAGGCTACTAAAATACACTTCATCTATATAACCAGATGCCAAAACCACACATCCGTTACAGTAATTTTTCGAAAAATGTGAAAAAATCTTGCAATTTCCATAAAAACTGAGCGAGCCTCTGTAATACACATACTCACTTTAAGAACATCCTGGCCAAAATAAGTGCATTTTTGGCCGTTTTCATTTGACTATTGTTTGATATTATGTTATAATACACCTATGTTAGCCAGCAGACTAACATAAACCGCCAGTAGGCGAAGATAAACAGACATCAGACTTCTGACTTCAGATGACAGACATCAGGAGGTTACCCAAATTGCCATTGTTTCACAAAACGCCGTCAAACAGGGGGGTTTTGTCATATCAGGCAGAAATCAGCGGAAAAACCTACGAAGTTTTGACTACTTTTTATGCAAAACAAACCCAATTTCCAAGATGCTCAAATGAACGTAAGTATCATTTTAACAAAGAATTATGAAAATATAAGCGATTGGACACTTGGTGAAAACAAACCCAATTCAAAGCCAATCAAACCCAATGTCGAAACAACTCCAGAGCCCGATTTGTCCGGGATGCTTATTCACTAACCGGATGAGGCGAAAACAGTCGCAGAAGGATTTTCTGGATTTTTTAGAGAAACTACCGGTTATGATATTGACCTGCGGCGGAAAATAGCGTAAATTACCGAACTTATGTTTTCTTTGCACCAAAACGGTTTACGGCTAAACGGTTTTTAGTGCAGGATTACAGGAAAGGTTATTTTAAGGGGAACAGCTAAATGCCGAAACAGAAGACCCATAAGGGGTTGAGAAAAAGAGTCAAGATTACCGCTACCGGCAAGGTCAAACACAGACGCACTGGAGGTGGTCATCTTATGAGCGGTAAAAACGCAAAACGTCGTAGGCGGGTGAGCAGTTCGTCTATTATGACAAGCGCCACGGCTAAAACAGTCAGGATTGAACTGGGTAAGTAGATAACTGGAAGATAAAGAAATAATCAATAGAAAATTGTCAATAACGAAGATCCGCCTATGGCGGAACCAATTGATTAGGCTTGCTTCTCGGCTTTCATTCTGCTGCCGCCAGTAAGCTTAAAGAATCGAAAATTTTCAAATGAAAGCAGGTGAGTAGAGATGCCAAGAGTCAGAAAAGGTGCCGCAAGGCACCGGGCAAAGAAACGAATCCTCAAAGCTGTAAAGGGCCATCGTGGCTCTGCAGGTCGGTTGTATCGCCTGGCCAAAGAAGCAGTTGTTAAAGCAGGTGTTAATGCTCGAGTTGACCGCAAACGCAGAAAACGCGATTTCCGCGGCCTGTGGATCACCCGATTAAACGCGGCCTGCCGGCAGCGAGGCATAAGATACAGTCAGTTCATCAACGCATGCAAAAAAGCCAACATTGGGCTGAATCGAAAAATGCTGAGCGAAATCGCTATCGCCGACCCGGAGGGTTTCGACACCATCGTTGAGGCTGCCAAGGACGCAATAAAATCATGAAGCGTAATATAGTACTGTCTAACAGTTCAATTGATGGGTGTCATTGCGAGCGGAAAAAGCAATCTCTATTGTTGGGCGCTATGACATTACCATCGCCTTTGAAAAAGGCCTCGTTATGATAACAGAGCAAATCAAGTGTTACAGAGCAGTAGTACTTGCATCATAAGCTACGAAATACGATATACGAGTAAATGCTTGAGCAATTTGAGAAAACCTGTAAAGATGCACTTGCTGACCTGAAAAAGGTTACCGACCTGACCACTCTGGAGGAGTTCCGCATAAAATACTTAGGTCGAAAAGGGCAGATTATCCAGATGCTTAGCCAAATAGGCAGGCTGCCCCCCGAACAAAAGCCTCAGGCAGGTCAGCTCGCAAATAAAATAAAAAAAGAGGTTACCAAAGCATTTGAAAAGTTAAAGAGCGGTCTGCTGCAGTCGCGGCAGGAAGAATCAAAAGAGTTAATAGACGTTACTTTGCCGGGCAGACCCGTCAGGATTGGCAAAACGCACGTTATTACGCAAACCTTGAATGATCTGCTGGAAATATTCGGTCGAATGGGCTTTGCTGTGGCCTACGGCCCGGAAGTCGAAGACGAATGGCACAATTACGGCGCACTGAATATGGGACCCGAACATCCCTCAAGGGACCCTTTTGACGCTTTTTACATCGACGACAACACCCTTTTGCGAAGCCACACATCGCCGGTTCAGATTCGCGTTATGGAAAACACCAAGCCGCCCATTCGGGTTATTGCGCCGGGACGGGTCTATCGGCCGGACACCGTCGATGCGACGCATATGTATATGTTTCATCAACTTGAAGCCCTGGTTGTTGATGAGGGCGTCAGTATGGTGGATATGAAGACCACGATTGAGCAGTTTATCCATACCTTTTTTGGTCCTGATACGAAATGGCGATTTCGACCGAGCTTTTTCCCGTTTACCGAGCCGAGTGCCGAAGTTGATTTGCTGCTGAAAGACAAAACCGGCAAAGAAAGCTGGGTGGAGATGGGCGGCTGCGGTATGGTTGACCCGAATGTTTTTGACGCCGTTGGCATAGACAGCGAAAAATATACCGGCTGGGCGTTCGGTTTCGGAATAGAACGCTTAGCTATGCGAAAGTACGGCATTACAGACATTCGACTGTTTTTCGAGAACGACCTGCGATTCCTCGACCAATTCTGATTTTCTTCCTGTTGGACTTTTCGTTATTGTACAAACACTGGATGGCATCCTCAAACCATGCCCTGAGCTCGTCGAAGGCTTGTTTGAGGGTGTTGAAAATCCGGTGGGTTTTAATCACACTGCTGCCTTGACGTATTCGGCGTCGTGGCTCTTTAGATTGGTAAAGTCTAAGTAAGTCTTTTTTCCAGCCACCTGTGGAAGTTGTTGATTATTATGGTGTATTTGGTAAATTTAAATAGCAGACACAGCCGATTGGTTCGGAGACGGATGTAATGATTGATATCACAGATAACATATCTATTCGTGAGGATGAGATTGTTTTCAGGGCGTCGCGGAGCGGCGGGCCGGGGGGACAGAATGTCAACAAGGTAAATACACGGATTACACTGTTTTTTGATGTGGCGAGCTGTGAGAGTTTTTCAGATGTGCAAAAGCGGCGAATACTCTCTCGCCTGTCAACGCGAGCCGACAAAAATGGCCTGGTCAGAGTTGCTTCACAAAAGTTCCGAACTCAAAAGGCAAATCGAAGAGCCGCCGTCGAGCGATTGCAACAATTATTAGCTGAGGCTCTGAAGACCCGGCCGGTGAGGAAAAAAACTAAGATTCCGTATGCGGCCAAAAAGCGGCGATTAGAGCAAAAAAGAAGGCGGGGTCTGTTAAAACAACAGAGAGCGAAAAGGAATTTAGCTGAGGATTTTGCGGATTAGAATGTGGCGGAAAGAAGCGCAAATATTAATGTTTTCGTTTTCGGCGGGCCATCACCACGAAGACCACGACCGCGGTAACAAGAACGATTACGAGCACTTCCTTTGGACCGATTAACACAGCCGCCATAGTAATTTTATCTTCCTTGTTTATTTAGCCTGTATCCGGCAGAATCTTGTTCTTAAAACGTTTCCTTTGGTCGAGACTTTTATAGTTATTTTCGCCGAAAAGCAAGGAAATATTTCACATAACAGCGGCTTTTCCGCCGTCTTAAGATAAATCTGGTGGAAAGAAATATTTTTTGTAACCATTCACAGTTTTTAATGAATTAGCAACGGATATTTTTGCTTGCTCCACTGAGCAACAACAGATTCATGGATAAAATCAAAGACATTTCGCTCTTGTTTTTTGCAGGTGGCCA
>Ga0114922_10003245_pt1 | contig 15213 bp, 7 predicted proteins | sample AartaG_FD_100975 | JGI IMG/M metagenome (GOLD analysis project Ga0114922, IMG submission 100975) | Deep subsurface microbial communities from Aarhus Bay to uncover new lineages of life (NeLLi) - Aarhus_00045 metaG | ecosystem: Environmental > Aquatic > Marine > Oceanic > Sediment | place: Aarhus...
AATATCAAAGCATTTCATGCTGTTGACTACTACTTCACTACCACGCAACGCAGAATTTTGCTACACCAAAAAGCTGCTTTTATGTATTTATTTCACATTATTAACCTTCCAGGATGGAGACTACTTAGTGTTTTCACCGGCTCAAATATTGGATGTGAAACGACAGATGCCGGCATGGACAGCAAAGTTGAAAAATCACGGTTGGGAAGTTCACATTTTTTCGATTTCGGAAAATATTGCAGACATCTTGGGGAATGCACCTTTAAGAAAAATATGGCTGACTGCAGATAGGCGAACACCAACTGATTGGCAAAAGACAAATCAGTCCCTTGCAAACGCACTGACAAACGGGTCTCTGCAATCAGTACTTGAGCAAAAGCTGGAGGAACTGGAACGTCATGAAAAAGCCATTTTGCTGGTGACAGATCTTGAGGCCCTGCATCCTTACATGCGCATTGGGGCAATTGAAATGAAACTCCAGGGAAAATTCAACGTCCCCACAGTCTTTTTCTACCCTGGTGAGCGAACTGGGAAGACCAGGTTGAAATTCCTTGGATTTTACCCGGAAGATGGAAACTACCGTTCGGTACATGTGGGGGGATAGGTCAGAAGTCAGTGGATAGACAAGAATTTTTCGGGAGTGTGACATGAATAAGATAAAAGAACTGTTCGATCAGACCAAAGATATTTACCGAACCATTGAAAAGGTCATTACATATGACGCTTCTCAGGAACATAGGCTAAAGGCAGAGATTTCCGAATACATTGCTACGGAAAGCATTGAGGAGCAGTTTGAGAAACTGCTCACCAGGATGCAAGCAGCCATGGAGGAAGGCGGCGAAAACGAGGTCGGCGTTTGGGTCTCCGGGTTCTATGGTTCAGGCAAAAGTTCATTCACCAAATATTTTGGGCTCGCCCTTGATGAACAGGTTCAAATTGATGGTGTCCCTTTCATGCAGCACCTTCAGAACCGGTTACACAAACCACAGACGAAAGCCCTCCTATCGACTGTGGCAAAACGCTTTCCGGCAGCAGTAATACTGTTAGACCTGGCAAGTGAGATGCTTGCCGGGGCCACGATGGAGGAAGTGTCCACCGTACTTTTTTACAAAGTGCTTCAATTTGCGGGTTTTTCAAGAAATCTTAAAGTAGCTTCTTTTGAGCGCAAACTCCAAAAAGACGGGCGGTACGAGGAATTCAAACAAAACATACAAAATGATATAGGGGTGGAGTGGTCCACAGTTCAAAACGACCCGCTTGTCGTTGACAGCATGATGCCGGAAATCGCGCATCAGATGTATCCGGAACTGTTTAAGACCTCAACCGCTTTTAGCACCGAAACAAGCGATTTTATTCAGTTTGAGAACGAGCGTGTCGTGGAAATGCTGGATATTATTCGTGATGCCACTGGCAAAAAATACATAGTTTTTATCGTAGACGAAGTTGGTCAATATATTGGTGCGCGCCCGAATCTTATTCTCAACCTTGATGGGTTGGCTAAAAATCTAAAACAGATCGGAGGCGGAAAGGTTTGGATCATCGGCACAGCACAGCAGACTCTCACTGAAGACGACCCCCGAGCAGCTCTCAATTCTCCAGCGCTTTACAAATTGAAAGATCGATTTCCAATACAGATCGACCTGGAGTCGAGTGATATCAAGGAGATCTGCTATAGACGTCTACTCGGGAAATCGCCCGAGGGCGAAACACTTTTGGGTGGTCTATTTGAGCAGAATGGGCAAGAACTCAGGTACAACACCAAGCTTCAGGATGCTAAGTACTATGATTCCGATTTTACAAAGGATACTTTCACTAATTTGTATCCCTTCCTTCCCGCACACTTTGACATTCTGCTTCATCTTCTGGGCGCATTAGCAAAATCCACAGGTGGCATTGGTCTTCGTTCTGCAATAAAAGTGATACAGGATATCCTGATCGAGGGAACGAAAAGGCAATCCCCAGTTGCTGAGCGGCCCATAGGGTGGCTGGCAACAAGCGTCACACTTTACGATGCCCTGGAGAAAGATATTCAAAGAGCGTTTCCTTCAGTCCATCGCTCTGTGGGCAAAGCGCTCATCCGCTTCCCCGACACCGGCATTCATCAGGAAGTAGCCAAGACCGTGGCAGTACTACAGATTCTGGGGAACCTTCCAGTGTCTATTCATAATGTGTCCAGTTTAATGCATTCAGGAGTCGCCGCGCCGTCTCGAAGGGAGGATGTGGAAAAGGCCGTCAATGAGTTAATCAACGATTCCATCGTCCCATTTGGCGAACAGGATGGGAATCTGTGCTTTTTCAGCGAAAAACTCAACGATATTGAGCAGGAGCGCGCCCAAATCCCTTTGCGGTCCATAGAGACGCGGCGCATTTTTAATGAGGCATTAAAGGAGGCTTTCAGTCCTCTCCCCTCCACCCGCCTGAATGGGAGCCTGGCCGTCACATCCGGCATTAAATCCCAGACGGGCTCCTTTGTGGCCAGTCTTGCCGGAGAACGAGAAACTATTCAAACCGTCATTGAATTTGCTGCCCCCGGCGATTATGAAACCGCCCGTACCCGCCTTGTAGATGAATCCCGACATCGCAGTTCCCAATACATAATCTATTTGCTCGGACGCACCGTGCCTGAAATTGACGAGAAGGTCGCGGAAATCTACCGCTGCCTCGGGATATGCAATCGGTACCGCAACGAACCGGACCAGGAGGTGAAGGAATACTGTGGGGCTCAAGCCGACAGGGCCGTGAAGTTAGCCGGAGAGTTGCAGCACATTCTAAAAGGCTGCCTCTCCAAAGGTTCGTTCGTGTTCCAGGGCCAGACCACCGCTGTGGACAGCCTCGATCAGGATGTTTTCGAAGCCTGCAAGAAACACCTGTCGGGTGTAGCCTCTCAGGTATTTGACCGCTATTCCGAATCGCCGGTAAGGGCAGAAACATCTCTGGCCGAAAAATTTCTACGAGCTGGCAACCTGACAGCGGTAACGTCGAAAATCGATCCATTGGGACTTGTGCAGGTCAGTCGCGGGACCCCATCGGTTCGGACGGACCACAAAGCCCTTCTGAGCATTCGCGATTACATCGAGCGAAATGGGACGGTCGAAGGAAAGCGGCTGTTGGAACACTTCACCGGGGCCCCTTTTGGCTGGTCCCAGGACACGCTGCGCTATCTGGTGGCCGCTTATCTGGTGGCGGGTGAGATCAAACTCAAGGTGTCCGGTCGCGAGGTGACTGTAAACGGGCAGCAGGCCATCGACGCGCTAAAGACGAATAATGCCTTCAAACCCGTAGGGGTGGCACTCCGTGAGGGTAAACCGTCCAACGAAATCTTAGCTCGCGCCGCCGAACGCTTAACCGAACTGGTGGGGGATATGGTCGTACCGCTTGAGGATGAAATCAGCAAGGCGGCGGCGAAGCACCTGCCTCGATTTCAATCCCGCTTTGCGCCGTTGGGAGAAAAGCTTGATTCATTGGAGCTGCCGGGAGCCGAGTGGGTTCATTCTCTCAATAAAGATATAGCAGATCTCCTTTTCACGGATGCGTCCGATGCCCCTGAACGTCTGGGGGCAGAAGAGTCCGTCCTCTATGAAAATTTGAAATGGGCTGGTGAGGTGGACGTGGCATTTAAACAGGGACTTGAGAGCACCATTAAGTCTCTGCAGCAGCATCGCAACGAAATCAACGCATTCCCTGCTTCCGGAGTGCCTGGCCAATTGCGCAATGAATTGGCAGATGAGATCAGGCATTTGGAGGAGCGGCTTTCCCTGGAGGATTTTTACAAACATGCAAGCGATCTAAACAGCACGCTGACCAGCATCCAGGCACGTACTCGGGACGCTGGCATCAATATGAGTGAGGTTCAACAACAGAGCATCAAGGAAGTAGAGCAAGACCTTCGCCGTCTGCCGGAATGGGAGGAATTGACACAGGAGGAACAATCCAGCGTCTTTGCCCAATTGGAAGGACTCCGGATCGAAGCAGAAAAGGACCTGCAGGGGCTCAAACGTCTCATCACCCAGGAGTTCGTTATTCACTCAACACTTCAGGATTTTCGCAAGCGCATTATTGCCATGGGGAGGGAACGTGCGCGTGAAAAAGAAAAAGACCGGCGTGAAAAGGCCCGTGAGGAAAACACCTACCTGGAAACTGTCTCTATACCTAAAAGTGTTGCGTCTCTTCAGGAACTCAACTCCTTGCTGAAGGCAATAGAGCAGGTTCGCGCCCATGCTCTGAAGTATGACAAGATGGAAGTTCGCTTTGTGATAGATCAGTCGCCTGAATAACGGAGATGTGTGAAATATGGCATTTGATCAGAACACACGTAATCGGCTCCAGAATTTTGTTTCAGGTGCGCGGACATTGCTCACAGAGGAATTTACGCGCCAATTGCAAAACGATTACGGAATGGACCCCGACACGGGCGAAGTAAGCAGCTTGGAAAATTTGACCCACCTTGATGACGCCCGACATCAGACAGCGCGTTTGCTGCGGGACACGCTGAATCATTATCAGGCCGGGAGTCCCTCTGGTGGGCCAAAAGATGCGCTCAACCGAATTGTCCGGGAGCAAGCGTTTACAGTGCTCAACCGAATTTGTGCTCTACGCATGGCCGAGGCACGAGGAATTCTGATCGAATCAATCGGCAAAAGTTATAATTCCAAAGGTTTTCAACTTTACGCCCGTTTGGCAGGAACTGGACTGGGGGAAACTGGTGATGCATATCGCTGTTATCTTTTCAGCCTGTTCGATGAATTCGCAGTTGACCTGACGGTTCTTTTCGACCGGTATTCATCGATGGGACGGCTGTTTCCGCGCGAGTCGGTGCTTCTGGAACTACTGGGAAAAATAAACGATGTGGAGATCGCTTCGCTTTGGGCAGAGGACGAGACGATTGGTTGGATTTACCAGTACTTCAATTCAAAAGAAGAACGCAAAAAAATGCGTGACGAATCCCAAGCGCCACGCAACAGCCGCGAATTAGCGGTGCGCAACCAGTTTTTTACACCTCGCTATGTGGTTGAGTTTCTCACCGACAACACCCTGGGGCGTATATGGTACGAGATGACCCAGGGTGATACTGTGCTGAAAGATCAATGTCGATATTTGGTGAGACGGCCCAATGAGATATTTCTGGCAGCAGGAGAAAAAGTCAGTGGTCAGAAGTCAAAGGTCAGTGGTCAGAAGTCTGAAGTGGAGATGACACAGGAGGAGTTGCTAAAACAGCCGGTGTATATTCCCCATCGTCCCTTGAAGGACCCCAGGGAAATCAGAATGTTGGATCCGGCCTGTGGTTCGATGCATTTTGGTCTTTACGCTTTTGACCTGTTCGAGCGGATTTATGAAGAAGCTTGGGAGATGCAGGCCAGTGGCCAGTGGATGAAAATCAGTGGTCAGAAGCCAGTGGTCAGAAGTCAGGAAAAGAGTTCTGACTACTGTCATCCGACTACTGACATCTGCCAACTGAGATCTGACTACTCAACGAAGGAAGAATTTCTGCGCGATGTTCCGAGATTGATTATCGAGCACAACATTCACGGCGTGGATATCGATCCGCGTGCGGTTCAGATCGCAGGATTGTCACTTTGGCTGCGGGCGCAGCGCTCTTGGAAAGAACAGAACGTCAAGCCGACCGACCGGCCGCAGATTCGTAAATCCAACATCGTCTGCGCCGAGCCTATGCCTGGCGAAAAAGACCTGCTTCGGGAATTTACTGAAAATCTCAAACCCCGCGTCCTGGGACAGCTTCTGGAAATCATTTTCGAAAATATGGAACTGGCCGGTGAGGCAGGTAGCCTGCTCAAGATTGAAGAAGAGATCGAAGAGGCCGCGGAACAAGCACGGGAAGAATTCAACAAGGAACTTCTGCGTCGTGAGCAGGGGGAACAAGGAGCGCTTTTCCCGGAATTGGAAGCACCGAAACAGCAAGCGCTCTTCGATTTTGCAGACCTGCCGGACAAGACCCGTTTTTGGCGAACTGCTAAAGAGAAAATCCTCGATGCGTTGAGGGATTATGCGGAGCACGCTGAAGCAAGAGATAGCTCTCTTCGCCGCATATTTGCAGAGGACACTGCGAAGGGCTTCGCATTCATAGAGCTCTGTCAAAAGCGATTTGATGTGGTGTTGATGAATCCACCATTTGGTCTTTCACCCCGAAGTGCGTATCCGTATCTTCAAAGTGCATACCCCGATACTTATGTAGATCTTTACGCATGCTCGGTAACGCGGGGTGTTTGTTTAGCTTCTTCTGGAATTGTTGGGGCAATCACATCTAGAGCGTTTTTAACAACAAAGAAACTTTTACGTTGGCGTCAAAACGAAGTAGTTGGCTCGCTAAATGTTCTTCTTGATCTTGGCCTTGGGGTTATGGATGACGCATTTGTAGCGTCATGTGCATATACAATGTCAAAGACTTGCACAATGCCTTCATTCTTGGCTTTTGATAAAAAAACTGCAATAGATAAATCAAAAATCGATTTTGAAGGAGAAAACACCTTTCTTTCATACAAGAAGGAAATAGCTTCCCTGCCCCAATCGAAAATTCTGTATTCAATTCCATTTAATATACGGGCTTTGTTGAATAGTGACGTTGTTTTTGAGCCTCAAATTGGAACTGCCAGAGAGGGATTGAGAACTTTTGATGATTTTCGATTTCTTCGTTTGCGTTGGGAAACCCCGCAAAACGAAATATCCGCGGATAAAAAATGGGAACCTCTTGCAAAAGGGGGCGATTTTTCTCGTTTTTATGCTGACCTTCCGTTATTGGTTAAGTGGAATCAAAATGGTGGAGAGCTGGCTGAAGTCAACAGACAAGTGAATGGTCAGATTGCACAAAGTAGGCAAGCATACGACTACTATCGGAGACCTGGTGGTACATATTCAAAACGAAGTGCAAAAGGATTCAGTGTCAGGGCACTTCCATCCGGTTGTATTATTGGGACAAAAGGACCGGCAGTGCTGAGCGAATCTTATGCAAAACCTGAATATTTAATTGGCTGGTTGAACTCTAGGTTAATACGATTTCTTGTTCACATACAGGCAAACGCAAGTGAGTTTAACACAGGTATTGTGAAAAAACTACCTTGGATATACGAAGATAATGACCAGCTGATAAAGGCTTCAAGACATGCAATAGAATCATTGCGAAGCTGGGAGGGAAAGAATGAGGAAAACTCAGTTTTTTTCTTGCCCGTCATCAATTTGGGGTCGCTTAGCATTAATGGTTTAGCAGAAGAAGTTTCGGTTTATTATCAACATACTATCGATACGATAGATAGATCGCAAAAATTTTGGGATTCCGCAGTTGATGGAATCTATGGCGTGAACTCAGGCAGGCTGGAGGCTATAGTAGAGGAACTCGTTGAGGTTAATGAATCAAAAACCATTAGCAACGGTAGCAGAGCGTATATTCAACCTTTCTCAATTCAAGAATTGAGCAAAAAACTATTATCATATTTTGTTGGAACCCCTTATGGCCGCTGGGATATCCGCTATGCTACTGGCGAAAATGAACCGCCAGAGCTGCCCGACCCATTTGATCCCCTACCGATTTGCCCGCCAGGCATGCTGCAAAACACCGACGGCCTCCCGGCCGAGCCAAAGGATGTACCTCCGGATTATCCCCTGCGCATCAGTTGGGGAGGTATCCTTGTGGACGATGAAGGCCATAACGAAGACATACTCGGCCGCGTCCGCGAGGGCATCGAGGTCATCTGGAAAGACAAAGGCGGGGATATAGAACAGGAGGCGTGCGAAATCTTCGGTGTTCGTTCCCTTCGCGAATACTTCGCCAAACCTTCAAATTTTTTTGCCGACCACCTCAAACGCTACTCCAAAAGCCGCCGCCAAGCTCCGATCTATTGGCCTCTATCGACAGCCTCGGGTTCCTACACCCTCTGGCTTTACTACCATCGTTTGACAGACCAAACCCTCTACACCTGTGTCAATGACTTTGTAGAGCCTAAATTGGCAATGGTTAGTGGACAGTTGGGAGAGATCAGACGTCAGAAGTCAGAGACCAGAGGTCAGTTGTCGAGCGTCGTTGAAAAAGGATACGAGCTTTTAACGAATTTTGAGATGGAACTGAAGGACTTCCGCGACGAGCTGTTGCGCATCGCCAAGTTCTGGAAGCCAAACCTCAACGATGGCGTCCAGATCACTGCCGCCCCGCTATGGAAACTGTTTCTCCATAAACCCTGGCAGAAGAAGCTCAAACAGACCTGGGAGAAACTCGAAAAAGGTGATTACGATTGGGCTCACCTCGCCTACAGGATTTGGCCCGAGCGGGTCATCCGGGCCAGCCACAAAGACCGGAGCTACGCAATCGCCCATGACTTGGAAGACGACCTATGGGAGGGAATCGAGGACGGTACTGATCGTCAGGGAAATCCAAAGTATAAGTGGGTCCCGAAGGATTTGAATAAACAGGAGGTCAAGGAGCTGATTGCGGAAAAAGTTGGAGGAAACGCTTAAATGGCGACCAACCAAAACGACTATCAACGGACAAATCAGACATGAACCGGACGCCCAGAGTGATTTAAATGGAGATTAAAGGTTTTATTCAAAATCAAATACTGTTGCCCCGTCTGAAGAAAAACGGGGTGCTTGTGGTTTACGATCCTGAACAGCTTTACCGTGATCTTTGTCTGGAAATGGGAACTGAATCATTACGGCTAATCGATGCAGGCGAAAGCAGCATTACAAGCAGGGAAGAGGCATTAAAAACACTTTCCGAACTCGGCCAATCCGGGACGGATTTAAAAGGCATGTTTGTTTATGTTCCAGCAAATGCGCCTCTTACAGAGGAAGATAAGCAGGTCGATCCTTTTGCCCTATACACTGTCTGCGGCAATGTTTTTCCTGATGGCGTGGGTGATGAGTATATGCACCTTTGCCTTAAAGCCAAGCCGGATCATGCGACCGAAATCCGCCGCATCTTCAGCGAGGATCCTAACCCAACATTTGCTGTCATCGACGCGGTGGGTAGCGGCAAGGGATGGCCGAACCTTCAGGTGGCCTTACGGGTTGAATCCGCAAACGATATTCTTTTTGCGCTGCTGGCCCCATCGGAACGGCAGATAAAGGCATTGAAGGATCAGGATGGCTGGGTGTCTGAAGTAAAGGAATTGTTCCTGGCATGCTTGGGCTTAAAACTGATTACCCGTGGAAAGACCTGGTCTCCAATAGCCGATGAACTCTGGCGCTTTCTGCTTTTCAGCGAATTTGTATTTGACTTGCCTGAGGCCTTGCCTGAATCGCTTACTAACGTGCCCCGAGCTCACGATGAGGCCAGGCCATTAGTGGAGGACCTTTGTGACCGGCTCCGCAATGACCGGCGCACCCAGGCAATATACATAGACAGGGCCGAAACAATCGAGCGGGATATCGACCTGCCTGGACACTGTAAGGCGCTCAAGGATTTTGGTGTCCGCGATACCTTTCCCTTCGAGGAACGGTCTTTTCTGGCACAGGGCATGGATGCGCTGAAGCGCGATAATACGGATACCGTACGATACATTATTGGGCAGCATACGAATTCGGTTTGGATGGGGGTTGGTGAAAGCCAGGCTCAGTGGGGGCTTGTTGGGGCGGCCCTGGCCCTGTGTGAAGCTTGCGATGATTATGAAAGGCAGTTGCCTGATCATTCCCGCGACCTCGATGCGTTGATTGATTTTTATACCGGCAGCCTACGCGAGGTAGACCGGCTGCAAAGGGAGTTTGAGCAGTCTGTAGCCGATTTCATAGACGCCCATGAAATGATGAGCGACGTTATTGAAAAAACCCGAGGGAACTACCGACGACTCACGGCAAGGGTCCACGATGTGTTTGTCCGTCATTTTGAGAAAAGTGGATGGCCTCCTATAGGACGCTTGGCCAATGCCGATGTGTTTGATACCCTCATTGCACCAAAACTGCAGGAAAGCGGTCGTAAAGTGGCCTTTTTCGTTGTGGACGCACTGCGGTATGAACTGGGGGTCGCGTTAGAAAAACAACTTGCCGAAGACGACAAAGTTGAACTAAGTGCTGCCTTTGCCCAATTGCCAAGTGTAACCACTGTCGGAATGGCAAGCCTGCTGCCTGAAGCCGGAAAAGCGCTGAAACTCACAAGACATGAGGACACCATAATACCAGTCCTGGGCGAAGCTCGACTGACAAATGTCAACCAACGGATGGATGTTCTGCGCAACAGATACGGACAGCGCTTTGCCGAAATGACGCTCGCTAATTTTATCCGCACTAGAAAGAGCCCTCCAGGAACTGTGGAGATCCTGGTGTTACGAAGCGCTGAAATTGACAGTCAGTTGGAAACGGCGCCGGAAACGGCGCTTGGGTTGATCCATCACACACTCAGGCGAATTCGTGTCGCCATACACAAACTAAAAGGCTTAGGATTCAGTGATGTCGTCATTGCAACGGATCATGGATTTTTCCTGAACGCACATGCCGAAGCAGGTGATGTTTGTGCCAAACCCGCTGGAAACTGGATGATCGTCCATGAACGCTTTGCTTTAGGTGACGGGACTGCGGATGACGCCAACTTTGCCCTTCCGACAGAGCAACTCGGGATACGTGGGGACTTTGCTCAAGCGAGCGGACCACGTGGTTTGGTTCCATATCGGGCTCGAGAGCTCTACTTTCATGGCGGGGCATCCTTACAGGAATGTGTTGTACCGGTGCTTTCGATTACTTTAGGAGAAAAGCGGCCCGAATACAAAAAGCCAACCCTCAAACTGTCCTACAAAACTGGTGCCAAACGAATAACTACGCGACTGCCCGTTATCGACGTGCAATTGGTTTCAAAACAAAGGGAGCTGTTTCCACAACATGTTGACCTTGAGCTGCTTCTTGAGGCTCATGATAAGAAAGGCAATGTCGTTGGTGAGGCGAAAGCAGGCGGCTTGGTAAACCCGGCAACCGGTACCATTACAATCAAACCAGGCGAACCTATACAGGTGACGCTGAAGATGCTGCTTGAGTTCGAGGGCAAGTTCACTGTCAAAGCAATGAATCCGACGAATTTAGCAACATACTGCAAACTTGATTTGGAAACCGATTACGTGGTGTAGCGATGGATGAATTAGATAAGAAATTGTTGGCTACCTTTGATGGGCGAGTCGTTCGCAAGGACCTTTTGCACAGAATAAAAAAAGGCACCAATGTGCCGACCTTTGTGCTGGAATTCCTTCTTGCACGCTATTGCGCCAGTGATGAACCGGCTGAGATAAAGGCAGGAATGGAAGCGGTGTTGGCCACCCTTCAGGATAACTATGTCCGACCCGATGAGGCTAATGCCGCCCAATCCAAGGTGGCCACCAAGGGCAAGCATCGCTTTATCGATAAGGTTCATGTCCGGTACGTTGAAAAGGAAAAGCGCCATTGGGCATCTCTGGAAAACTTCAATTCTCAGCGTATCGCCATAGGGGAAAAATACTATCGCGACAACGACCGGTTATTGGAGGGCGGGATTTGGGCGGAAGTAACGGTTGCCTATAACGAGTTCGACGAAGACAACTATGCATTTTTCATTGATGAGCTACGCCCCATCCAGTTGAGCCGTTTTGATTTTAATCGCTATGGTGAGGGCCGGATGGGGTTTACGCGTAATGAGTGGATGGATGTGGTGGTTCGGTCAGTTGGTTTAGAGCCTTCAAAGCTCACAACCCGACTTAAATTCCACTACATCGCCCGCCTCGCGCCGCTTGTCGAGGCAAATTTTAATTTTATTGAACTCGGACCTCGTGGGACCGGAAAATCCTATTTTTTCAGCGAATTTTCACCCTACTCCACGTTAATCAGTGGCGGTCAGTCAACAAAAGCCGTCCTTTTTTACAATAATGCCCGCAAGAAAATGGGACTGGTCGGATTCTGGGACACGGTTGCATTTGACGAAGTGGCTGGCATAAAGATCAAAGATCCTGACACGATCCAGATTATGAAGGACTATATGGCGAACGGCCGGTTCTCTCGAGGTGTGGATGTAATCGCTGATGCGAGCATGGCGTTCGTCGGGAACATTGATCATTCAATTGAGCAAATTGTCAGATCAACCGACTATGATCTTTTCCTATCTTTGCCAAAGGAATTCGACCTGGCGGTTATGGACCGTTTCGCTAGTTATTTGCCCGGATGGGAAATTCCAAAAAACACCAGCGACTACCTGACCGGAAACTACGGATTCATTACCGACTATCTTGCTGAGGCTTTTCATTATCAGCTTAAGCACACAAATCGCTATGACGAGGTCAGCAATCGCATCCGATTCGGCAAGGCCGTTGAAGGCCGAGATGAAAAAGGCATTAATAAAACGGTTTGCGCGTTTCTCAAAATCCTGCATCCCCTAAGCGAATGTACTGACGAGGAATTTGAAGAGTATGTCGCCTATGCACTTGAAGCCCGCCGCCGGATCAAAGAGCAGATGAACAAACGCAAGCCCGATGATGAGTTCGCCAACATTAATCTTTCGTTTTTCACCGCAAAGGACAAGGAGGTCGTTGTTTACTGCCCGGAATCAAAAGATGCCCAAGCTACGCAGCAACCCGTTCGTAAAAGCCTTGATTTGAATGAAGAAAATGAAAATGACTCCACCGTGCCCAAGGAAAATGTCCAACCTCATCATGAAACTGCTGAGCCGCAGGAGTCTGAACCCACCGTTGAACCAACAAAGAAAATCGTAGAATCAAGGGCTGCGGAACGTGAAGCAGAACAGGAGCTACAGGAGCATCACTACACCATTTTTTACGGCGATACAGGCCACAGCTATGAGTCAATTGTCGGACCTTACCTGAAGGGGGCTAAAGAGGTCACGGTGGAAGACCCTTACATCCGGGTGACACATCAAATACAGAATTTTGTCCGATTTTGTGAGACAGTGGTCAAGCTATCAACCGTTCGCAAGCTCAACCTGATCACCAGCTATGATGACAAAACAAATATCTCCGATATGCGGGATAATCTTGATGAGGTTAAACAGAGCCTCCTTGAAATTGATGTCGTATTGGACATAAAGTTAAAGCCCAAGATGCACGACAGGGAAATCCGCATTAATAACGGATGGGTGATCAAAATCGGCAGGGGGCTGGACTTTTACCAGAAGCCAGATAGCTGGTTCCAAATTGGGGTGAACGATCTTTCTCTCAGAAAGTGTTTAGAAACTAAAATAGATATTTATCGAACTTGAGGGACGGAGAAGGGACGACATGAAAATATAACTTTTCTCTGACAACCTCCCCCTATCTTTTGTGTACAAGAGGGTCTATGAGAGTTTGGGGTGCTCTTTAGTTTTACAGTTTCTAAGTAATCCTTTTAGAGCCGGTTCATGATGGCAAGAAAGTGGAGGATGGAGGAATTTAGCTCATAGCTCCCCAGTTGAATATGCGGTACATTCCACCCCAGTACGATCTAAAAGACCTACTGGGCGGGCGGGGCAAGCATAGCTGATAGCTGGAAAGTAGGAGACATCCATGGGCGGTAGATTTGGAAAATATGGCGATGCCAAGCGCAAGACGCAGATCCGCAAAATCCGCTTGAGAGAAAAGAATCAGAAGAGCGGGGTCGAGAAGAGCGGGGTCGCGTCTACACTCTTGACTCAAATGGAAGTCGGTTGGAGAGCGGGACGGTGGGAAGAAAAGAATTATGATGATATGAACCGCTTTGACAAGTGAGATTACATGTTTTTTGAAAGGGGGATCATATGCAAGAAGGTATCTTAACTGCCGATCAGTACAAGGACCTGACCAAAAAAATTATTCATTCTATTGACACGCGATACAGAATTATTCCCCTTAATTCTTTGAAGCACCCAAAATATCATTTAAGAGTTCCTGTACATATCACCCTGGAATTTGAAGAAGACAACGTTATCGCGAGTTTTGACGATATAGAGGCTTTCTCTTATGCAGAGACTAACTCTGAAGCCATAAACCGGCTTTGTGAAGAAATTGTACAGCTTTATGAGGATTTACAAGAAGACGAGGAGAACCTTGGCCCTCTGCCCCAAAAATGGCTGCACTATCTGAAGGAGATCATCGAATGCAAATAAAGAAGGCTGAGATAGGGAAGATTTTCGAGAAACTCAAGCTGGATGTAAGATCAACGAAGCATCGATATGGATGGTTTACTTTTGAAGGTAGAAAAATATTGAGGGTTCATTACTCACACGGAAAAGGAACTATTCCAGGAAGAGTGTCAGACAAAATCAGAAGTCAGTTGAAGCTTACCCAAAACGACCTCAGGGACCTCATAGACTGTCCACTGTCGCTGGAGGATTATGAATCAATTTTGAGAAAGAAAGGAATTATTACAAGCAAAACAAAGAATAGAGATGGATAACGAACAAGGTCAAGGGGAGGTTCGTGCAGAACTTGCTTTACGACTTGACTGGTTTGGAAGGTTTGGGGGCGCTTTTTATTTCCACAGTTTCCAAGTAATCCTTTTAGAGCCGGTTCATGATGGCAAGAAAGTGGAGGATAGAGGAATTGAGCGTTGTAGCAGACCCATGGAACCGCTAACTGAAACCTGCAAAACTGATGGGCGGCCCCCAACTAGCCGCCCATCGTTGCCCTTGACATGCTCCTTTCTATAACCCATAATCCCTCAACAGATTTTAGGCTCAGCAATTCTGTATATTCGCCATTGATGGCACCAGATTTTAGGCTCAGGGATTCTGTGTTTTTGCGATATATCGGTATTGCAGAAAAAGGAAATGCGGAAAATTGTCTGTAATATCAACATATATTGGCAAATACGGAAAAAGTTCGGCAGAAGAAATTGTTATGCCAGAGTAGAGAGATAAAAAATGCCATACTCACTTTTTCATAGTCGTTTTCCCGAGGTAGCTGAGCGTGAAACCCGAACAGTCACTTTGCTTGATCATTCCCATTTCAACTTGCCGGCAGCACATTATTCTTTTCTTGAGATGTTCTGCGATGGGGTCAGCATGGGGTCAAGTCTGCTCTTGACTCATGTTAGCGTGAAATCCGAGATACCAGAGCATGGGGTCAAGTCTGCTCTTGACTCATGTTAGCGTGAAATCCGAGATACCAGGGGGTCAGCATGGGGTCACCCATTAAAGGGCTTGTCAAGAGAAAAAACACCTCTCCCGTTGAAAAAATGCCCCCATTTTTTCCATTGACCCCGACGCCTGCAACCAGTACGATGTCATTCTTGCCTACCCGCTCCGCGCCCGTCTCTTCTGTCTCGTTGGTTCTAGGTCAGCCCTGCCTACGT
>Ga0114922_10003246_pt1 | contig 15210 bp, 4 predicted proteins | sample AartaG_FD_100975 | JGI IMG/M metagenome (GOLD analysis project Ga0114922, IMG submission 100975) | Deep subsurface microbial communities from Aarhus Bay to uncover new lineages of life (NeLLi) - Aarhus_00045 metaG | ecosystem: Environmental > Aquatic > Marine > Oceanic > Sediment | place: Aarhus...
CCCAAAGCCCCACGCATCTCAGCGCCAAGTCCAAGGCCGGGGGTATGATCACCCTGTCCTGGACCAGACCGGTTGACGAGTCGGTAAAGGGCTATGACCTTTACCGTGCAATTGCGGAGTTCAACACAACCAGCCAAGCCCAGAAAGTCAATACGACCCTGATTACTGCAACCTCTTACAACGACTTGCCTACTGAGGATGGAACCTATTTTTACCGTGTTTGTACTGTAGATCATGCGGAAAATGAGAGCGCCCTGTCAAACATCACTTCGGGCATATCGGATCGGGTCTTGCCAAGGGCGGTCTCCATCGCATATACGCCAACAGGGCTCTATGATCCTGCCACCGGCAGAATGGCCCCGGGGCTGGTCAATGTGCTCCTGACAGTGAGCGAGGCCCTCCAGGCAACCCCCTTCCTCAGCATTAACCCGACGGGCGCGGTTCCCCTTTCCGTTGAGCTGAGTAAACAGTCCGACGTGGAATATACGGGTTTCTTTGTGATCTCGGACACGAGCCCGACAGGCACGGCATATGCCGTGTTTTCCGCAAGGGACGTGGTGGGAAACCGCGGCACGGAAATCGAGTCTGGAAACTCGATCGAGATCGACACGACCGGGCCCTCCGTAACCCATATCTCCATTGAGCCGGGCCAGCCGGTTCAAAACGACCAGACCAACCCGGTTGCAATAACCGTAACCATTGGTCTCAATGAGGCCATGAAAGACGGCGAAACACCGCAGCTTTCCTATCTGCTTTCCGGGGCCGGGCGTGATCCGGTCTTGATAGATCTGCTTTCGCAAGTCACGACCCAGTCCAGCCATGTGCAGACATGGGAGGCCACATTCGACCTGCCGGCCGATGCAGGCCTTGGAGATGCGGAGACCCTTTCCTTCACCTATCAAGGTATCGATGATCTCGATAATGTGAATGACCGCATCCTATGCGAGAACATCTTCCAGGTTTACCAGGGCGATCTGCCGCCGTTTGAAGCACCCGAGGGCTTCAGTGCTGAGGCGTTGGCCGCAGGCAAGATCCGGCTCTCCTGGAATGCGGTGGAAGGAGCCGACGGCTATGTGCTCTACCGTCAGGCCCCTGATGAAAACGAACTGACCGAATATGTGCGGCTTGCCATAGAAGTGGAGTACATTGACGAGCCTGCTGTTGACGGGCTTTACACCTATGCGGTTGCCAGTATCAGGCAGGAAAACGAGCAGGAAGCAGTGAGCGGAATGAGTGAAACCGCTCAGGTTCTTTCCGACTCCGTTGCCCCTGAAGCCCCGCTTAACCTGGCCCTGGAACTGACGTCACAGGGCATCAAAGCAACATGGGAGGCAAATGCCTACACAGAGCCTGTCACCTATTCCCTCTACAGGGCCGACCATGATGAGATTACATCCGTGGAAGGGTTGTCACCGATTATGACAGGGATCGCCGGAACCACGGCGACAGATTCCTCCCCATCTCCCACGGACCACGCATACGTGGTCACTGCCGTCGATTCGGTCGGCAATGAATCGCCGCCCTCCAACTCTTTCTATCTCAATTTTGAACTCCTGCCCGTGTCGAGCCTCAGCGTGCGACAGGTGGATGCAGCGGTTCCAATAGTTTCCTGGACCCATGCAGGCGGGAGTATCGCGGGCTATGATATCTATCTGGGTGCTGCAAACAAGATGGTAAAGATGAACCAGAGTCTGATAGCCGGGCTTACCTACGCAGATACAGGGTTTGCCGGAGATGAACGCCGTTATACGGTGGTGGCCGTGGATGACAACGGCCAGGAAAGCCTGGGCCGTAGTATCACGCTCCCCGTGGTGAGCGCTTCAGTCGAACAGGGAGAGGTTGTCCGTCGGGGAGTCATGAACCGTGTGGAATATCTTGTGGAAAACGGGTCTTCTGCGAGGATCGACAGTATTCGCCTCAGAGTCGAGGTGGATACACATAACCATACGTCCGAAACCTTCGGGCTGGATGCAGGAACCACGCTGGTAATCCCTGTGACAGTGGGGGGTTATGCGGATCTCCCAGACCTGGCGACCCTCACTACCACAATAGAGATCACACCGAACCCGGGTGAAACGGTGGAGATCATTCGCACCACGGAAATGGAAGTGGGCGACGGGATGATGGTTCTCGGTATCTTGAACGAGGAGTTTATCCGGGGAACCACCGGAACCGTTCGGTTTACCCTGGAGAATTCAGGCGAAGAGCAGATTGAAATCCTTACGGCAAGAAATTCAGGATCTTTGGCATCAAACGAAATAACCCTCTACCTCCTCGATCCTGACGGAAATGTCCTCTCTTCATCCGCGTTCAAACAGAGTCTGGGGGAAAATATTGTTACCCTCGCCAACGGGAAGACGGTCGCCCGTATCCCGGCAGGAACCATCTTTTCTTCGGAGCCGATTGCCATCAATATACCCGTGAATTCACCGGATGAGGTGACCCTGCAACTGGCGATCTCTAAGATCCATTACAACCTTGGCGGCACAGGCCAGGTTACCATGGAAGGTCTGAGCACCACCCATGACATCTCCCTAATTGACACCTCCTATTACGGGGAGGTGACGGGCATTAGCCCTGAAACCTCCAGCGGGGACGAGGATATTGTCATTACCGGCCAGGCAGTGGAACGGGCCACCGGTATGCCTGTTGCTGATGTTCCCCTTAAACTGGTGATTTCTATCAACGGGTTTGAACGGAAATACGATCTCTTTACAGGAGATGACGGCGCCTTTACATACACCTTCACCCCTCTTTCGGGGGAATCGGGTTTGTACAAGGTGTGGGCCGTTCATCCGGATCTTAAGGACAAACCTGTTCAGGGAGAATTTGTAATCACGCGGATCTCAGTCAGCCCCGCGATTATCAACCTTAGTGTGCCCAGGAACTACGAGCAGGAGATCGGCATACGTGTGACAGCGGGAGAAGGGACCGAAATTCATAACCTTTGTCTTGCATATGACGAACTCGATCAGCCGGAGGGTACGTATCCCCAAGGTGTTCACGTGGCCCTGGGTTCGCCGAGAGAGACACTGGCCTGCAATCAATCCACCACCCTCAGATGCACCGTATGGGCGGACAACACTGCAGATTCAAGCGGGAAGGTGATTCTTAAAGTAAAAAGCGATGAAACCGGCGAAGACTCGTGGGCAACTGTCATAGTTAATACGTCTTTTTCTGATGCCCATCCGGCCCTCTACTTCTCACCCGATCATGTGGAAACCGGTGTGGCCATCGACGACACCGTAACCGAGACCATTGTCCTGGAAAACAGGGGCCTTGCTGACTTAAACGATGTCTCGCTGGCCATAGTTTCCGAAGACGGCACACCGGCATCCGGCTGGGTGTATTTGAATTCAGCCGCGGATCAGGGAAACCTGGACGTGGGAGAGAAGCGGGACGTAGGTGTTTCCTTTAGCCCGACAACCGCGGTTGCCGAAGGGATTTACACGTTTTATCTCCGGATAACGAGCTCCAATTACCAGACAACCGATATCGGTCTTTACGTTTCTGTAACACAGTCCGGAGTTGGTTCTGTCCTGTTCAAGGTGTCGGATATCTATACAGGCACGGTTGATCAGAATAATGAGATCGTCCAGGGCCTGGCCGGCGCGAAGATCAAGGTACAGAATGAACAAGTCTTGACCGTGGAACAGACACAGACAACGGATAGCCTGGGCGAGGTCCTGTTCTCTGATCTCCCTGCAGGTCAATACAAGTACCGTGTATCCGCGGGCAAGCATCAAGAACACATCGGGAGGTTCTGGATAAAGCCGGGTATCACGGTAAGCCAAGAGGTCTTTCTCGGCTACAACCTTGTGACTGTGGAGTGGGAGGTGACGGAGATCACTATCGAAGACAAGTATGAGATCGTCCTGAATGCCACGTATGAGACGGACGTGCCGGCTGCGGTAGTGGTCGCGGAGCCCGCTTCTGTCACGCTTCCGGATATGGATACTGGAGATGTGTACAACGGTGAGTTTACCTTGACCAACTACGGGCTGATCCGGGCGGACAACATCAACTTTGCCATGCCTCAAGATAACCAGCACTTCAAGTATGAGCTCCTGGCAGGTCTTCCGGATAGTATAGATGCAAAGGAACGGATTACCGTTCCCTACCGGGTCACTTGTCTCAGATCCTTGAATCAGTCTGAGGAAGGAGGCAGCGGCGGTGGTTGCGAGAGATTCATGGCAAGGATAAGGGTGATCTATGAATATGAATGTTCGGATGGGACTAGATGGTCTGGTAGCGCTGAGTACAATTTGTTTTTTGATAATGGCGAATGTGGAGGAATAGGCTCTGGATCTGGTCCATCCCCGGGCGACGGAGGAGGAGGTGGTGGAACCTGGAATATCTGGGAGGTGACTCCAGGTGGAGGAACTCGAGACTGGTCCCCTGCGCCCAATCCACAGACCATCGATGGTGTTGTTTGCTGGCCCGTTTCTGTTCGCAGAGAGGTTCTTTTTGTCAAGCAAATTTACCCATTCAGTTTGCTTGTTAAAGACACATTCAGGGATACCTTCATTAAACTCAGGTGTTCGGTCGACTGCGTGAATAGAGAGTACACCGATGCACCGGTGGATTTGATCGTGAAAGTGCCGGGAGGAAGTATCGCGGTTCAGAGGTTGTTTTACGGCAATGCATGGCATTGGGAGCATCAGCGCAACAATCTCACATTCAACTATGACTCACGTGGACAGTATATTGAATCCATTGATAAGGGAGGGGTTCGATACAAAAAGTCGTGTGCCAATCCGCCTGTATTTACTCACGGCGCGTTTAACATCAGGAAAGAGGATTCCGGCTACATCTGCGAAGATAAAAAAGGAAACTGGAAAGAGTTCGACCTCAACGGTCGTTTGCTCTCCTACGGCAATCGTACCGGTGTTCTGACAAAGCTCATCTACGATGAAGGAGAAGACGGACAACTCATCGGCATTGCCGACAGAGATGATAATCAGGTTATCTGGTATGAGTACAATGGAGACGGACAGATTGCGGCTGCATATAACGCAAATGGTCGCCGTGCCGAGTACCGTTACACAAACAACCTCTTGACCAGCGTCATAGATGTCCTGGGCAATGAGACAACTTATGAATATGATGACAATGGCAGGATCATCAGTTCAGTTGATGCCGCAGGCCGACCTACGATTGTTTCCTATGACGATTATGGCAACGTGGCAAAGGTTGTGGATAGTCAAGGCCAGGGTCATTTCTTCGAATACGACTATGATGAGGCAAAACAAGAGCAGTACACGCGGATAAGAACATCATCCGGAAAGATCAAAGAGATCTGGTATGATGAGGTTGGTGAAACCAAGCAGGTTAATGTAAACGGCAGAACCATACGAAAAATCGTTAAGGATGGCCACAACCTCATCATCACCGACGAGAAAAGCAATATTACCCGTAAGGAATTTGACGAATGGGATAACCTTACGAAGATCGTGTATCCGGACGATTCAACGGTTACTTTTGAATATGAGCATGAATTTAACAGGCCCGTTCGGATAACCGACCAGATGGGCAATATCACTGAAAACACCTATGACGAGCAAGGCAACCTTGTTCAAAAGGTCGAAGCCGTTGGAACAGACGCCCAAAGGGTGACATCCTACACGTACAATGACGATCGACAGCCCCTCAGTGTCACCATTGAAGCTGATGCCGATACGGAGGCTGCGACTACAACCTTTACCTATGACGACAATGGCAATCCGGCAACAATCACCGACCCTGAAGGTAATACAACGGAATTCCTCAGTTACGACGTCATGGGCAACCTCCTGGAGATGCGAGACGCCCGAGGTAATCTATGGACGTATGAATATGATAATATGGGGCGCCAGACCTCTCAGACTGATCCGCTGGGCAATAAGACCCGGTATGAGTACGATGGTGCCAATAACCGGACCGCGGTTATCAACGCGCTCCTCAAAAGGTTCGACTTTGAGTATGACGACCACAACAACATGATAAAAGCGATTGATCCCACACAAAAATACCTCACCTATCAATACAATACGGACAATCTGCTGACACGGACAATCGACCAGGAAGGGAAATCGTCTGAAACCAGGTATGACAATGAAGGGCGCACCAAGGAAAAGATTGACGGCGCTGGGAACAGTATCTTTTACCATTATGACGAGACCCTGGAGACATTCGTCTCTTCTTACAAACCCGTTAGGATAGATTATCCCATATACACGCGCATGCTCTATTATGACAAGCTTCAGCGGGTAATCAGAGAAGTGGATATCCTGGACGAAAGTACGAATTATTCGAGGAGCTATTCCTACGATCAAGGAGGGAACCTGATCTCAAAGACGGACGAGGAAGCAAACATCACCCTCTTCGAATATGATCCATTGAACCGTGTGGTCAGGATAACCGACCCCGTTAATGGAGTAACCGAGCGGGCTTATGACGACCGGGACAACCTCATTTCCCTAACAGACCCGAACAATGGAATTACCCTGTATGAGTATGACAGGAACGACCGCATGGTGAAAATGATAAGGCCCATGGGCGAAGAGACAGCATATAAATACGATGCGGCCGGCAACCGGGTAGTGGTGCTCGATGCAAAGGATCAGAAGATATCACATGAATATGACGTGTTAAACCGGCTGGTAAAGACAGAGTATTTTGCTGCTGGGGATCATACAAATCCGGTGAAAAGCGTAGAATTCACGTACGATGTACTGGGGAATCTTAAAACGTACAATGACGGAACAACATCGTCGGCATATACATATGATGACCTGCAGCGTAAAACCGGCGAGACTGTGGACTATGGTCCATTTGCTTTGAGCTACGCATACACCTATTATGCAAACGGGTTGAAGGAGACGTTTACAGGTCCGGATGGAGTGGCCATCAATTACACCTATGACGCTAACAACCGACTCGGGTCTATCGGCATTCCTGGACAGGGGCAAATCACTTACAATACTTACCAGTGGAACAGTCCCAGCAAGGTTACCTTGCCAGGTGGCTCAACCAACGAGTTTACGTATGATCCACTTATGCGTCTTAAGTCAATAACTGCAAGGGATCCCGGGCAGAATCCATTTATGACTTACAGCTATGGACACTCGCCCGCAGGGAATATCACAGGCAAGAATACAGAGCATGGCAATTACAATTATGAGTACGATGAACTGTACCGTCTGATTGGAGCAGTGAATCCGGCTTCTGACGACGAGACTTACACCTATGACGCGTTCGGCAACCGCCTTACCGCATCTGGAGTGAATGGAAATTGGACGTACAATCAGAATAACGAGTTATTAGGTCATGAGGGCGTCACCTTTGCTTATGACGATAACGGGAATATGACCCGAAAGACTACTGGGACTGATGTTTCTAACTACATCTATGACGTTGAAAACCGATTGATTCGTGTGGAAGATGACGATGGTTCGCTCATTGCTCAATACTACTACGATCCGTTCGGCAGAAGGCTTTGGAAAGATGTCGGTGGGCTAAGAACCTGTTATTTCTACGCTGATGAAGGACTTATTGGAGATTATGATGGCAGTGGCAATGAGATAAGAACATACGGATACGTTCCCAATTCCACTTGGACGGCTGATCCCCTATTTCAAAAAGCAGGAGGAACTTATTACTGGTATCAGAATGATCATTTGGGAACACCGCAGAAGATTGTTGATACGAGTGGACGAGTTGTTTGGTCGGCAACATATGATTCTTTTGGGAATATGGAGAGTGGAGTCGTTGAGATTGAAAACAACTTGAGGTTTCCTGGACAGTATTATGATGCGGAGACGGGATTGTATTACAACTGGAATCGCTATTATGATCCGGCAACAGGTCGATATGAAAGTATAGATCTGCTCGGTGATGAGACCAATCGCTATTCATATATCAGTGGAAATCCCATAAACTTTTGTGATCCATTAGGGCTTTGCAAGATAAGAGAACATTTTGGAAGAGCAAAACGAGCTTGGGATGATCCAAATTCGCTCTGGAATCTTACGTGGCTTGAAATAGATGAAATGATGAAAAACGATCACCCGCTTGTTGAGGCAGTTAATTTCATGGGATGGGGTATGATGGATTTGATTGAGACATTCGCTGATCCTGAAGCAACAAAAGTCCAAAAAGCCAAGGCAGTTGGTAAAACCCTTTGGGGGGTTGGTGGAGGTAAAGTCTTGGAGACTCTTGGAAAAATAAAATATGCTTCAAACTTTGCTTCGGTGTTGAACAAAAATCGAACAATAAAATACTGGCTTAAGGGAGACATGATTAAAAAGAGCTCCCGGTGGCGCAAGCAGTTTGGATTATTAAAAAATATATCCGCCCTGAAAACCTTGTCGAAGACGCTGATGGCGGAAGACCAGGTAATAAAATGGTTACAATCGGAACAGTAGCCCGGTGGGCTCGGCCCACCAATAAATGACTTGCTTGCTTAGCGTACGGGCGGGCGGATACATGGCTTGGTGAAAACAATAGTGGTGGGCAAAGCCGCGTAGGTTGGGTTGAGGGACGAAACCCAACAACAAACAATAACACAGCAACATAAGCCCTGTAGGCTAGGTTGAATGAAATGAAACCCAACAATACCTATCACGTGGAATTCCGAAATGATTATGGAAACAATGTCCGTCACGAAATCATCTTCTGTTGGGTTGCTTCGCTTAACCCAACGTACGGAATCTATGGGATCCAAATCACAACCAACAATGTCTCGTTACTGCGGGAATCGTTCAAACATGTTATGCAAAAACACCCTTTTACCATTGATGCCTTTGTCCTGTTGCCGGACCATCTGCATTGCCTGTGCACATTGCTTTCGGTTAACCTGTTCGTCCGTTGGCCAGTTTGGCGGTTCAATGAGTCACGTTTGGTTGGGGCATGAGTAGGGTCTAACTGTTAAACGGAAAGGTTCAACGCAATGTAAGGTGAAAGGCCTGATCAGTATCCTTTCACAAGCCAACTTGTCGCAATGGCCTCAGATTTTGACTATGGAGGAAAGCTATGGAGCAGAAAAAATCCCTTCCAGCCATTCCCCCAGGGAGTATTGGGAGGATAGCAAATGGGCCAATGATCATTTTGCTGATATAGTTAAGGACTATGCTAATCTTTGGGTAGCCATCGTCGATCAGAAAATCGTTGCTGTCGGCAAAGTAATATCTGTCGTTCGAAAAAGGGCGCAAGAGCAAACAGGTCGTAAGCATTTCCCTGTTATTTTTGCGGAAAAGGGGATTCATGTGTATGCTTTTCTCTTGAACGATGACAGCGTCCCTTTCCTCATTGGTTTTGAGGACGTGTTGACCAATGCAAAGCTGTTTTTGGACTACAAATTCAAAACGGGTTACCTGGAGTGGGAATAAACGCTGTGGATGTAGGAGTTCTGGATTTTTTAAAAGCCAGATTGGGTTGAGGTACCAAACCCAACAACGATCACACGGAATTGTGTAATGATTATCGGGAGAACATCGGTTGAAACACGACAATTTGTTGGGTTGGTCCGCTTAACCCAACCTACGAAAATTACAGACCCGACATGATGAACATGATCGTCAGGATAAAATATCATGTAAATCCGGTTAATCCTGTCAAAAAGTTTTGTGAAAGTCGAGGTTAAGTTATGAAAAGATCAAGGATATCGAAACGGTCCTTCTTTTTGGGATTTTCGTGTTTGCTGGCATTACTTCTTTCTTATCTATCATTTCTTTTTCCAATCTCTTGTTTTGCAGTCGATGACTCCGTATGCGCGCGCGTGAAAATCGAGATCAGGCAGGAGATGACCCTGGAGCGCCAGGCATTTGATGCGCATATGCGCGTCAGCAATGGTTTTGACCATATCACGCTGGAAAATGTGGATGTAGATGTCAACTTTTCCGACGAAGAAGGAAACAGCGTTCTTGCCAGCTCGGATCCCAACAATACAGAAGCGCTCTTTTTCATCCGCCTCGATTCCATGGAAAACATCAACAACGTGGATGGAACGGGAACAGTTCAACCCTCATCCACTGCAGATATCCACTGGCTTATCATTCCGGCCCCCGGAGCATCCAATGGTCTGGAACAGGGGGCCCTTTACTACGTTGGCGCAACGCTGAGCTATACCATCGGCGGAGAAGAACACGTCACTGAAGTCACTCCTGACTATATCTTTGTCAAACCCATGCCGGAATTGATGCTGGATTACTTCCTACCGACTGACGTTTACGGCGACGATGCCTTTACGTCTGAAATCGAACCACCCATTCCGTTTTCCCTTGGCGTTCGGGTAAGAAATAACGGTGCCGGTGTGGCGAGAGATTTGAAAATCGACTCAGCCCAGCCAAAGATTGTTGAGAACGAACAGGGGCTCTTAATCGGGTTTGTGATTGAGGGCTCTGAGGTAAACGGCCAGGGTGCGACACCAAGTCTGCTGGCAGACTTTGGTGATATTGACCCGAACGTATCAGGCGTAGCACGCTGGATCATGACCTGCACTTTGTCAGGGCAATTTGTCGAGTTCACGGCTGAGTATTCCCATTCGGACGAGTTGGGTGGTGAGCTGACTTCGCTGCTGGAGTCCGTGAACGCCCACTTTCTTGTCCGAGATGTCCTGGTAGATCTTCCCGGACGGGATTATGTCCGGGATTTCCTGGCGAAAGACGGCGGGGTTTACAGAGTTTTTGAGTCTGACAGCGTGGATACGGAAGTCGTAAATCAGTCCTCTTCTTCAAGCCTCCAACTTGCAGGGCAATCAGGCGGAGAGGTTCAATACAGCTTATCAACACCTGTCACTGCCGGGTTCATGTACGTACAGTTACCTGATCCTCAGGGTGGCGGCAAGGTATTAAAGGACGTAGTGCGCTCTGATGGAAAGTATATCAAGCCTGAAAATGCCTGGCTGTCCAAAACCCGCAACGAAGATCATACCTGGCAGCACTTCATCAATCTTTTTGATGTCAATACTACCGATGCTTATATGGTCGTCTTTGGGGATCCATCAGAGGTCCCTGATACGCCAGTGCTCCAGTTCATCCCAGATCGAGCGAGGGCTGAAGGGGAGCAATTGTCGTTCATCGTCGAGTCAAGCGATCCCGATGGCACGATACCTTCACTTTTTGCGGCTCCGCTACCAGCCCTTGCGACATTCACGGACCAGGGGGATGGAATCGGCATATTCGATTGGACACCAGCAGTGGGTCAGGCAGGACGATATGAAATGACATTTACTGCTTCCGATGGCATCCTGGAGGATCCCCAGCGAGTAGTCCTTACCATCTATTCCTTTGAAGATACCGATGGCGATGGCATGCCGGATGATTGGGAGAGGGAACATTTTGGTACTCTGGACAGAGATGGAACCAGCGATTTTGATGGAGATGGCATATCGGATCTGGATGAATATCTAAACGGCACGGATCCGACTTCAAGCAATGCGCCAAGCATTCCTGAGATCTTTTCACCGGAAGACAGGACGGAAGTAGCAGGTCTTCAGCCGGACCTTGTGATCCAAAACAGTATTGATCCTGACGATGATCCGATAACGTACGAATTTGAGGTCTATTCGGATAAGGCAATGGGTAGCCTTGTGGCGAGCCAGTTGAATGTCGTTGAAGGGGCTCCGATGACATCATGGACCGTCTCCGCAGAGCTTACCGATAACAGTTGGTACTACTGGCGAGTGAGGGCAGCCGATGGCATAGGCTTTAGCCAATGGGCATACGGCAGTTTTTTCGTAAACACGGAAAACGATCCGCCCGGCAGTTTCAATATTAGCAGCCCCCAGGATGATTCGAATGTTGATACGGTCACGCCTGATTTAGAGGTCACCAATAGTGTGGATGTGGATGAAGATGTGGTCACTTATGCCTTTGAGGTCTATGCAGATAGCGGTATGAGCACGCTGGTTGCTTCTGCATACAATATCCCCGAAGGGGACGGCGGGACTACATCCTGGGTGGTCGATTCACCATTGGATGATAATACCTGGTATTTCTGGAAGGCCACTGCAACCGATGTGCATGGAGCGACAACAGAAACGACGCCAGCTTCATTCTTTGTTAATACGTTCAATGATGCGCCGGAAACTCCCGGCATCCTGTCTCCTGCCGTTGGAAGTGAAGTGCAAGCTCAGGAACTGGATCTTACTGTAAGCAATGCATTTGACCCTGACGGGGACTTGCTGACTTATTTCTTTGAGCTGGACAAGATCAACACCTTTGACAGTGCAGCGAAGCAAACTTCGGACGAGATATACGAGGGCGCGGGCACCACGATCTGGCATGTTGCCGGTCTTGATGACAACACCAACTTCTTCTGGCGGGCCAAGGCAAGCGACGGATATGCAGAAAGCGCATGGGCACTCGGGAACTTCTTTGTCAATACGGCCAATGACAGTCCTTCCATACCGACCCTGAAGAATCCCGGTGAAGGAGCGTGGGTAGAAACTCTAACACCCACACTGGAGGTTAACCCTTCCGAGGATGTTGACAATGACAGCCTCACCTATCAGTTTGAGCTTTATTCGGATATCTTGCTTAGTAATCTGGTTGTCGGGGGTGCGTCCGACACGCCGGCATGGCTTGTTCCTTTTGACCTCAACGACAACTCCTGGTATTTCTGGCGCGCACAGGCCGAGGACGAGCATGGAGCAGTGAGCGGCTGGATGAATACGGCTACGTTCTTTGTGAACAATAATGGGGTGGATGATCCACCGCAAATCAGCGCTACAGAGCCATCAAGTGACATCGTAACCAGCGGCACCCATGTCGGCATTAGCTGGGAAGACACTGATCCCGACAGCAATGCCGACATTGCTCTCTACTATGACACAAATTCCACGGGCGAAGATGGTACCCTCATTGTGGATGGTCTCAAGGAAGATCCGGATGGTGAAAGTGATTCCTTTTCCTGGGATATAAGCGGCATGGCGGATGGGACCTACTACGTCTATGCCACCATCACAGACGGAACTTCTTCTGCCACGAGCTATGCTCAGGGGGCCATCATTATCGACAGAACGCCACCGACAGTTACGCCATCGCCTCCAGGCGGCACATACACCGAGACCCAAAGCGTTACCCTTTCTGCCAGTGAGGCGGCAGATATTTACTACACAACGGATGGCACCAACCCAACGACCGATTCTCTGCCATACACTTCACCCCTAGAAATTACTGAGACCACCACGCTCAGGTTTATGGCAGTAGATGCGGCAGGCAACCAGAGCACAATGGTAACTGAAATCTACACCATTGGTACCCCTGCTAATGTCCCGCCTGAGGCTCGTGCCGGGGAAGACATTACCGTCTCTCTCGGTGAGACCGCATTCTTAGACGGCTCAGCCAGCCATGACCCCGATGATGGCCCGGGGCCTTTTGCCTATAGCTGGCAGTTTGTGAATGTACCTTCGGGAAGCGCACTCACCGATGCCGACATCTCAGGACCGGATACCGTATCCCCGTCCTTCATGCCAGATGTATGTGGGACCTATGAGATAGAGCTTACGGTAAGCGACGGCCTTGACTCCGCGTCTGATACTGTAACGGTTACCGTAGAGACAGGGGCAGCGGTGCCGGGCGACCTGGACGGCGACAGTGACGTTGACTACGACGACTATCTCATATTCCGCACGGCTTATGGCTCCTGTGAGGGCGATGCCAATTTCCTCACTGGAGCGGACCTTGATGGGGATGGTTGTGTGACGATCAACGACTACAGGATATTGAGGAGTTTGATGTGACCACGAGGAGCTGAAGAACAAAGATTACGCTCACATAGCCGGGCACACGCTCTGAGGTCAAATCCAGGCGATGTTCCTATTTGCCTGTTACGTAGAGAACGGAACCAGGGTGCTCAACATTGGCAATTTCTTTCACAATGTATAACCTTGATTACCCAACACCTATGGGCATATTTTCTTTTCGTGCGGGCTAAGTATTTGGAAATTAATTACAAACGGTTCATCAGCTCGATTTGGCATGACTCTTGCCAAGTTAGCTATTGGATCAGACTTCTCTAGCCATCAACGACTACAGAATATAAGGAGGATATACCCATGCGCAAGCTCATTCTAACTTTAGCAATAGTAGCTTTAGCCTTTACGCTTGTCCCAAGCCGAGCCTCAGCTACCGGCCTTTGGTTTGATCCGCTTGAACAACTGTACGATGTCGGTGATACCCTTACAATTGACCTCTACGCCGACATTGATGAAGCCGATGCAATCTTTGGCTTTGGCTTTGATTTGAGTTTTGATGGCGGCGCTTCCTACATATCAGGCCCGGGGGACAGCGGATCGTATCTTACTTTTACAGGGTTTGCGCACAATAGCGCCCATTTTCAATACGACCTCATCTTTCCCCCTCTATGGGATGATGGAGATACGATTGCTGGGGAGGTACCCTGGGGTAATGATGATGTTTGGGGCACTGACATCTTGCTGGGCACCTTCTATTTCGATGCCCCCAGTTCAGGCCCACTTGGTGTAGAGAACATTTATCTCAGCCCAGCGGCTGGGGATTACGGAATGTTTGGTGAAGAGGGGCTTTTAGGTGCAATTGCCTTGATGCCCAACAATCCTACAGCTTCGGCTACGCCAATCCCGGAGCCCGCCACTGTGTTCCTGCTCGGGTCTGCTGCCTTAATCGGTTTTGTGGGGTCCAGGAGGCGCTTTAGGAAACGATAGTCAAACCTATCTCCAAGACATCAAGGGCAGGAACATGATGGCTCTGCCCTTTATAGGCTGTGCATTATTTTTGTCTCTGGGGATTTTTGTCTCTGGGGTTGGACCTCGCTGACATATTGATATTCCGAAAGAAGGACTCAAAAAAGAGCCCATCCTTGACCTTACAACGCTGATTTTGACTCCCAAATCGTTGCTTTGAGCCAGGTTGGGAGCGGACCTCCACCCTGTCCAGGAAAGGGCCACCAGAACCTGCCGTATCCGTGACGGGAATAGCCTTGTCATCTCCAGCCCTACCACTTCCGGAAAGACCAGTTGTTACCGTCTGCACATTCACACCCAAGATTTCAGCGAGATCCCTTTGATAGAGCTTCAGATCCATTCTCTTTTTCCTGATCTGATCACCTATAAATTTGCACATATTGACAGCAATTCTAATTTTGGCTCTCAACAGTAGCTGTGAACGTTGCATTGGATCAATTTTCGAGCAGGTTAGAAACGATACGCCAAGTGAATAGATGGATACTGCCCATGCATGATTAAGGCAA
>Ga0114922_10003247_pt1 | contig 15209 bp, 14 predicted proteins | sample AartaG_FD_100975 | JGI IMG/M metagenome (GOLD analysis project Ga0114922, IMG submission 100975) | Deep subsurface microbial communities from Aarhus Bay to uncover new lineages of life (NeLLi) - Aarhus_00045 metaG | ecosystem: Environmental > Aquatic > Marine > Oceanic > Sediment | place...
TTATTCTTGTAATTGCTTTTTAATTATTTTATTACAGTTTTCTAAAAAATCATCAATTTTATCAACTGGGACTCTTGTACCTGCAGCTGGCGGATGACCTCCCCCTAATTCGTCTAAATTTGAAAGGTCTAGTGCTTCTCTTATCGCCTCTGAAAGGTTTACTCCCTTTTTCACAATACTTTCGTGTGCTCTACTCGATATTTTATATACACCATCCTCTTTTCTCTTTGCACACCCAAAAATAGGTTTTGATTTATCTATTAAATCACTTTTGCTAAAAATTAACATAGAAGCAATTGTACCGATAATAGTTTCTGATATGACATCTTCTCCAAAAAAAAATTGTATGTGCTCTTTGAGTTGAATTTTATTTTCATCACGTATCCATGATAATGCTTGGCCTAAAGATCTCTTATACTCTATTAACTGCTCTCTTGCTTTCTTATAAGCGATTCTTCTATCCCCCATTGCAATAGCGATTCCTAACGATCCATTATGACTTCTCCCACATGAATTTAAAAGATAAGAAAATTCTTTTAGATCGTGTAATTCAGAACCAACTAATTCATTTTTTAATATGTACCTATTAATAATAAGATTATTTATAATTTCAGAAGGTTCAACATCGAGTTTAAGAGATATATATCTAATTATGCCCGAAGTAACTTTCTGGTTTTCTTCTTTGTTAAAATCGTTTAAAGTTCTTATATTACCATCTGAATTTTCCATCAAAATTCCTAAAGTTTGTAAAAATTTTAACATTTTACTCGTATTTCCAGTTAATCCCGGTAGATTAATATCGGTGGAGTAAGCTATTGCTTCATTTATAGGTTTAATAGGAGAAAAATTTAAGTCATTTACCATTTCTACTAAATCTGCATTGGTGGCATGTTCTAAAATAATAGAATTTAACCCAGTAAAAGAATTACTAGGCCCTCGATTTTGAATATCACCCGTTGCCCCTATAAGTGCTATTGGAGACAAATCTAAATTATTCTCATTTAACGCTTTAGCAAAGAAGTAACAAATTCCTGCTCCTGAAATTTCTTTACTACCATCAATTTCATAAAAATAAGGATTGATATGCCAAGGTTTCGAATTTTTGTAAATTTCTTTAATTTTATCGTCATTCTTATCTGAAATATCTTGGGGGATATGGTGATCTAATATAATATAGGGAGTATTTTTATTATCATTTTTCAATTTATCATCGAGTTCTAAATATTGTCCACTTCCAAAATCAGAAAAAATCAACAAATTATTATAGTCCTGAACCTTTTCTACAATTTTTATAATTTCCTCTCTTTCTAATTGTCTTAACACAGAGATCTGAAAGGGAATACGCTCTCTATATAGAGCCTTCCCAATTATTGCCCCAGATGTTAATCCATCTGCATCTAAATGAGTATATATCTGAACAGCAGCCTCAGATTCTTTTAAATGATCTTGAAACCATTTGATTGTTTCTGTTAGATCAGAGGTTAATAGTTTAAGTTTTGTATGTATTTTATTCATTTTTTTATAAAATTTTAATATAAACTTAGTTTAATATATTAAAATAAGAATTTAATATTAAATACTCAATTAAAAAAAAATATTAAGTGAAAAATATGACACACCATGTCAAAATTAATGAGTTAACTTTAAAGCTTGTTGAAAAAATAATTGAAAATAAAGAATTTTATAAAGCCGAAATACAAAAATTTGATAATGGCGCTACAGTCTTAGATATGACAAATGCATCGTGGAACGGGGGAAAATTAGTTGGTGAAATTTGTATGGGCGGATTAGGAACAGTTGATTTTACTTCCTATAACTTAGATGGCCATTATATACCGAGCGTTAATGTTTATACTTCCGAACCAATAATATCTTGTATGGCATCTCAACTAGCGGGATGGAACGTAAAATTGAAAAAAGAAGTAGAAAAAGAAGGTGTAGTAAAAAAAAAGACAATTTTTCAATCATTAGGTTCAGGACCTGCTAGAGCTAAAAGTAAAGTTGAAAAGCTATTTGAAGAAATTAAATACGCTGATGATTCGGACTGTGCTGTGATTGTTTTTGAAACCGCAAAGTTGCCTAACGAAGAAGTGATGGCAATAGTAGCAGAAAAATGTGGAGTAGATACAAGTAAAACTTATGCCGTTTGCGCACCTACTGCTTGTTTAACGGGGTCTATCCAAGTTGCTGCTAGAATCGTAGAAACGGGCATACATAAACTCCATGAAATTCATTTTCCTTTAGATGTGCTCAAAGACGGTTTTGGAACGGCTACAATAGCCCCTATTGCTAAAGACGATCTTGGAGCTATGGGGCGAACTAATGATTCAATTAGTGCAGCTGGTATGACTTACTATACAATTGATGTCGAAAAGGACAAACAAGATGAGATTTTTGATCTGCTTAAAAAAGCTCCAGCCAATACATCGTCTAGTTATGGAAGACCATTTTTAGAAACATTTAAAGCAGCAAATTATGATTTCTATGCGATTGATCCAGGATTATTCGCTCCGGCTATTTATACAATTACAAATATTCAAACAGGAAAGAGTATTACAGTTGGTGAAATTAACCATAATTTATTAAAAGAGTCCTATAAGTTAAGTTAAAATTAACTTTATCAATATTACTCTAATTTTTTTTTATTTATATTAAATAACGGTTCAAAAATCTAAAAATTAGTTAATTCGCCTTGATATTTTAATATTTCTGCATCGGATATATCTTTATCAACTTTAATTTGTTTATGGATTCCTAAATAAGCACAAGCTATTTTAGCTGCTGCAGCAATTTCAGCTTTTTTTAAGGTTAGAGAATATTCGTCAACAGGTTGTGCTTGATTGATATAGTATGATTTTCGATAATTTTTCTCACCTTGTACTGATTCATCTAAAAATGGGTCGTATTGAATTTTTTTTTCTTGTAATTCTGTAGCTCTTTCAGATTTCATCTTGTATAATAAAGAAGCCATTTTATCTGCCACATTGAAGGGTAATTGATTTTTTCCTATTATTCTAATGATGTTGTTTATGTCAAAATAATTTAATGTGTCATACTTTGCTCTTATAAAGCATTTAAGGTTTTCAGAATTTTTTTGACACTCAATCTCAGTCCAATCGTGAATTGCCAATCTTCTTCGGAAAAAGATCAATTCCCAATCGATTCCTAACTCTTTTAAAAATTTAAATAATTTGTCGTCATTCGGTTTTCTCGATTCTATAATAATAAATAATTGTAGACCGTAGTATTTATGTTCTTCTTGTAGGAAGTATCCTCGCTGTTGCATTGACGCAAGGATTTTAACCTTTATAGAGTAAATATTATCAGAAACATCCCTTTTTTCACAGTTTAAGTAAATTACATTTCCTTCTTCGGTAATATATTCACTATCAAGAAAGCCTAAAATGCTATCATCGTTTTCTTCAATAAAATCCTTCAATCCACTGAGAGTTGGTTTTACATCATACTTTGTTAAATCATTTTCTCTGATTGTAACGTAATCAGTATTACTTCCTCCAATTGCTAATTTAATAGATTTTAATTTTAACTCTTTTTCCTCTCCAAACACATTTTTAAAAGCATCAATTAAAGGAAAAATTTCATTCTCTAAAATATTTAGATTAGCCATTGAACTTTCAAAAGGTTGCGGTGACTCAAGCAATTTGTTTAATACTGGCGCTTCTGAAGCATCGACTTCAATTTCATAATCTTTTGCTAAGTTCTTTCGAATAATACAAAAAGACCTTCTTTTTTTATTGTATATGGAAAGAGAAGTACAATTGTCTATTACCGCTCGAAATTGTTCGTTGTACATATCATCAAAACTTTTCGATTTGAGCTTTCTTTTTCTCATGAATTTTACCAAAAAATATTCTATTGTTAAATTAATAAAAAAACAATTTTATAATTTTATGTATGAAAAGATATAATTGTCTTTTATTAATATTACTCAATTAATAATCTTTTGATAACTTTTTGTTAAAAAATAACATAGATAGTTAGTTTACTATTACATTATCCGGTATTTAGAAATTTGTGGGATCCTAATCTCTTAATTAAACAAAAATCAAGCAAAAGTTCTAAAAGCAGAGTAACAGAAGTAAATTCATTGAACTTAAATAAAAATCTAATCTAATTCGTCCTCTAAGAAGTATTTACTTCCCTTTTTCTTATATATTATTGTTGAGCCAAAAGTATTTCGCATAGTATATTTGTCTCCTTCAACTTCTATTAATTCAATAGAATAAGACAACGCTCTATCTTTTAGTATTTCGTCGACAATTCTTTTTTCTTCAGCAGGGTCCATAATATAGAAATATAATGCGGTTAAAAAAAAATTTTCTGTTTTCTTAAAATTATTTATTTAAATAAAAATTACTTACAAGGACTCTTTTCCAGTCATCTCAATTATATTTAATCTCATTATACATATGTTATCATATGCTTGTTCATTTTTAAGGAATCTTTTTTTTACTTTACCTGGATCTTCTTCTAAGTGATTTAGAATGATGTTAAATCCATATTTTTTTTCTTCCAAATCCTCTACAGTTGCCATTTTACCCCAGAATACGATAGAACGGTACTTATGAGAACAATCGTTCATTACATATCCTAGATCATCCACTATTGTGCCACACACGTTCGAATTTTCCCTTAAAAACTCAACCTTTAACCCTTCTTTAGCACTATGAAAGAATAAAGAATTCTGTTTTAAGTCAAAACCATAACTTAAGGTTACGATATAAGGTTCGTTAGCTCTACACATTGAAATCGTCGCAAACTTTCCGTTTTTCAATATTTCAATTATTGTATTTTTATCCGTTACTTCCCTTTCTTTTTTTTTCATATGATATTTCGGCATACATTTTTCTCACACTAAGATTTAAATCATTATATCCAAATAAGGATGCTTAAAAATTATGTAATAGTAGTAATTCCTCTGGATATTACTTTATTATTTAAAAAAATTATCTCAATCAAAAATTATACTGTATAAAACTAACGGTTTCAACGGTTTTATTAAGAAATCGTGAAAAATTTAATAAAAACTTATGTTTAAAATATAAATAAACTTCTAGATAAACATACAACAGAATTAAAATATTTGTTTGTGGATAATAACCATGGCTAAACAGGTACTTGATATTGGCTTTTTCAGCACAATGTACAGTCAGATTAATGGTACTGCTCATGCTGTTCGATTTTTATCCGAAGCAATCGCAAAACTTGGTCATAATGTTCATGTTTTTGCACCTCGAGTTCAAAATGGGTACAAAAAGCCGAAAACTTTACATTTTCACGAAATTGGGGGTGTAATGATTGCACCTAAAACGGGTTTTGTTCTAAGTGCCCCCATACATAAAATTTTTTTCTGTCAACACGATTATCTCGATATTTCCCACATCCATACGCATGCTGTTGTAGGATCCATGGCAATAAATTGGTCCAATTATTTAGGGATTCCAATGGTAGGAACTCATAATAGTCCTATGCAGTATTACACGGCTCAATATGTTCCGATCATTGGTAACCTCTTGACAAAAGGCGACCTTATTTGGAGATACGAACGCCATATAGTAGATAAATACGATTTTGTTCATGTCGCTACAAAATCCAAAAAAGATTTGTTAAGAGATTACAGATTTAAAGAACCAATAGTTTGCATGACGAATGGTATTCACGATTCATATTTTACAAATTTGAAAGAAAATGGGATTCGTGAAAAATATAATTTAGAAGGTAAAAAGGTCCTTTTATATGCATCAAGGCTATCACCAGAAAAACACCCCATAGATATTATTAAAATATTTAAAGAAGTTCATAAAGCAATTCCTAACGCTCACCTATTATTAGTTGGAAGCGATGGTCCATCAACTGACCACGTAAAAAGAATAATTAATAAGAAACAATATCGAGATTTCGTTTCGTATGCTGGTAGAATACCCTTTCCAGATTTATTAAAATTATATGATACAGCAGATCTAACTTGCTTGTGGTCGTGGATTGAAGCTGAAGGGCTCGTCTTACTCGAAGCGATGGCTCAGGGAACACCCTGTGTTGGAGCTAATGCTTGTGGAATTAGTAATATAATTCGACATGGCAAAACGGGATATTTGGCAAATAATCTCGATCAATTTAAAGATTATGTTATAAAGTTATTAAAAGATGACGATCTTAGGGCTGAATTTGGAAAAAATGCTCAAAAAGTAGCTCAAGATTATAGAGTAAGCAAAATCGCAAAAACATGGATTAAGTTATACAATTTCACAATTAACGAACTCTATCCTTTACGATACAATAGAAAAGATAGGAAAACTCGTGTGGAGTTAGTAAAAGAATTTATCCTACACTTACCAAATGCAACCTTTTAGATGTTATCTCTCTCTCTAACTTTTTTAAGTTTTAATTTACATTTCTCACATAGATAAATAGATTTACTATCAATTTCTTTAATATTTTTAGAGAAGTGCATAACACAATAATCGTTAATACAATGGCCACAATCTAATATTAAATGTCCTATTTCATGAATTACTTCTTTAAAGATCCTCCTTTCCATCTTTTCCAATTTAAGATCCTCAAGATTAAACAAATCTATCAGGTTATGAGTAGACACTATAGCACTCATGTATTTAATATGTGCCTCTCCAAATAAAAACAATAACTTTTCATTACTACTAGAATAGATTGGTAAATTTGTCAATCCTAAACCAATATCTAATTTATATTCAAATTTTTTATCAACAATAATTTCATAAAATTTATTAGTTGGTTGGAGGAGGACCTTTTCTGAAGATTTATTTAATAAATTATGTTCCTCCTTTACCCTTAATTCAAATATTTCAGGGCGTATATTTACATTTTTTATAAACTGAATGCCATAAAAAAAAGAATCGAACGTTTGTTCCAAATGAAATCTCAACTTGTTTAACATAGAAGTTGACACATTACCAATAAAGATAATTCCCAAATGACAAGGAAATATAATTTGTCTATTAGTAGATTGATTTATTGGTAATACTAGAGTGTGCTTATTTAAAAAATCTTTACCATTTTGAAATTTTGACATAATAAAATTATTTTAACAAACGGATATACTCTTTTTTTATTCATAATTATTATCTATTTAAGTTATTAATAATTTTATAAATTTAAATAATTATTATAAAAATCTTTCTTAATATCGTAATGTCGGACAATCCTAAAACAATAAATCATCAAGACGATGACCAAAAAGACGCTCAAATAAATTTGAAAATCAACGGGGAGCAAAAAGAAGTAATAGAAAAGGATTTTGTATCTCACTTTATACCAACATACAGAATTAAATCTTTGTTATATCCCTTACCTATAATAATAGTTATTGTTTTTGCTGCTTTTTTAGCCTATCTCACATTTTTTGTTGCGGGTATTCAGATTGAAGAAAGCTACTTCCCTGAAGACGAGTTTGGCGCCTTGGCCGTCGTATTAAATGGAGCTATTTTCACTATAGTAGCAGTAGTTTCAGCGTTTGTTATCGTCTTTTTTATAAAAAAATTTGGAATAGGCGTTTTAAAATACATTTTTGGACTGAGTTTTGCTTTTATAAGTTTCTTTATGACTCTAATGTTTTCAGAGGTAATTATTTATTTAATCTTTGTTCAATTTCCCGAAACTACTTTTGTTTTGAAACTTTATTTTCTATTTATTAACGCCTACTTGCCAATAATGACGGCGTTTTTAGTCTTTCTACTACTTTACAAATACTTTACTTCAAAATCAATTAATACAAAAAACTTAATCATTTTATACGTCAGCTTATTAATTAGTGCTTCGATGAGTATTATTTTGCCCTTTTGGAGCACCTTAGCTATATTAATTGGCATCTCTCTTTGGGATATCTTTGGTGTTCTTTATAAACATGGGCCAATTAAAGCTATGATAGATATAACTTCCCAAAATGACGATGAAATTAGCTTAACAAAAGCAGAAACAAAAGAAAAAATTAAGAGCGGTGAGATGATCTATGATACCTCCAAATTAGAGATTGGAATCGGAGATTTGGCTTTTTACAGTTTACTTACTTCAAGCGTCCTCCTTTATACAAACAATGTAATAATTATGATTTTAACCACAGTTGCAATTCTGATCGGAACAGGAATTACAATATCGGGATTAAAAAGAAATAAAATTTTGCCTGGGCTACCCATTTCTATTTTCTTAGGCATAAGTACTTTTTTCCTGTCTCAGTTTGTAATAAATATCTTTTTTATATGATTTTCGATTTCTTATGTAATGTATTGATAAATAAGGTTCTTAATGTTAATTAAAAATTCTAAAAGTTGAAGGAAATAATGGTTGATTTAAGTCTTATTAAAATATTTACGGTTGTTGGTGCGGGAACCATGGGGCGAGAAATAGCCCAAGTTGCTTTACTGTCAGATATGTTTGACAAAGTCATTTTGAACGACATTAACGAATATTCTCTAAATAACGCGAAAAAATATATTAAACTTGGTATAGAAAAAATTGAATCTAAAGGAAAGCTAGGCCAGGGATTAACCACGCTTTCTCTAATTAAAAAACTAATTATTGATAAAAATCTAATTAATTCTATTAGAGAAGCAGATTTTATCGTAGAAGCGATACCCGAAGTAATGGAATTAAAGCAAGATTTATTCAGAGAACTAGGGCAACACGCGCCAAAACATGCGGTGTTAGCAACAAATACCTCAACGATGAGCATTTCTAAAATCGCCGAAGCGTCAGGCAGACCAGAACAAGTAATTGGAATGCATTTTTTTACGCCTATTCCGTTACTCCGATTAATTGAATTAATTAAAGGAGAAAAAACATCTCAAGAAGCGTTTAACTTGGGAGTAGCAATTGGTCAAAAGCTACCAGCGCTCAAAGGCAAAAGATATATCGCAAAAATAGAAAAGGAAAGTCCAGGCTTTATTGTAAACCGCTTAACCATTGCGACAACTCTCCTTTTTAACTGGATTTTAGATATGGCTACGGAAAAAGGAATACCTTACGAAAAATTTGACAATGATTTTGTATCTTCCCCTGAATTAGGACCCTTAGCTAAATGGGATTACTTAGGTTTAGATGTTATTTGCGACGTTATGAATTATTTTGCGAAAATGATATCACCAGAATTCGCCCCCGGCAAAACGCTCACAAATCTTCTGAAAGCGGGAAATTTGGGGAGAAAATCGGGAAAAGGCATTTATGAGTGGTTTGAAGGAAAGCCAAAAATTAGCTTTCATGAAAAAGCAGGATTATTTAATCTAGAACACTATTTCGCAATTCAATTAAACGAAGGTTGTAGATTATTAGGGGAAAAGATTGTTTCTGGATATAAAGTAATTGACGACACTATGTTAGCTGGGATGGACATGCCCGGACCTTTTGGAGCTGGAAAAAAGAATTACGAAAAATGGTCTCAAATGTTAGATGATCTTTCAGAATTTACTGGAATAACCTATTTTAAACCTTGCAACTTAATGAAATCTGGAAATTTTCTAAAAATGCGAAAATAATTTGTTATAAAGCTATAATTAAGATATCAAAATTTTTAGAAAATACTTTTTCAAGAATAAATATTAATTTATAACATATATTAATCTAAATTATCGATACAATTATTTCTTCATGAAAAATGAATGAAAAAGATTCAGCTCCTAAAACGGGTTTCCATAAAATTATTGATTTTTTTAACAATAATCTTGAAAGGAATCATCCAATTGCAATCGCTGAAGTAGTTGAGAAAACCGGATTTTCGTGGAGCTTCGTGAAAAAAACACTTGCTAAAATAAAAGAAGAATACGATGGATTTCATTTTGAAAAATCAGGAAGCACATGGATTATGTGGAAAGATCGAAATCATATAATAAAGAAATTGGACGAAACCTGTTCTCGATTTTTAAAAGATGATGAAAAGTAATGCTAAATGGCTTGATCGATTCTTCATCTCTTACACTTTCTAACCTTTTAACCTGAGATGTATAAAATACAGCAATCCGGGCAAATATTTTATTCTGTAAATTGCTAGAGCTTACATAATTATGCTATTTACCGAATCTGGAGGATTAGGCGAAAAAAAAGACTGGATAAATTCAATGTCGAGTTCGTTAAATACTGTGGTGCTCTTACATGAAGCAATTAAGATCCCATAGTGTTTTAACGGTTGTATTAATATTGCCCCATCAGAACAATCAATTAGTATTCGTTTTAGATTGCCCGCTATTATTTCACCAACAAATTGCCTTCCTATCCACCTTAGAGCAGCACATATCGCGGCGATAAGTGTACGATCGGTGTTTTTATCTACAAAAGAAGCAATTGGTAAGCCTTCGTTACCCACAACTATGATTGCGCTAATTCCTATATTTTTCTTACACAAATTTTCTAGATATTCTTCTAGATTGGACATTATAAATAAGCCCTCTGTTTTCGGCTAAAAATAATTTTAACAAGAAAATATTAGTAATCCCAAATATATATGTGTTTGCTTAGGGTGTAAAATAAAAATGTCGGAAATTTGTTTTAAGAGCAATTCAAACCTAACTCTCACCCTACCTCCTATACAAAGTAAGATTGATTTATTTTCAAAAAAAGTGCTATTAAATTGCTATAAAATGTATTTTTAATTATATATTCTAATAATAAGTTTTCTTAAAAAACCAACATTATCAATTTTTAAACCTTAATTTAAACGGTCTTGGCCTTAGATAATAGAGAGTGTGAATATTCACACTAGCTTTATATTTTATGTTCCATTTTATAAAACAAATTTTTATCTATAAAAATATACATATTAAAGTGTCTAATTTAATGAAGATTGAAAAATCAAGTCAAGAACTTGAAAATGAAGTAATTTATGCCGGTTTATGCATTCATTGCGGAAGTTGTAACGCGTTTTGCCCACATATGGATTTTAACGAAGAAACTGGACAAGCTTATGTCGTTGACGAATGTGCTGAGACTGTTGGTTTGTGCTATAATGCATGCCCACGAAGTTTCCTTCCTGTTTCCGAAATTGAAAGAAAAATGTTCGGTCAAAATCGCGTTGACTTAGCTGTTGGAGTATATAAAGATATAATTCAGGTTAAATCCAAAAATAAAGATGAGCTTTTGTATAATTTAGTTTCAGCCGCATTTGACTCTGGAATTGTTAAACACTTTGTTTTGAGTAAACCTAAAAGCAAAAAACCACCCGTTGCTTTTCCTGTAGTTGTTGATAGCGCAAAGGATGCTAAACAATACATCCCTACCAACCCCAATCAAAACGCTGGGCCCTTAATCACGGGAATTGGAAGAGCTTATTTGGATAGAAAGAGAGATATAGGTATTATAGCGAATCCATGTCATCTTCAAGGTCTTGCAAAAATTTTAACGAGCGATTTTAACACGGGTGCTGAGCGTACTTCCCTAAAGATAGCCTTTGCCTGTTCTTCTGGTGGAATGGCGGGTTGTAAATATTGTACTGATTACTCTGGCGAGTTTTCTGATATTTCTTATAGTCCATGGGGCGCACCTAAAGGTTCTGGAGAATCGTTTTTGATTGTGAGAACTGATGTAGGTCAAAAAGTCGTAGATCACGCAATAAAGATGAAATTAATCGAAATTACAAATAAAGAGCCCGATCTTAGCGAAATGAAAAAGTTCATAGATAAGAAGAGAAAGAAAAACTTCTTAAATTTGTTAGGTAGAGATTTAATTACTGCCAAATACTTGCATTTAAACATTGACGAATTCAAAGATATTCTCTAATAAAATTTTTGAAGTAGTTAACCCAAACCCATTTTTTTTTGTATTTCTTTTATCAACATTTCAAATATAATTTTATTATTTTCGCCCGATTTTGAGCTAGTTTCAAAAAGTTGAGGGATATCATGTTCTTTCCGAAACTCCTCAGCTTCTTCCCGCTTAACAGTTCGTCTAGTGTCAGCTAGATCAACTTTCTCTCCAATTAGTATAAACACGGGGTCTAAAGAATTGTCTTGAACAATATCGTACCATTCTTGAAGGTTCTGGAAACTCGTATATCTAGTAATATCGTAACATAGCAGGCAACCGTGAGCGCCTCTTGCATAATTTGGTAAAAAAAATCTGAACCTTTTTTCGCCAGCGAAGTCCCAGATTTGAAGTTTTACTACCAGATTTTCAAATTCCATTTGATAAGTGGCTAAATCCGTTCCAATAGTGATTTTCATTGGAGTAAAATGCCCAGTAATCAGTCTCTGTATCATGGTGCTTTTACCGGTCCCCCCATCTCCTACAACGACTACCTTAAAAAGATATTTGCGTTTTTGCTCGGTTGGTTGAGACATAATATACAATTATTTGAAATTCAAGTAATTAATATATGGATAAGATTTTAATAAATTAAAATAATCCTATAATTTATTCTCTAGCTAAATCTCGATTAAATTTTTTATTTATTTTAGTAAGATTTTCGATCATGTTTTTACGATCTTCTTCGGGTAATTCTTTCATTAACTCTTCTAAATTAGCGTGATTTATGTTGTTCAAATCTTTGTAGATGAAGATAAGTAAAAAACTTGCTATTAAAGGAGCAATTATAACAATTAAAAACGAAATGATAGATATATTTAATGGTAGTGAACCCTCAATTCCAGTGCCCGGTAGATAATACGAAAATCTTGAAAAAGTGCTATCTATAAATAAAGTAAAACTTATATTTAAGATGTTTAGGAATATGAATGTACTTAAGTTAACAATGCTTACAATTTTAAAACTCTTCAATTTTAGATGTGAGATCACTTTATCTAAATCGCTTTTAAGTAAAGTATTGTTTTGAGCTTGCGTACTGAGTTTATTATTTTTTAACCGAATTACTATTTTGGAATACTTCCATACATCAGTTAGAATCCAATAAAACCCGAATGTGTAGAGAAAGTTAAAAATTACGTTAAAAAATACATCATAGTATTGAATTAGCTGTGGATGATAATAAGATTCTGCTCCTATCCAAAATAATAAAATTAATTGGAGTATTGCCGCGAAAAACAATCGATTAGCGTGCTTTTTTTCCAATCCAATGGGATTATAAATAATTTGGGTGCTATTAGACATGGTTCTCCATTTATTTGTATTAATTATTCTGAAAAATACAGAATACGCAAATGTAATAGTTGGAAATAGCAGTAGAAATAAATTTACCCAAGATTGAGTGAGGATAAATAAATACAAAATAATAAAAATTATTATGTCTCTGAGTAAAGTCTCATTGAGTAATTCTCTTAGAAGTAAATAATTTTCATCAGAATTATTTTCAATCATTTTTTAATAATAAATAATAAAAAACATATATACTCTATGATATTATTAGTTCTAAATTATAGGTTAACAATACTAACCTAAACATCCTTCGGTGAACAAAATAAATTATCTTGATTTCTTTCCATATGACCAATTTAGACGCGACCAAGAAGATATCATCAAAAAAGTTGAACAGGCTTCAATTGAAAAGAAAATTACTTTACTTGCAGCTCCAAATGGTACAGGTAAGACAATAATTGCTTTAAGTGCCTTACTACCTCTAGCAATACGAAATAATCTAAAAATCATCTATATGTGTCGTACCCATTCTCAGAATACAAGGATTATTAAAGAGCTAACGAAGATTTCAATCTTTCTAAAAAAGAAAGCCCCCCAAATCCAAATAAGCGGACTATCCATTAGGGGAAGAAACGAAATGTGCCTTAACGAAACTTTATTATCGTTAAAACTTAAACCAAAAGAATCGATGTCCGTATGTGGAGACTTAAGAAAAAATAAAAATTGTAGATATTATCTAAATTTAATCAAAAAAAGAAATGAATACGATAACCCTATCGATATTGCTCCCGATTTATTAAGTAAACCGGTTGATGCCGAAGAATTAATTAACTTATGTAAAGATCAAAAATTATGTCCTTATTTTTTGAGCAAATTCCTTCTAAAAGAAATGAGATTGATCGCATGCAATTACCAGTGGATTTTCAATCCTTTTATACGCGAAAATTTTTTACAATTTATAGATGAAGAGCTTAATAATTGCATTTTAGTGCTTGATGAATGTCATAATGTAATTGATATGGCAACAGAAATTAATTCCGATAGAATAACGCCGTACTCACTAAGAATATGTCTAAAGGATTTAGAGATTTTCAGGTCACCAAGTATTATGCAGAGGTTTGTAAAAGTCCTATTAAGCCATTTAGAAAAGAAGAAAAAGAGTTTAAGTGTGTCAGAAATAGAAATTAAAGCAGAAAATTTCCTGCTTCAAGTTTATTCAAAGTTAGGGCTTTCAAACTTAAACGATTTTAAGAATCTCGTTAGGGATATACACAATTTCAGTGTTTCAATTCACGACGAAAAGGTTGCAAACGGTGATGTTTCAAGAGATTTCATAGGGCCTTTAGCAGAGTTCTGGCTAAAATGGATAAGAAGCTATTTACTGGATAATTACTTCTTTTGTTATAATCTTAAAAGGGTAAGAGAGCGACCGATAATTTCAATAGAAATTGTTGCGTTAGACCCAAGAGATATTGTTATTCCCATCTTAAAAGAGTGTTATACTAGTGTGCATCTTTCTGGGACCGTAAATCCTTATGTTTATAATAATTTAATGGGTTTGAGAGAAAGTGGAAAAAGTTATAAGGGAATCGTTGCGAGTTCACCATTTCAAAAGGAAAACATTAAAGCATTAATTACAGAAGGTGTAGACACGCGTAGAGGGAGTCGAACAGGCCCAATGTTTAAAAAGATTCTCTCTAAAATTGATGAAGTAATTTATAGCACTCCTGCTAATATAGGCATCTTTTGTGCTTCATATAAAGTTCTAAACGCATTAGTTACGAACGGTATTGAATCTATAGCTAATAAGAATAAAAAACAATTATTTATCGAGGAACCAGGACTTTCTGCTTCAGAAAATGCCTTCTTGGTAAACGATTTTAAATCAATGGCATCACCTTCTCGTAATGGAGCTGTTTTATTGGGCGTGTGTGGGGGAAGAAATTCAGAAGGAGAAGATTATCCGGGAGATTATATGAATTCAGTAATTATCGCTGGATTTCCGTATCATTTACCCGCCCCCCGAGTTAATGCAAAAATAGAATATTACGATAAGGTTTTTGATAAACAAGGATGGAATTTCGCATACCTATATCCTGCCGTTCAAAGGGCAAACCAAGCTTCTGGGCGTCCTATACGAA
>Ga0114922_10003248_pt1 | contig 15206 bp, 13 predicted proteins | sample AartaG_FD_100975 | JGI IMG/M metagenome (GOLD analysis project Ga0114922, IMG submission 100975) | Deep subsurface microbial communities from Aarhus Bay to uncover new lineages of life (NeLLi) - Aarhus_00045 metaG | ecosystem: Environmental > Aquatic > Marine > Oceanic > Sediment | place...
TCGCCCCAGGTGCACACAACATGGTGCCATTGGCTGTCGTTCATCAAAATCGGGTTAGCAGGAGGATTCCCTGGGACACTTGCATCGCCCTTTTCGGGATCGGAATGGAGGTGAATGAGAGGACCATGTAGAACACGGAAGCAAAGCTCCCCGCCCTGCCAAACATCACCTACGGAAGTTTCGATGTGAATGTGCATTTCATTTTCCGGTCCCATACCACCACCTGTGGTATTGTCGCCGCCCCACCATATCGTATTAATACCTCCCGTTACCTCCGACATATTCATCCAGAATGCTACCGAACCGGTGTCCGAGCGCAGCCCCATATTGCCTGCGGGCAGGGTGACGGAAAGGCTCCCGTCGAATTGCAGGGCTCCGTCCAACCAGCCGGCTACCCAGCCCGGGGTCCCGTCTATGATACCATCGTTGCCTTTGCCGCTTGTATCAACGGCAACGGTGCCGGAAGCCTCATCGAGCTTATAATGCACTAAAAGCTGGGCCGAGGTGTTGCCTGCCGGGCTCAGTATCAGAACAAGGCAAGCCCAAAGAACCAATTTCTTACCCATAATAATCCTCCTTCATATAAATAAACAAACTACAGCAGTTCTGACTTTTTACAATATTTTATCCAAATCAGGCCGGGATGTTTCTTTGTGATTTGTCACTACCTCCTTCCATCCTGGGCCCAAAAGGGATGGTCAATTAGAGTGAAAATCCGACACTTTTGATATTTCGTTTACCAGAAAACCAAATATCCACAAAGCTATCACTTTTATACCAGATTACATGCCTTCACGTCAAGTAAAATAATTGGCTGTGTTCAGTTTCCTGCAGAGTTGTGCTGTTGAATTTTCTAAATTTCATTACGGCCGAGCTGCAAAACACGCAACGGCTGGTTTGACGGAAAATATAAGTTGTATTGCTCTGCAAAAAGAACGGGCACTATTCTACTATTACTGTTTCGTCGAGCTTTATGCCGAGCCGTTTATATCTTGCAGCGCGGCTTTTTTCATCACCGCTGTTAATTTCACGAGCGAGTTTTCCCACAGTGAGAGCATGTTCTCTTGGCACTACCAGCACGCCGTCGCCGTCGGCTATAACTAAGTCACCGGGATAAACAAGGACACCGGCGCAGCTAATGGGAAAGTTGTAGGATTCGGCAATGAGCCTTCCGGGCCGGACTCCGCGGGAGCTGTATCCGTTTTTGCAATAGACCGAGATTTTTTTGACCTTAACAATCTCGTCGGTGTCCCGTGCGCCACCGTTTGTTACGACACCTGCGACACCTTTTTCCGCCCAGCCGAGGCTGTTGTTGGAGCCGATAAAGCCGCATTCGGGTATCCCGCCGGCATCGATAACGACAATGTCTCCGGGTTTTGCCGCGCCCAGCCAGGCGTCGGGTGCTCTTCCATATTGCTGAGACTTGAATTTTTTAAATCCGTCAAGGTTAGCAAAAGAATTTTGCCCGACTCTTACATCGGTAGGTACATGGCGGACGGTAATTGCGAATCCGACTACCCTGTGAGAAAATTCTTCCACGTCCCGCCAGAGAGGCCGGATGTCCTTGTTCATTAAACCTATGTCCTGCAGTCCTATAAGGTCCATACCATCGAGCACATCGGTCAGCCGAAGGTTCTTGTACAAATCGAGGATTTCTTTTCGTGCCTGTTCGCTGTCGTCGAAGCTTTTATTGTTCAGCAGCCTTACTCCTTTGGGTGTTGTAAGTTTACGCTGATTGGATTTTCGCGCTTCGCTGACGCCGATGCCTGAAATTAAAATAAGCAGTATTATTGTGAATAGGCCGATACGTTTCGTGCATTTCGCTAAGTAATACATGGTGACCTCCTGATAATGGTTAATAAATTTTACTGTCTAATTTCGGTGATACAGGTTACACTAAGGCCGGTATGAAAAAATGCAAGTATTTTTTATTTAAGAAAGTCACAGTTAGGAGTGAGAAAAATGAGCAGGTCTTGTAGAGCTATCCTTGTTTTAGCAGTCATTTTGATGATTTTAACAGTAAAAGTCCCGTATGCAAAGGCTACTGGCCCGTATAAGGTAGGGCAGCTCTGGGCAGATGGTGCTCCGGGGGCCAAAGGCAGCGAAGACGGTGACAAGCCTACGCTTACGATTTACCTGCCGGCCAGGGAAAAGGCAACAGGCGCCGCTGTGGTTATTTGTCCCGGTGGAGGTTACGGGCATCTGGCTATGGACCATGAGGGTCATCAAATTGCTCAGTGGCTCAATTCATTCGGTGTGGCCGGTTGTATTGTTCAGTACCGCCATCGCAACAGCGGCGCCGGTTATGGTCATCCGGCCCCGCTGCAGGATGCGCAGAGAGCGGTAAGAACGGTTCGTGCCCGGGCCAAAGAGTGGAACGTTGACCCCACCCGGATAGGGATTCTCGGTTTTTCGGCGGGAGGCCATCTTGCATCGAGCGCCGGTACTCATTTCCAGAATCGCTACAGCGATGCAAAGGACTCGATCGATAAAATCAGTTGCAGGCCGGATTTTATGATACTTATTTATCCGGTTATCTCGTTTACCGAATGGTGCACTCACAAGGGCTCCAGGCGGAATTTATTGGGGGACAATCCCCGGAAGCAGCTTGTTGAAAATCTTTCAAACGAAAGGCAGGTTACAGCCCAGACGCCGCCCACTTTTTTGGTGCATGGCAACGATGATACCGGTGTGCCGCCGGAGAACAGCATCTTTTTTTATCTTGCCTTGCGGAAGGCCAAAGTCCCTGCTGAAATGCATATCTACGAAAATGGAAGACACGGCTTCGGACTTGGCAAACAATACGGCGCCGTTTCAAGCTGGCCGGTCCGCTGCGAAGACTGGATGCGGGGACGAGGACTACTGAATAAGAAAAATAGCGGCCCGCGAAATTAGTCTTAAGACGGTTGTGCTTAAACCTGCATCTAATTATCTCTAAGATATAAGCTACCATTGCAGACCGTTAAATCCTCACTGTGTAGTAGTTTGGCTTAATGTATAAAGTGGGATAATGTGTGATAGTGTGCGATAAAGAGCTTACCAGATTAGTTGAAAGCCAGTCGAAACCTAACCGAGTGCCAAACGAGTACTTTTGACGTCCGTTTGATGCGCGCTGCTCGGAACCAAGGCTGATTCATGCTGTTCTGGTTATGTAATCCCGTCCATCTTAGTGACCTCCAACGTCAAGAATGGCAAGATTAGCATAACAGAATCACCGAATTGGCCTTAGACGCCCGTGAGCGTAAAAAAAGCTTTCTCAATATTATGAGGTTTGACTATTTATTCTAAATTCGCCTATCTTTCTTAGCAGCATCATTAAACAACTGCTTCATATGCTGGAGACGACCCGAATCAATACCCTTCCAACTACATTGGTTTGCCGCCGTAGTCCAATCACGTCTTAGACATGCATTGTAGTAGCTGGGCCATCCAGTTTTCAGCTTGCCAGTGCCATTAGCCCAGGCATGTATTAACATAGCAAACTGAGCTTCAGCAGGAAAAGTGTCCCACTTGGGGAATATCCTCTTGAGATTTTTGTCAAATTGGTTGGCTTTTTGTGTGAAGATCCGATCAATCTCACCTGGTGCGAGCTTTAATCTTGTAAACTGTTCAAAGTAGCCTCCTCCTCTAAGTTTATGTTTTTGAAGAGCTTTAATACGGTCCCACTCCTGTTCAACTTCATTTCTTGAAGCTGGACGTTTGTCGGATCTTCGTATCCAGCGATACGAGTGTACCAGGGATTTGGGATCAATCAGATTTCCTATACCTGTAGTCACTAAGCCCTTAGGCTGTCGCTTGTCCAAATACATAAAACTGCAAATACCCTCATACTTTGCCAGGAATTGCCGAAGTTTTGGAAGAACACTTGTATGCATGGCTGTCTCCTTTTATAATAGGCCGGTTAACTATGTATATATGATTTCCATATAACATCCCAAACTACTTGTCCGTCAGAGGAATCCCGGCCGCTGTTGTAACCTCGTAAAATACAAACAAACTTTAATCTGTCAAAAAAATCTTGACGAACAAACAGGTAGTTCCTTACTCTGAAATCAGAGCATTTATCACCAACTCTCCTGGCAAATCTTCAATGGCTGTTCGTCATCGCACGGGCTGATTTAGTAACTTAAAGAAAATGTATTTACTTAAAACTCTTTACAATTTAATCAGGTATTTGATTGATCGGATGTTGTTTGTGTAAATTCCGATGGCTGTTCGTCCGCATCGCCTTCTTTTTGCTGCTGGTCTGGGGAGATTGATTTGATTTCGATGGGAGCCTTGTTTTGGTTTTCATCAGTCTCGGCAGGTTGTGGCTCGGCTGTCTGTATGTCCGGCTGTTGTTCTGCTTGTGGTTCAGGTTGCTCTGATGGCTCAGAAGCAGCCGGGGGCTGTTCCTGCATTTCACCGGTAGCGATGGGTTGTGACTCGACAGGCTGTGTGTCCGGCTGTTGTTCTGCTTCTTGTGAATCAGCATCCGGTGAAGAGGCAGATGTATCCGGGGGCTGGTCCTGCATTTCATTTACGGCAACAGGTTGTGATGGCAACTCAGAGGCAGCGGAAGTCTGTTCCTGCATTTCATCGACGATGGGAGGCTGTGATGTTTCTGTGGATGCCGGCGGATGGAATTGTGCGTGTATGAGTTCGGCCACTTTTTTGTAATCTTCTGCGCCGTGGCAATTTTGCTCGTACTCGAAAATTGTTTTGCCGTAACTTGGCGCTTCTGCGAGCTTGATATTTCTTCTGATATGTACCGGCAGGATTTGGGCTTCGGACCAGGGGTGGTTTGTCCCTTGTGCTTTTTCGAGAAATTGCTCGATGTCGTCCTTGACTTCGTTTGGAAGAGAGGCCCTTCCGTCGAACATACAGAGCAGGACCCATTTTACTGTCAAATTCGGGTTAATTCTTTTGTTCACAAGCTCGACGGTCTGAAGCAGCTTTCCGAATCCCCGCAGTGCCAGAAAATGCGGCTGTAGCGGGATTAGCACATCTTCCGAGGCGGCCAGCGCGTTCAGGGTAAGCAGCCCGAGCGAAGGGCCGCAGTCTATAAGACAATAATCGAATTTGTCCCGGCTTGACATCATGGCCTCTCTAAGGATGGTTTCTCTTCCGACTACACTAACCAGCTCGCTTTCGGCGCCAACGAGGTTGATATTAGCCGGCAGCAGCCAGAGATTCGGCCTCATTAGCATAATTTGCTGTTCGAATTCAGCCGATTGTGTCAGCACCTTGTAAGAGCCGGAATCAACGATTTGCGGTTCGAGGCCGAGGTGTATCGTCAGGTGCGCCTGAGGGTCAAGGTCAAGAACGACCACCCTGGAGCCTGCGGCGGCGAGAGCTGCTGCGATGTTGACCACTGTCGTGGTTTTACCCACTCCCCCTTTTTGATTTAATACTGCAATGGTTCTCATCGTTCGTTGTTCGTCTGCCGTTACTCGAATGAAAAGTTATTTAGATTACGAATTACTTATCATAATTTTTTAAGGATAGCATCGAGCACGCCGTTAACAAAGGCCGGCGATTTATCGGTACTGAACTTTTTGGCAAGCTCGATGGCCTCGTTTATTACAACTTTAGGCGGAATATCAGGACAGAATTTCAACTGATAAACCGCCAGTCTTAAAATACTTTTGTCAACAGGTGAGAGCCTCGAGAATTGCCACTTTATTGTCGAATCAATTATCGGCTTATCGCACTGTTGAAGATTTTCCCACGTTCCTTTAATCCATTCCGATGCGAGTTGTCGTACAAAATCGTCTTCATCTGCTTCTGTGAAGAACCTGTCGAAAAGCTCAAATGCATCAGGGCCCTGCACGTCGAGCTGATACAAAGCCTGCATCGTCAGTTCTCTGGCCCTTGTTCTTCTGTCCATATTAATAGTTCGTAGTGTATGAACTACGAGCCCATAACTACAAACCGCCTATATCTGTTCCATGACGTTGGCCATTTCCATAGCTGTTAATGCTGCATCCGCACCGGCGTTGCCCATTTTTGTCCCGGCCCTTTCGACTGCCTGCTCGAGAGTCTCGCAGGTCAGGACGCCAAAGATTGCGGGTGTGGGTGAATCGTAGTTGATTTGTCCGATACCGCGGACTACCTGCTGACAGACATAATCATAATGGGCGGTTTGGCCTCGTATTACCGCACCGAGACAGATTACTGCGACGTATTTACCACTGCCGGCGAGCTTTTTCGCGGCCTGCGTAATTTCACATGAGCCCGGCACCCAGACCACGGATATCTGTTTATCTGCAGCACCGTGCCGCTGGAGACAATCTATCGCTCCTGCAAGAAGTTTTGAGGTTATGAACTCGTTGAACCTGCTGATTACAATAGCGTAGTTGCCCTTGCCGGCTGCTACGTGGCCTTTTATTTCTTTAATCATAATTTCAAATCTCCAAATTATATCTGCAGTACGCCAGACGATTCACCCATAATTACAGCCCGCCTGGCAGCCATACATTATAAGACTCTTGCGGGCCGGTTTCCAGAAAAACAAGCCAAAGCCCGAACTGCTCCGGCTCGCTTTGCTTTATTCTAAAAGCCTAAGCTATTCGATTATAAGGCCTTATAAGGCAAATTCCCAGTAAAATTTTACTTCAGGCCAAAAGGCCTTAAGCCGATAAAAAACCGCTAATCCAGGGGTGTTTTGTGGGCGATAATCACGCTGTATGGACCCTTGGCTATATCTGGATAGACTTAGATAAGGTGCGATTATGCATTTTGACAGTATGGAATACGGCTCTTACGGTAAAGCCGAGCACAAGGCCCGGAAGGCTTTTGAGCTTTACGAAGACGGCAGAATGACTCAGGCCCTGGATGAGCTTCAGACGGCGATTGAGATAAATCCGTCCAACAGCTCGTGGCATTTCAACAAGGCACTGACGCTGGATTCTATGAACCGGTTTGCCGAAGCGATAGACGAATATGAAATAGCCCTTCAGTTGAATCCCGACGATTTGGAGATTCTGAATTCGTTGGCGGTCGATTATACCCGCACTTGCAGATATGATCAGGCCATTGAAACTTTCGAGCGTATCCAGGAAATTGACCCCGGTTTCGAGCCGGGCTATTGCAACCGGATAATAACATATACGGAAATGTCTCAGCATGATTTGGCCGAGCAGATGTTTTACCTGGCCCAGCAGATAAAACCCAATTGTGGATTGTGCTATTATAATATCGGCAACAGTCTTTTTGTGCGCGGCCAGTATAAAAAAGCCATTCGCTGCTGGCTGAGAACTGCTGAGCTTGAGCCGGGTCATCCACAAATAAACTACCGGATCGCACAGGGTTACTTCTCGGACGGTGATATTGAATGCTGCCGGAAGCATTTCCTGGCGGAGCTTCGTATAAACCCCGGCGATATCGATGTTATTTTCGATTTCGGATTGTTTCTGCTCGAGACCGGTGATATCGAATCGGCAAAGGAAAAGTTTAACAGGATCCTTGAGCTTGACCCGAATTTTGCGGCCGCCTTGTTTTATCTTGGTGAGATTGCCTTCAGCAGGCGTGATTTCAGACAGGCGGTGGCACTATTCAGTCGGGCGCTTCAAAAAGACAATACTCTTGCAGGGCCCTGCTACAGGCTGGCCCAGCATGCGTTAATGAAGGACCAGCAGTTAAAGACAAGAGCATATCTGGTTTCGGAGATGGAAACTTGTCCGGAGGATGCGGATACTTTGGTTTCTATCGGGTCGATGTTTTTGAGTATCGGCGAGGTTGATTATGCCACGCATTGTCTGCTGTGTGCTGTTGATATCGATTGTGCAAACGCCGATGCCTATTATTACCTTGGCAATGCCCGTGCCATGAAGAGTGAGTTTCGTGATGCTGCGGAATTTTTTATTCATGCTCTCGATATAAGGCCTGAGCATATTCCCACTTTAAGAGATTCGGCTCTTGTTTATCTGGAGATGGGCAAATTGGCCGACGCTGCCGGAAGCATTAATAAGGCACGTTCATTGGCGCCTGACGACCCGGAGCTGAAGGAGCTTGGCCGGCAAATATTTGCCGCCCGCATAAAAAAGCGGGTAGCGGATATTCTTAGTCGATTCGGTTTTCGGCCTGTCTCGAAAAAAGTCCTTCGTTAGGTTTTTCATGCTCATTATCATATCCATCCGGCCAGTAAAATTTCTGAATATATGCCATTAGGACGGATCCCATTGTCCCATAGTTGACTTTACTACCCTTATCTGGCATACTTTATAACAGTAAGTCGGTAGCTATAATGCATAAAGCCGCTTCGTGCCTTTGGGAAAGAGATCATCTTTTTACTGTCGGGCCGAAACACGCTGCTGTTTGGCCCTGCCGTTAAATCCGAGTGTGCTATGTACGTCGCCGGTAAACTCAAGTGCTACTTTGCATTAGCCGTCCTTGTCCTGATGGCTGTCCTTATTCTGGTAAGCACCCAATTCGCTCGCAAGAAGGTTATCTATGTGGACGATGACGCTGCGGGGGCTAACGATGGCACGAGCTGGTTCAATGCCTACGTTTACCTTCAGGATGCTCTGGCCGATGCGAGTAATTCTTGGATGCCCGTCGAAATTAGCGTGGCTCAGGGTCTATACACACCGGATCAAGGTGCGGGCCAGACGCCCGGCGACCGGGAAGCGGCGTTTCGACTTGCCAGCCTCATCAGCCTGAGAGGTGGATTCGCTGGGTTGAGGGGAGCAGACCCTAACGCCAGAGATGTGGATGCCTACGAGACAATTCTTAGCGGCGACTTAGCCGGCAATGATGGGCCTGCCAAGCTGAAAGAGTTCGTGGCGTGCTTCAGGGGTGATCATGTGCCCCTCAAGACTGGGGGCGAAGGATTCGATTTCGACAGTGACAACGATGTCGATAGTCTGGACCTAATCGCTTTCTCACAGGCCAACAATCGCAGTGATAATAGCTACCATGTAGTGACCGGGAGCGGCACAAAGGAAACAGCCGTCCTCGATGGTTTCACGATTTGCGGTGGTAATGCTAGCAACCCATCGCCTGGCAATCCTTCTGAGTCTGATGAAAGCCTCATGCATAGTGGGGGGATGTACAACTATCAGGGCAGCCCGACGGTAGTCAACTGTGTCTTTACGGACAACTCGGGAAGATCTGGCGGTGGGATGAGTAATGACCGGAGTAACCCGATGCTGGCTGATTGTACGTTCCGTGGTAACTGTGCTTGGGATGGTGGTGGTATCGTTAATTTGAATAAGAGCAGCCCCACGCTCATGAATTGCACATTCGAAGGGAACTCGGGGGGGTACGGCGCGGGCATTGGAAATCAAGAGGGCAGTAGTCCAATTCTGACCGACTGTAGCTTCATAGGAAACTCAGGACGCTCCGGTGGCGGGATGTGCAATGGTAACGACAGCAATCCTACCTTGGTTGATTGCGTTTTTAGCAACAACTGGGCCGGCTGGGGGGGCGGCGGAATGAGCAATAGAGGGAGCAATCCGACGCTGACAGACTGCAAGTTCCGTGGCAACTCAACGGAGAAGTTCGGCGGTGCAATGATCAATTCGGAGCAGAGTAGCCCTGCTCTGACAGGCTGTATGTTCAGCCAGAACACTTCTATTCATCACGGCGGAGGGATGTACAACTGGGATAGCGCGGCAATATTTAAGAACTGTACATTCAACAGTAATTTGGCTGGTGCGTTTGGCGGCGGGATAGCTAACGACGACAGCAGTCCCACGCTGACAAGGTGTGTATTTAGTAAGAACTCTACTCGTGGCGTTGGGGGCGCGGTGTGTAGCTGGGACAACGGCAACTCGATAATCAGCAACTGCATATTTACTGCGAACTTAGCGTCGCGTGGCGGTGCTATCTTCAGCGCCTCCCTCAGTGGCCCGGCCACGGACGTGCTGACATTGACGTTGACCAACTGCACGTTATGTGGCAACCGGGCTCGCGACGGCGGCGCGGTTCTCAATGGCCACTGCAGCCGTGGGGAACTGGTCAACTGCATATTGTGGGGCAACACCGCTGACCGCTCAGGGCCACAGGTTTGTCTGGACAGGACCGGCTCCCTGACCGTAAAGTACAGCAACCTTCAAGGGGGCAGAGCAGGTATAGGTATCCGGCTTACCAGCCGTGTACCTGTTTGGGGGCAGGGCAACATAAATGTCGATCCGCTTTTCGCAATCCCCTGATTATTGGGCCAGCGTCAATGATCCGAACAGAGTGGTCAGGCCAACTGACCCCAATGCTATATGGGTTGAGGGTGACTATCACCTCAAATCCCAGGCGGGTCGCTGGGACGCAAACGGTCGATGTTGGGTCAGAGATGATCTCACAAGCCAGTGCATCGATGCCGGTGACCTGGATACGTTTGTCGGTGACGAGCCGCAGCCCAACGGCGTCAGAATCAACATGGGCGCCTACGGCAGTACAGCCGAAGCCAGCAAGTCCCCATGAGCAATTTATATGAAGCTGTATAGATAGCCAGGGGCATCAAGAATATCTGGTGGATTCTCGAAGGACAGGCCTATCCTAGACTGTGGTGGGAGCTGGTTCCTGAAAACTGATTCCTCCCAATTCTTTCGGTATCGCAGATTTACTTCGTCGGACGGTTACCATTATCTATCATCATTCCTAAAAGCCGCTTGAATCGTTGTCATCTCTGTTTTTATCAAATATTTCGTCAAGTCCGTCATAATTCAGAGCTTAAGATAGGCCGCGGTTGGTGCAGATCATCGAGGAATATATTTATTAACGCACGCCGAACTGTGGATTCTATCACGACTGCAAAATTTTTTAATGATTATTTATGTTAACATAAAAAATAGGTTTGACTTTAACGACCAATTCAACTAAATTTAATAAAATAGGCATTTTAGATTAAAGTTATTGCTTCAATAAATTCTGATGGAATTCTTTCAAACCGATACCGAAGGGATTGTAGGTCTCGATGCATAGTGATTTGGTCAAAGCAGCAGATTTGATAGGTGTAGAATTGTCTGCACTGGAGGAGGCATCGAAAACCTCACAGCGATTGTTAAGTCAGTTCAGGCAAGTGCTGAAGAAGGAGTTTTCAAATAATCCTCCTGATGGACTTGAAAAAACTGATATTGTTTTCCTTGGTTCCATAGCAAGAGAAGAAGCTTCTTTTCAGTCGGACTGTGATTACTATGTTCTACAACATGGAGCTCCCCCAGAAACGACTCGGAGGCTAATCACATCTGCGGAAAAAATAAGAGAGACTTTCGGAAGTGGACAACCGGGAGGCCAAGGTGTTTTTGGTAATATTGTCGTAGCAGCGAACCTCTATGAGAGTATAGGGCTTGAACTCGACTCCAATGCTAATATGACGCGACGAGTTCTTCTCTTAAGCGAGTCAAAACCTGTTACTGAGGGAAAAGCTCATGCGGAAGTCATTGACCACATTTTGAGTAGATACTGTGCAGACTATCTTCCACCCATTCGTGCCAAAAGCAGTTCTGCAAAGGTTCCGAGGTACTTGTTGAACGACTTGGTACGGTATTGGAGGACTATGGCCGTAGATTTTGGGACTAAGCGGTGGCGTACTGGTGACTCACATTTGCGTCTTGCTAAACTAAGGATTACACGCAAGGTTTTGTTTGCTGGACCATTAGCGACGGTTCTTTTCGCTGAACAGGACATAGATACTAACGAAAAACTCCAAAGCTATCTTAAGAAATCGCTGGCAGCACCTCCATTGGCTCAGATAGCAAAGCATGTTGATTCAATGTCTCAGAAATCGCAAAAAGCAATGAAAATTTTACTACAAAACTATGACCAATTCATCGGTATTCTTTCAGGGGATAAAAGAGAAGTACTTAAAGGAATCAAGGGGGATAGTAAGAGTCAAGAAGAATTAAGAGAGCAATGTCGAAAAATTGGTGATAAGATTCAATCCAGCTTGGAACAGATCTTTTTTGAAGATCCATTGCTCAAAAAGAGTTTTCGAAAATACTCAGTTTTTTAATAAGGAGTAACCGATAATGACTCATCTAAAAGACTTCACCGCATCGATGGAAAAAGCCTCTAAGTCAGACCCTATGATGCGAAGATGGTTATATGGCACAAAAGAACTGGAACGTCAATTATCAGAAAGGCTGGTTCGTTTCTGTCAACATCTCAACATGATCCCCCAAGAAGCGCTGGCGAGCTATGCTGACGTTTTAGTGGAAGCTTTGGAAAATGCGAAGATGGAAGATTCGTTTTCTGCTTCTTCGGAAGATATCGTGGGGAGTTTAATCACACTTGCGGAAATCTTAGAAAAGTCTGGAGATACACAGATGAGAGAAAAAGGTCGGCGGATACGTGAAACAATAGGTAAGTAACGTTTAATTACCACACAAGAGAAATTAAGTTTCAGACTTAGGTTGCTTCAAGATGAAGTTCTTTGTATCTGGTAAAGTTGGCACAGAGGGGAATGTCAGAGCAGTAATGAAGGCACTCCAAGATGCGGGGCATGAAATCACTTTCGATTGGACGTCAATTGATCATCTCAGACCTTACGACAAAAACGCGGCAGCTTCTAGAGAGGCTGCGCTAAAAGAAAGTCGAGGTGTTAAGGATGCTGATGTTCTCATTATTCTAGCACACGACCGTGGGGTCGGAATGTTCGTTGAACTTGGGATAGCAATTGGCTATGGAATACCCGTACGTGTTGTGACTGATGTTGAAAGCCGTACAATGTTTTTCCATCATCCTCTAGTCAAGAAGGTGGAAATTCTTGAACAGATTCTAAAGGAGTTCTGCTAAAATCTTGTCAAGCGATGAGGTTCAGGCTGCATTTGGTAGATTCCCGATCGTTATTGTGAATTTGTCCAGATTGTTTTATTTGGCATATTTTTCATAATAACTTTAGCGACCAATTCGTACGTTTGTTTCAATAGTGTTTTTCGCAAAACAAGTTGCAAAATTTCCACAGATACGTTAGCTTATTGCCTTCGGCCGAGTGGCGGAATGGCAGACGCTGGGGACTTAAAATCCCCTGCCCGTAATGGGCGTGTGGGTTCGAATCCCACCTCGGCTATTATCGTATCTCGCCGTGCTTGTTGCGTATATCGAACAAGATATGGAATACGAGAGTAAACTAATCTGTTGATTTGCAGTCAACTGATGATGTATTGGAGGTAGATGACGTTGAATAAAAACCATAAACTTACAAATGTGGAAAACCAAATCTTTATCGCGAGACGTTTCCGTATACCGAATTTCCCAAAGCAATCTTCGATAAGCAGAAAGTTGCCTGCGAAATACCCGAGGATATATGGATAACGGATACGACCTTCCGTGACGGCCAGCAGGCCCGGCCGCCTTATAAGCCCGAGCAAATACTCAGGATTTACGATTTACTGCACGAGATAGACGGCGGGACAGGACTGATTCGCCAGTGCGAGTTCTTCCTGTATTCGAAGCGCGACCAGGAGGCGATAAAGCTGTGCAAAGAGCGCCGATACAAGTTTCCTGAGATAACAGGATGGATAAGGGCTGTGGCCGATGATTTTAAGCTGGTCTCGAAGATGGGGCTGGGCGAAACCGGTATTCTGACCTCGGCGAGCGATTATCATATATTCCTGAAGCTGCGAAAGACACGGGTTCAGGCAATGGACGCGTATCTGGATATTGTCAAAACGGCTTTAGACAGAAATGTTATACCGCGATGCCATTTCGAGGATATAACGCGGGCTGATTATAAAGGTTTTGTTCTGCCTTTTGCCGCGGAATTGATGAAACTTTCCGAAGAATATGACAAGCCGGTCAAGATTCGGCTTTGTGATACGCTCGGATTCGGCCTGCCGTGGGCCCAGGCTTCCCTGCCGCGGGGCGTTCCGAAACTTGTCCGGGGCCTTCGTAATATTGGAGTCCCGTCCGAATGGCTCGAATGGCATGGCCATAACGATTTCCACAAGGTTCAGGTGAACGCTGCCGCGGCGTGGCTTTACGGCTGCTCTGCCGCCAACACCGCGATATTCGGCTGCGGTGAGCGAACGGGTAATCCGCCGCTTGAGGCGATGATTGTTGAGCACGCCCAGTTGAAAGGGATGACAAAGGGCGTAAACTATGCGGCCATAACCGAGCTGGCTGAGTACGCCGGAAAGGAATTAGGTTTTGAGATTCCACAGAACTATCCGTTGGTTGGAAGGGATTTCAATGTTACCCGGGCGGGTATCCATGCGGACGGCCTGTTAAAAAACGAGGAAATATACAACTGCTTCGATACCCAAAAGTTACTTAATCGTCCTGTGGGTGTGGCGATAACAGATAAGACCGGTGCGGCCGGAATCAAGCACTGGGTCGAGGCCAGGTATGAAATTGAAATACCAAAGCATGACCCGCGAATAACCCAAATCAAAGACAGGATTGATGCCGAATATGCGGCCGATAGGGTCTCGATGATATCGGACGAGGAAATGTTCGCCTGGACGAAGGAAGCTTTTAGTGGTAATTTGCCGTCGTTAAGACTGTAGGGGCAACCCCGTGTGGTTGCCCAAATCTCTGCGTCCCGAAAGGGCAGACACATTGGTCTGCCCCTACAAATTATGCAGAATAAAAAAATAAAGGCCGTATTATTCGACCTCGGAGAAACCCTGCTGGACTTTGGTAAACTAAATCCACGCAGTATTTTTCATCAGGGCGCAAAATTGTCTTATGATTTTCTCAAGAGCCACGGCCAGCCGGTCGGCAATTTCCGGTATTACTGCCTGTGGAATATGGCAGCACTTTATTTTCGCCGCATTATTTCCGCTATAACCAGAAATGATTTTAATTCCCTGGCTCTGTTAAGATGGGTTGGAATGAAAAAAGGTATCCGGCTTGACGGGCAGCAATGGCGGCATTTTGCGTGGCTTTGGTACGAACCTTTGAGTAAAATCGCCACGGTCGAGCCGGACATAAAAGAGACCTTAACCAGACTGAAAAATTCCGGCCTTAAGCTCGGTATCCTTTCAAATACCTTTGTCAGCAGCGATTCCCTGGAAAAGCATATACAGCAGGCGGGCATATTGGATTTCTTTGAGAAGAGGTTGTATTCCTACGAGTTTGATTTTCGAAAGCCCGACACCCGGATTTTCAGGATCGCCGCAGAGAGGATTGGCCAGACGCCGGATAATATATTGTTCGTGGGTGACCGGATTAATACGGACATCAAACCTGCTATAAAAGTCGGTATGAAGGCCGCGATGAAAACCGCTTATACGAATAAAGGAAAGAAAATCCCTGAGGGCGCCTGGAAAATAAATCACATTTCA
>Ga0114922_10003249_pt1 | contig 15201 bp, 14 predicted proteins | sample AartaG_FD_100975 | JGI IMG/M metagenome (GOLD analysis project Ga0114922, IMG submission 100975) | Deep subsurface microbial communities from Aarhus Bay to uncover new lineages of life (NeLLi) - Aarhus_00045 metaG | ecosystem: Environmental > Aquatic > Marine > Oceanic > Sediment | place...
GGCCAGGAAAAGATATATCGGCTCGGTCATCGTGCCCCAGAGAAGCACCCCGGTCATGAGCGGCGGCCATATCGCCGTCAGGATCGCCGCGATCCTCCCGGTTTTCTGGCCATACAACGTTCTGGCGATACAGTACACGGGTACAGGCAGTAAAGCGCCGAAAAGAACGTAGCAGATCATGCTGCCGACGGCAAGGTTGCCCGTGAGCTTATATACCGCAGCTGTCACGAGCGGGAACAGCGGCGTGAACTGGGTCTCGGCCTGTCCGATATACTGGAGTCCGTGCCCGTCGGCAAGGTTCTTACCCATCCAGAGGTAGAACGGCTCGTCGCCCCACACGACGTGGTCTATCGAGGAAAGAAATCCCCGCAGAACAAGACCACACAATACAACAGCGCCCAGGAATAACAGGTCGCTGTTGTTGGCTGCCGCTTTTTGCTTACCCGCGGTCACTGTGCTTTTCCAAACCCTCTATTCTGTTACGAAGAAGTGCGACCTCCTGAAGCAGCCTCTTGTTTTGCTCGTTGACGCGCGAGAGGCTTACCGTCAAGCTGAAACAAACGAACACCAGCCACAGAAATGCCAAGAGAAACATGAACGCCGGCGGGTATTCCAACCCTATCGCAAAAAGCACCCTGTCGGTCACCGGGATCAGGAACGGCACGAGCAGAATTGCCAGAGCGGCGACGAGCCACATCAGAGCGTACCGCTCCTCGAGCCGTTTTCGCCGCAACGCGTTCAGCACCAGAAACGACGACAGCAGGCCTATCGCGATCACCAGTAACTTTGTTGTAGTATCCATCGTTGCACCTCACTTTCCTGCCAGCGAAAGAACATTCGCCATCGGCTGAAACTGGAACGTCTCCAGGAGCTGTTCGAGCTTGTCCAGCGTTGAGCCGAGATTGTAATACGTAACAAACCGTTTCGCCGGTGACAGGTTGACCCGAGGTATCTCCGGACACACCTCCCACGGATGTACATACAGGACAAAAGGCCTGTGCCGGTTCACTCGTTTAAGCCACCGTTTGAGAAGCGAGACAGGCGTAACCCTGAGAAAGAAGCCCCCGGGAACGGGCACGTGAAACCCGGCCACAGTGCAGACGTTCAACGGGAACTCGAGAATCGCGCCGTCTTCTGCCGGTCTGGTCGGGTCGTCGTTAGACGCCGTATAAATACTTTCGGGGCAGCTTCCGGTACCGCGAATGCCGAACAGGCCCGCCGAGGACGGCAGAAAGCTCGAATCATACCGGTAACCGAAGTCTTTCAGGACTGAGAACGCCCACGGCGACCGCCCGTCCAATGACATGGTAGGTGCCCGAAACCCGACAACTCGGGCTTCCGGGACTATCTTCGCCATGGCATTCGCAAACTTGTCCAGCTCCGCGGCAAACTCTTCCCGCGACAGCTCGAACACCGGGCGGTGGCTGAAGCCGTGTGATCCAATCTCGTGTCCCGACGCGTGTATCCTCGCGATCAACTCCGGGTTGGCGGTCGCCACCTCCCCGACGACGAAAAAAGTCGCGTTGACATTGTGCTTCTTCAGCAAGTCGAGTATTCGGTTCGTACCCTCGACCACAAACGGCCTTCTCTCGCTCTCGGTAACCTTCTTCCGCACGAGTTCGGCATGGTACCAGTCCTCGATGTCGATTGACAGAGCGTTCGTCATCGTCTGCAATCCACCTGCGGAGATTTGCGCAGGAGTACGGCCACAATCGAGAGCACCATCTTTGCGATATAGTAGGGGGCCGACAGGGCCGAGTGCATCGACTCGCCCGACTCGCGCTGAAACATAACCACTGGCACCTCTTTGAGTTGGAACCGTGCACGTTTCAGCGAGATGATGACGTCTGCGTCGGGATAGTCGCCTGGATAGTTGTCCGTAGCGAGAAAGCTTACAACGCATTTCGAAAGCGCCTGAAAACCGCTTGTCGGGTCGGTGACCTTCTGTCCTGCGATCGCGGACGCCAACCTTGCGAAGAAAACCATTGCTGTTCGCCGGAGCGCAGGAATTTTGTAACATCTCTCTCCCAGGAACCGCGACCCGATGACAATGTCGGCTTCTCCCCGGGCAATAGGCGCTACAAGCTGCGGGATGCATTTCGGGTCGTGCTGGCCGTCGGCATCTATCTGGACCGTGATATCGTAGCCACGCTTCTGGGAATAGAGAAACCCCGCCTGGAGCGCGCCTCCGTAGCCCAGGTTGGCGCAAAGCCGCAGCACCGCGGCACCACAACGTTCGGCTTCCGTAGTGGTAGCGTCAGTTGAACAATCGTCGATAACCAGGATGTCGACGTCCGGCACAGCATCCCGTATGCTCTCGATCACGCCCGCTATGTTTGCTTCCTCGTTATACGCAGGCATCAGTACGACTGTTTTCTGAAGGTCGGCGTTCATTTCTCCGGCGCGTTGCCTCTCGCTTTGAACACGCCCGGCCGCCACCAACTCCATTCGATGCAGTTCTCGCACGACGGCACGCCCGCCAGCTCCCCTGTCAAATGCTTCCTGCGCAGCTCAACCATTTCAGGTCCGTTCCATGCCTTCATCACACCGTCGCTCACGTTTCCGAGCGGGTATTTTGCGTCGTAGTCTCTGTCGCAGCAGACCAGGGTCCCATCCCAATATATATGGGCATGATACCAGAGATTGGGGCAGTGGTACCGAGTAGCGGGTACGCGTCGTTGGTCGTCTCGCAACCGGTTTATCTCCTCGACCTGCGAACCCCACGAATCGAACGCCTTCACGTTGATCCCGGTCACGCCGGGAATCGTCCACCTGCGTTTGAACTCCTGAATCTGGGTTTTCGTCGGCTTCATCTCGACGATCTGCACGAACACGTTGGGGCTAATCCTGCCGGTTGCGTCTTTCATCTCGATGAACCGTTGGATGTTAGCGACTGTCGTTTCATAGTCGCTTTTCCTCCTGATCGCCTCGTACGTCTCCTTTGTTGTGCCGTCCAGGCATAGGTATATGATGCTGAGCCCCGAGTCCAGCAATCTTTCCGCCGTTTCCTCGTCGAGAAGTGTTGCGTTGGTCGAGATCTCGAGCTTGGCCCCGCGACGCTTCCCGTACTGTATCATCTCGATGATTCGCGGGTGGAGGAGAGGCTCTCCCCAGATATGGATTGTAGAAGCGCGCACGTGCGGCGCCATCTCGTCCATGATCCGCTTGAACAGATCAAACTCCATAAACCCGCGCGGACGCTTCATCAAGCCCAGCCCGTTGGGACACATGATACATTTCAGGTTGCATTCATTAGTGGATTCGACGTACAGCCTGTCAGGATACGTTCTCACCCGCGTCCGGGGCAGGGTATAGTTCATGTACTTGCGCGGCATCCCCAGCTTGTATTTCAGCTTCCTCCAGTTCAGCATGTGCCACCTTCTTCGGGTCGCGTTGAGGGCTCTGCACCCACCAGGCGCCGTTTCAGGCTGGCGACTACCCTATACTTTGTCAGCAGCGAGACGCGCCATATCAACCAGCCAACCGCCTTGCCGTACTTCTCCTGAAACTGTCGCCGTCGCGTACGCCATTTCCAAAAAGTCGACTGAGCTTCTTCCGTGAGTCTTGCCAGCGTCACGTCGTCGACTTCGGACAGGTTGAAAAACGGGCGCAACTCCGACGGTTGGCTGCTCCAATAGTATGCCTGCTCGAACTTCTGCTTATCTGATACTGCCGGATACTTAAGAGCCAGAACGTGCCAGAGGTCGGTACCTGGAAACGGCGTTGTCAGACTGAACATGGCTTTGTGAAGGCGCAAGGAGACGGCAAACTTCATGGTTTTCTTAATGGTCTTGACGGTGTCTCCCGGCAGACCAGTCATGAAGTATCCCTTTGTGTGAATGCCTGCACGCCGTGCATACTTGACGGCGTTGCGTGCGTCCTTCACCGTGATGGTCTTGCCTATGCGCTTCATTATCTCCGGGTCGCCGGTCTCGATACCGAAGTGTACGGCCATACACCCTGCACGGGCCATGCGTCTGTAATCCTCCTGGCCCAATATGTCGGGACGCGCAAGACACTGCCAGCGGATGTCGAGACCTTCAGCCTCGACGATGTCAAGCCACCGGTGCAATCGTTTCTTGTTGAAAGCGAACAGGTCATCCACGAAGTAGAAGTTCCTGATCCCGTACCGGTCGATTATCTCCTTCAATTCGGCTGCGATGTTCTCGGCCCCACGCCCGCGGTACCGCTTTCCGAAGACGCCTTTGAAACAGTACTTGCAGCTGAAAGGACAGCCGCGGCTTGTAACGACGGTGACCATCTTCTCGCCGTCATCGGTATGTAACGGGTAAGCGCCTATCTCAAGCAGGTCTCTCGCGGGAAACGGCAGCGAATCAAGGTCTTCTTCAAACGGTCTCGCCCGGTTCTGAACAGCCTGGCCGCCGCTTCGATAACATAATCCTTCGATATCCGCGATGTTGCCCCGACCATCAAGCGCGTTCACCAACGCCACGATGGTATGCTCGCCTTCACCAAAGACGACGTAATCAATGGGGTCTTCCATCACCGTGGACTCGGGAAAAACCGTCGGATGAGGTCCGCCGAACACTATCGGAACGTCCGTCAGCTTACGCACCTCCTTGGCAAGAGTGATCGTCTGGTTGTGGAGATGGGTGAAATCGGTGAAGCCAACCAGTTCGGGTTTAAGAGCTGCAATCTGGGTTGCAGCCTCCTCCAGCGGTATATCGGGCTGCAAACCAAAATCGAGAATCTGCGGTTCGTGCCCGTGTGACCTTAACGCAGCTGCAAGATATGCGACACCCAGCGGCGGGTATGCGTTGATCTGATCCCGCCACGGTGCCGCGACAAACGTCACTCTCAATTTTCAACCCTCTTGAGGCACTGCCTGTAGACTTCCACGTGAAGCCCGGCGACTCGGTCCCAGGTCCAGTCTTTGACGAGCTCAAACGCTTTGCGACCAGCCTTCCCTGCGTCCCAGGTGAGCGCCTCTTCCATAGCATTCCTCAAACCGTTTGGATCGTTCGGATCATACACAATTGCCGCGCCCGTATCACGCAACTCCGACAGGCACCCCATGTCCGGAACGATCACCGGTCTCCCAAACGACATGGCAAGAATTACCGACCCGGACGTCAGGATCCTCTCGAACGCAAATACCGCAAAATCGCACGCGTTAAGATACACCTGGACTTGCTCATCGGGTACACGTTCAGCAACCACCCGCACCTTGTCCCCTCGATCACCAGACGCCAGTTGCCGGACAAACTCTTCGTCCTCTTCTCTAAACGGTTTGCCGGCGATAACGAGCGATGCCCTATCGCAGTTCAATGAACGGAATGCATTGGTTATCCGCTCTATGCCCTTATACCGTCTTATGAGACCGAGCGATAGGAAGACCACATCGACGGGACCCAGTCCCAATATCGAGCGCGACTCCTCAACCGTAATGGTTCTCGGATAGCAATCAGCATAGTTCGCGTGGCGAACTATCGTAACACCTTTCTTCCTATTCACTATCAACCGGCGGTCAGCGACCTTTTTCGCTGCGCTACAATGGGCTATGGTTCGCGACGCCATATTCAACGTTAACACTGTTGCGAGAACATTTCCCAGCTTTCCCCTGGCCTCGTGCGGGACAAGATTATGGAATGTCCATACTATTCTGTATCCGAGCAGCCTCGCATAACACATTCTCAGAGCATACCTTAACAGAGAGGCGTAGCGCCGGACGAACGTGCCTCGGTACCGGTAAAACGGCTCCAACCAGTGCAAGTGGATGATGTCCACCTTCCCTCTGTTTGCACGCAGCCACGGAACGTCGAAGCTGGCGTCTTTCACGACACCGACGCCGAGAGCTTCGACCGATTCATAAAGCATCCCACAATACGGGTTCGCGGTCCGCTTTGCCGGAAATCCGGCAACGGTTATCTTCTCCGCGGCAGGAGTCATTGTTGGTACGCTTCCGCTATCTTCGCTTCGTCCACGCTGAGTCCGGCTAGTTCTCAAAGTACAGTCTACCCATCCTGCACGAAGTGAGCAAAAAGCAGGCCAATGGCGGGAGAATACTCTGCTCCCAACGCTCCCTCGCCTGCACAGCGGAGGGGAAACAACCGATTGGCCGCTCATACTGCCTGAATTGCCCTGATCTATGCATGGTTGGAGGGCAGTCCGGGAGCGTATGTTGCGATTTCTGAACGCCATGTCGAGATAGATGAACGCGCAGTTTAACTTGTTATACATATGGAAGTTATGAACCGGAACCAGCCGTAATTGTTTGAATTTGTTCACGCTTGTCAACCTCGGGGGAGTCTTTCCATCGCTGTTTGCCTGACGAAGGGCTCGGTGAGTACCGATTGAAAGGCGGTAGACGGGAGTTTCCTTGACCGGACGGGCGAACCGAGTCCCTTTGGCCTGAGATTTGCTCATTCGGCCCCGTAAGTTCGTTTGTGCGAGAATCAAGACGGAGCAACGAAAATGGCACAACAGATGGAATCTGTGGACGAGATACTGACGAGAGGAGAGGCCTGCAAGTTCCTGAAGATCGGGCGGACGAAGCTATGGTCTCTCACGAAGGCGGAGAAGATCCCCGCGTATAGAGTAGGTGAGGGCCGCACCTCGGATCTGAGGTACAAGCGGGCAGACCTGCTGGCGTGGCTGGAGAGGAACCGGGTAAAACCCCTCTCGGATGCCAGGTAACCAAGGGCGCGCCCGAGGAATCCTGCTGCCCGAGAAGGGAATACAGAGCGCTGGTTCCGCATGCGACCTGTTGCGGCATCCCATAGCAAGAAGGAAGGAAGGCCAAGAATGAAGGTCCCTCTACTGGATATCAAAGAGCAGAACGCGGCTCTCAAGCACCAGATAGACGAGGCTATCGGGGAAGTGGTGAGCAGTTGTCAGTTCATAATGGGGCCAATAGTGAAGGAGTTTGAAGACCGCGTGGCCGCCTATCTGGGCTGCAAACATGCAGTAGGCTGCGCGTCGGGGACGGACGCGATCTTATTGTCGCTCCACGCCTTAGGTGTTACCCATGGGGACGAGGTGGTGACTACTCCATTCACGTTTTTCGCGACTGTCGGGAGTATTTGGCGTTTAGGAGCGAGACCCGTCTTCGTAGATATTGATCGCAAGACATACAACATTGACCCGGCCGGGATCGAGGCCGCCATAACGGAAAAAACAAAGGCTATCATACCCGTACATCTTTACGGCCAGTGCGCGGAGATGGACCCGATAATGGATGTCGCGCGAAGACACGGGCTCGCGGTCATTGAGGATGCGGCCCAGTCCATGAGCGCCAAATACAAGGACGCCGCTGCAGGTACCATCGGCGACACGGGCTGTCTAAGTTTCTTCCCGAGCAAGAATCTGGGCGGTTTCGGCGACGGCGGAATGGTTGTTACGAATGACGACGCACTCGCCGAGAAGATTCGTATTCTGAGAGTGCATGGCTCGAAACCGAAGTACTTCCATGCGTTGGTCGGCATGAACAGCCGGCTCGATTCGCTTCAGGCGGCGGTGTTGAATGTCAAGCTCGACCATCTCGATGACTGGTCGGCAAAACGGCGCGAGAACGCTGCTCGGTACGACTCGCTTCTGAATGGAACAGACCTGGTGACGCCGCACGTCATGCCGGGCTGCTTCCACATATACAACCAGTACGTTATCAGGACTTCGAGGCGCGACGACCTGCAAGCACATTTGAAATCGCACGAGATAGGCACCGCGCTCTATTACCCGCTGCCGCTGCACCTTCAGGAATGCTTTCGCGAGCTTGGGTGCAAGGAAGGCGATCTGCCGGAATCAGAGTCGGCATCGAAAGAGGTCATCGCGATACCGGTATTCCCGGAGTTGGGGAACGAGAGACAGGATTACGTAATAGAAACGATAAACGGTTTTCTGGCGAGCTAGACAGGAAGAGCATGCGCATTCTTTACATCACGAAATTCTACGCTCCGGAGCCGGGCGCTGCGAGCGTCAGGGTCTCGGACTTTACACGTCGCTGGTCTTCCGCAGGTGAGAACGTAACTGTCGTCACCTGCTTTCCCAACTACATGATTGCGCGTGAATCCGAAAGTCGGAGGAATGGCTTTCCGTGGCGACATGAGACCGTTGACGGAGTGAATGTGCAGCATGTGGCGACTCTATTTCCCAGCGCTCGTCGCATACTGACGAGGATCATCCATCAGTTCTTCTTCTGTGTGATGGCCTTCTTGGCGGGACTGTTTGCGCGGCCGAAGCCGGACGTACTGATTGTGTCGTCACCCCCGTTTCCGCTGGGGTTGTGCGGTTACCTGTTGAGCAGGTTGAGGCGTGTGCCTCTGATTTTCGAGGTGCGAGACCTCTTCCCGGGTTCTGCCGAGGCGTTCGGCGTAGTGAAAAACAAGCTGCTGCTGAGCATGTTGTCGTCGGTTGAGCGATTGTTTTACCGCAAGGCGGCACGGGTCGTTGCGGTAACACAGGGTCTATACGACGAAGTGCGATCGCATGTCTCAATGAACGGGCAGGTCGTAAAAGTGATCAACGGGACTGACACGGAGCTTTTCCGACCCGGACAGGGCAGCAAAGAGAACTGGGAGCCTGCTGGACTGCGAGACAGCTTCGTTGTCATTTATACGGGTCTGATGGGTCGAGCGCACGGAGCGCTTGCTCTTGTTGAGGCCGCGCGATTGCTCGCGGACCGGAAGGACATATCGTTTGTATTCATGGGCGACGGCGTTGACAAGCCGGCCATGCAAGAGATGAAACGAGAGCACAACCTGGACAACGTTAGCTTTATTGACACCCAGCCCGTTGATCGTGTGCCGAAGTATGTCTGCGCATCCGACGTCGGGTTCGCGTCGCTGCTGCCCTCAGAGTTCACCACCAAATCAATACCGGTGAAGATGTTTGTCTACATGGCGTGCGCGAAACCAGTCATACTGTGTGGTCGCGGTGAAGCCGCGGAAATTGTCAAAGAGCACAACGCCGGCATCTGTGCAGATCCCGAAGATCCCGACGCGATAGCTGCCGCGGTGCTCCGACTCTACGAAGACTCTGACGCATGCCGGCGCCACGGCGAGAACGGCAGGAATTGTGTGGAAGTCTCCTACAACAGGGCCAAGATAGCCGGCGACTACCTGGCTATGCTGCGTCAGCTTGGAGCTAGTGCCGACCAGGCAAGGAACAGGAAAGATGGTAAATCAACCTGAAAAGGTCAAGGTCGCTACCATTGGCGCAGGCGGATGGGGCAAGAACCTTGTCCGCAACTTCTTCCAGATCGACGGGGCCGACCTCATTTACGTCTGCGATCTCGATGAAAAAGCCCTTGCAAAGGCGGAGTCGCAATATCCGGGCGTCAAAGTGAGCAGGTCCGTTGAAGACGTCTTGGCCGATAGCAAGGTCCAGGCCGTCATTATAGCCACTCCTGCCGTGACGCATTTTGAGATGGCCAAGAAGGCGCTTGAAGCCGGCAAGCATGTGTTTGTCGAGAAACCGATGACACTCAAGGTCCGGGACGCTCGCGATCTGGCAGCCACTGTCGAGAGAACGGGGCTGAAGCTGATGGTCGGGCACCTGCTCGAGTATCACCCGGCGGTCGAGACGCTGCGCAAGATGGTAGCGAGCGGCGAGCTGGGTGACATCTTCTACGCATACTCTCAGCGAGTGAACCTCGGGGTTATCCGGCAGGACGAGAACGCGCTCTGGAGTTTTGCCCCGCACGATATATCCGTCATCCTGTACTTGTTTGATACGGAGCCCGAGACGGTATGTGCGCGTGGCGAATCCTATCTTCAGCAGGGAATCGAGGACGTGGTGTTCGTCAACATGCGTTTCGCGGACGGCAAGATGGCGCAAATGCAACTGAGCTGGCTGGACCCCCACAAGATTCGAAAGACGACCATCGTCGGCAGCAAGAAGATGGTCGTATTCGACGATATGGAGAGCGCGGAGAAGGTGAAGGTGTACGACAAGGGAGTGAGCGGCGGCGGAGAGATCATATCGTACGCGGACTCGCTGGCCTTGAGAACCGGCGACATTTACATTCCGCACATCAAGATGGTGGAACCGTTGCGGACCGAGTGCGAACACTTTATTGACTGCATTCGAACCGATCGGCAGCCTCGCAGCGACGTCCAGGATGGTCTGCGGGTCGTCGAAGTGCTTGCCGCGGCCCAGGAATCGCTCTCGAGCGGCGGCGTGCCGGTGCGCGTAGCAAAGGATAGCTGAACCGTATGAGACGCGACAAGCTACAGATTATGCCGTTCCCGGAGGGGAAAAGGTTCGCGTTCACGATAGTAGACGACACTGATCGCGCGACGCTCGAGACGGTCCGGCCCGTGTACGATCTGCTGGACGAGTTGGGGTTGCGCACAACCAAGACTGTCTGGGTGAAGAATGCAACCCACAAGGCCGGCCCCGTCGAAGAAGACGGCGAATTCGACTATGGTGCGACCCTCGAGGACCCGGAGTATCGAGAGTTTGTACAATCGCTGCACGCGAAAGGGTTCGAGATAGCGCTCCACGGAGTCTCCGGCGGTAACGACACGCGCAACGAGATCATCGAGGGGTATGAAGAGTTTAAGCGCGTTTTTGGCGACTACCCGAAGATGTACGTCTGTCATTCGCAATCGAAACACAATCTTTACTGGGGCGCTAGGCGGTTGGACAGCAAGATACTCCGCACACTGATGAATCTGTCAGGAAAAGGCTTCTTCTGCGGAGAGGACAAGGACAGCCCGCATTTCTGGGGTGACATATGCCAGCAACACACGAAGTACATGCGGAACTGGGTGGTCGACAAAGCCAACATTCTCGACGTGTCAACAACGCTGGTCTATCACGACCCACGGCGGCCATACGTCAACTTTTGGTACAGCGGCTGCAACGGAGCCGACGCGCGGAAGTTTGTGCGGTTGCTGTCCCACAAGGCTGTCGAGAAGCTGGTGTGCGACAACGGGATCTGCGTGGTGTACACTCATTTCGGTTTGGGGTTTACAGAAGAGCAAGGTGGGGCGCGTAAGGTGAAGGAGGGTCCGGCAGCAGCTTTGCGCGAGGTGGCATCCTGCACAGGCGGCTGGTTCGTGCCGGCCTCGGAAATGCTTGACAGACTGTTGGCTTTGAAAAACGTGACGTGCCGGTCTGAATCCAACGGGTGGGTGGTGGCAAACGTGAACCCGTTTCCGGTTGAAGACCTGGCAGGCAGGTGCGGTGAGAAGGCCAGCCTGTTCGATTCCTCCGGCACGGAGATTAAGGTTGATGAGCAAGGTTTCTTCACCCTGGGAACGTTGGAGCCGGGCAGCGCCATGGCGTTGTTTAGACGCCCGCCGGAACAGGTGAAGGGACTGATTGTTGGCGACGTGCTGCCCGCGCGTGAACGTCGCCGTCTTGTGTTCGAGTGGTGCAAGACCAAGCTGTCGGGTTCTTAGCAGAGGAGTGAGGACTTGAAACGGTTGATGTTTGTCTTCGGAACTCGTCCGGAGGCGATAAAGATGGCGCCGGTTATTGCGAAGTTCAAGAGCGATCCGTCTCGTTACGAGGTCGTTGTCGCCGTGACAGCACAACATCGCGAGATGCTCGACCAGGTGCTCGATCTGTTCGGCATCGTGCCGGATCATGACCTGAATATAATGAAACCCAATCAGAGTCTTGCAGACACAACTGCTTCGGCCGTGAAGGGGCTCGATGGTTTGATGGTGGAAGAGAACCCCGACTTGGTCTTCGTGCAGGGCGATACGACCACAACGTTTGTTGGCGCGCTGGCGGCCTTCTACCATAAGGTCCCGGTGGCCCACATCGAGGCCGGACTCAGAACGTTTGACAAGTTTCAGCCGTTCCCTGAAGAGATCAACAGGACGTTGACGTCCCGCATTGCGGACATCAATTTCGCGCCGACCGAGTCGTCGAAGAACAACCTTTTGCGCGAGGGGGTGCCGCCGGAGATCGTGTTCGTGACCGGCAACACGGTCATCGACGCATTACTCGACGTTGCCGAACGGCCTTATGACTTCGGTGGTGAACTGGGCGAGATCTTCGGGAATAACGACCGCAGAACCATACTGCTGACGGCGCACAGGCGCGAGAACCACGGCAAGGGGATGGAGGATATTAGCCGGGCCGTGTTGCGCATACTTAAGGCTCATCCGGAGACGGAGATCCTGTTTCCCGTGCACCTCAGCCCGCACGTCAGGGGACCGGTCTTCGAGATTCTCGGCGGCAAGGAACGCGTCCATCTTATCGATCCTCTGGACTACGAGCCGTTCGTTCATGCCATGGCGCACTCATACTTGATACTGACAGATTCCGGCGGTGTCCAGGAGGAGGCTCCCTCGCTGGGCAAGCCCGTTCTGGTGCTGCGCAACACCACTGAGCGGCCCGAAGCTGTGGACGCGGGCACGGTTGAACTCGTCGGGACTGACGTTGACCGGATAGTCGAATCGGCGTCACAGCTTCTTGATGATCCGGAGAAGTATGAAAGCATGGCCCGGAACATCAATCCGTACGGTGACGGCCAAGCGTCGTCCCGGATATTCGAGATAGTCGGGAGGTCCTAACCACATGAAAAGACGAGTATGGACCGGGCTCCTTGTGAGCGCGGTATTCCTCGCTCTAGCGCTCTACAAAACTCACTTCGGACAGATGGCCGAAGCGTTTCGCGGCGCAAACTACCTCTACTTCTTCCCGGCAGTGGCCAGCACTCTTGTTGCCTGTTTGGTCCGTGCAGTACGGTGGCGGTTCCTGATGTCGCCGATCAAGACCATTCGAGTAGGTCCTTTATTCAAGGCGTCGATGATCGGTATGATGGCCAACAACATCCTGCCGTTCCGTTTGGGCGATGTCGCAAAGGCGTATGCCATCGGCAAATTCGAGAACGTCAGCAAATCGGCCTCGCTTGGCACTGTCTTCGTCGAGCGTGTCTTCGATGGACTGACGCTCTTCTCTTTCCTGTTTCTCGTGCTTATCATGTATCCGCTTCCGCATACTGCCGCAGACACCATGAAGGGGATTGTTCTGTTCACGGTGTATGTGGGGGCGCTTGGTTTTGTGGTCGCGCTGGTGATTCTTCGAGAGCGCGCTCTCAGGCTGCTGCAGTTCGTCCTGCGGCCTTTACCCGAGACCGTTGCCAAGAAGATCGTCGGGATTGCTGGACGTGTCGCCGACGGTTTCAACGTCGTGCGGGACGTTCGGGCCCTCGCGATAGCGGCGGTGCTCTCGGTGGTGAACTGGCTGTTTGTGGCTTTGACGGTTTACCTCTTGTTCTTCTGTTTCGGAATGGCTCTTCCGTTCAGTGCCGGCCTCGTGGTGTTGACGATCGTCACGCTCGGAATAATGGTTCCCGCGGGCCCGGCATCATTAGGAACGTTTGAACTGGCATGCCGCTTCGCTCTGCAGCTCTACGGGCAAGAGGCAACGACAGGCCTGAGCTTCGCGTTTCTCTTTCACGCGAGCCAGTTCCTTCCAACCACGGTGGTCGGGTTGGGATACCTGTGGCGTGAGAAGATGTCGCTGCTGGGGTTGACCGACGAGGAAGTCTCGGAGGCTAACGGCGGTGCCGCACCACACGGTGCCGGAATGCAGCCAAATCATCAGAAAGGATAATCGCATGAAACTCAAAGGAAGCACGGCATTGGTGACAGGCGGGGCTGGGTTCATCGGGTCGACCATCGCAGACAGGTTGATAGCGGAAGGGGCGAACGTACGAATACTCGATAACCTTCTCACCGGCGATATGGACAACGTGAACAGCGCTGCGGAGTTTATTGAAGGCGACGTGCGCGACCCGGAAGCCGTCCGCAAGTCCGTGCGCGGAGTGGATGTTGTATTCCACGAGGCGGCGCAGATAAACCCTGCCAAGGCCGTCGAAGACCCGATGTTCGATTTCGATATCAACGCTAAAGGCACGCTGAACGTGCTATTGCTGGCGAAAGAGGCCGGCGTGAAGAAGTTCTTGATGGCCTCGACAAATGTGTACGGCGACGTTGACATGGAAGAGATGTCGGAGGAGTTCGCAACCTTAGCCACCCAGACATCTCTTCTGTCGCCGTACGCTGCCTCGAAGGTTTGCGGCGAAGCGTATCTGAAGGTCGCGAACGACGAACTCAAGCTGCCGACGGTACGGCTCAGGTATTTCAACGTTTTTGGGCCCAGGCAGCTTATCAAATCGGAGTCTGGCGTGATCGCCATCTTCTCGCTTGCCGCGTTGGCGGGGGAACCGATGCGTATATTCGGCGACGGGACGCACGCCCGCGACTTCGTATACGGCGAGGATGTTGCAGACGCTAACATACGCGCTGCGGTGACCGAGGAAGCCAACGGCGGTGTCTTCAACGTTGGCACCGGTGTAGAGACTTCCGTGAACCAGGTCGCCGAGAAGGTGAACGAGATAACCGGCGCAGACGTGCCGATACTCCACGTGGAAGATCGGGCCGCCGATTTTCGGCGTGCGAAAGCGGATCTGACGTTGTCGCGAAGGGTGTTAGGGTACGAGCCAACGGTAGATTTCGACACGGGAATGAGACGGTACATCGCGTGGCTGAAGCAACGCGAGGCGAAGAAAGCGGGTTAAGGAGACGTCTGATGGGCAACGAGAAAAGCCAGAAGCTGAAGTTCGCGCTGATAATCCCGATGTACAACGAGTCGGGCAACGTCGAGCCGTGCATCAAGCGTGCAAATGAGGTCTTCGAGGAACACGGTCTTGATGCCGAGATCATAGTGGTGAACGACGGAAGCGCGGACAATACCGCTGAAGAGATAGAGAGCGTGCGAAAACAGTACAAGAATATCCATCTCAAAAACCATGAGGTGAACAAGGGCTTCGGCGCTGCCCGCAAAACGGGCATGGCGGCAGCTCTCGAGATCGGCGGATACGAGTTCGTCATGTTTATGGACGCGGACATGACTATGGACCCGAAGTATGCCGTTGATTTTCACAACAAGATACGTGATGGCTACGATTTCGTTATCGGGTCCCGGTTTATCGAAGGCGGCGGAATGCAGAACGTGCCGCTGTATCGAGCGATGGTGTCGTGGGTTGGCGGTGCCATACTGCGTGTCAGCTTCCGGCTCGGAATCAAGGACTACACCCAGGGGTTCCGTGCCATACGCACGAGCATTGTCGAGAAGTTTGACCTGAAGGAAAACGGGTTTCCGATTATCGTCGAGGAGGTGTATCAGGGACGCAGGTACACGAAACGGTTCGGCGAAGTCCCGTTCATCCTGACAACACGTAAAGTGGGAGTGTCCAAGTTCAACTACACGCCCAAA
>Ga0114922_10003250_pt1 | contig 15196 bp, 10 predicted proteins | sample AartaG_FD_100975 | JGI IMG/M metagenome (GOLD analysis project Ga0114922, IMG submission 100975) | Deep subsurface microbial communities from Aarhus Bay to uncover new lineages of life (NeLLi) - Aarhus_00045 metaG | ecosystem: Environmental > Aquatic > Marine > Oceanic > Sediment | place...
ACGCAAACGCTGGGCCAACTGCTGCTCGATAAAGAATTATCCGATATAGCCCGCTTTGCCCTCGAACGCATCGATGCCCCCGAAGCCACCGCACAGTTGCGCTTGGGTTTAACGAAAACTACCGGCGCCATGAAAGTCGGTATCATCAACTCACTCGGTCAGCGCCGAGATTCCTTATCGAAACCGGAGATGATCAAGCTGTTCGGCTCGTCCGATCAGGAACTCGCCATGGCCGCCGCCCGCGCCCTCGGCAACATCGGCGGCGACGATGCCGCCCAGGCACTCGATCAGGCCCGGGCCAAAGCCGTCGGTCCGCTCCAACACACCATTGTCGATGCGTATCTCTCCTGTGCCGAACTGGCTCTCGACGCCGGACGAAAAGCCGAAGCGCTAGCCATATATCAGAAACTCTATTCCACCAGTAACTCTCGTCGCATTCGCGTGGCGGCTCTCAGCGGTCTCGTCACTGCCGGCAGTCCGAATAGCGAGAACCTCGTCGTCCAGGCCGTCAAGAGCAAGGATAATGTCATGCAGGCCGTGGCGATTAGCCTCGTTCGCGATATGAATAGTCCCACTCTTACCGGTAAACTAATCCAGGCCCTGGGACAACTGAATCCAATAGGCCAGGTCGCTTTAATTGGCGCCATGGCCGATCGCGGCGATAAAGACGCACAACCGGATGTCGTGAAATACGCTGAGAGCCCCGATGTTGCTGTTCGCGTTGCTGCTCTGGAAGCCCTGGCGAAGTTAGGCGATGCTTCGACGGTGCCCCTTCTGGCCCACAAAGCAACCTCTGACGATTTCGAGGAAAACAACGCGGCCTGGCAAACCTTGAATACCCTCCCCGGCGCCGACGTAAACGCTAAGATGGTTGCCTTATTGGATTCTTCCTCCGCCGACGTTCAATCGGTTCTTTTGAGTTCCCTCGCGGCCCGCGGCGCCTCCGAAGCCGTACCCGCCATGTTCCAAAAAGCCAAAGCCGACGATTCAACTGTCCGCAAAGCCGCTATGCAGGCGCTCGGCGATCTCGCGGTCGATACGGATATGCCCAAACTCGTCGCTCTGCTTCTCACCTGCGATGCGGATGATCTACCCGGCGCCGAAAAGATGGCCATGAACGCCACCCGCCGATTGCAGGATATGAACGCCGCCGCCAGGTCCGTCCTCGCCGCACTGGGCAAAGCCAAAGATACCGACGTCAAGAACGCCCTGCTGCGACTGGTAGGTCGCATGGGTACGGATTCGGGCTTGCTGACCGTGCAGGCCGCGCTGCAGGAAGCGGATACCCGCGATACCGCCATTCGCGTCCTGGGCGATTGGCCCAACGACAAACCCGCTGCGGATCTCCGTAAGGTCGCTCAGAATTCTTCCGATCTGCGGCAATCCATCCTGGCCACCCGCGGCTATATCAGCCTCATCGGCAAGAACGCCAAACGACCCACGAAACAGACCTTGCAGATGTATGACGACGCCATGCAGTTGGCCCAACGAATTGATGAAAAACGCTTGGTCCTCGCCGGCATCGCCAACCTGAGATCCGTCGATGCCCTCAATGTAGTTGCTAAATATCTCGACGATCCATCCCTTCAACAGGAAGCCGCCTCCGCCGCCGTCAGGATCGCGGAATCCTTCAGGGGCAAAAACAAAACGCAGGTCAAACCCGTGATGGAAAAAGTCCTACAAATCGCCCGCCGCCAATCCGTCAAAGACAGAGCCCAGGAATTCCTAAAGTAAAGATATATAATCCTAAACATGATTAAGGTTGGTATAGTTGGATTCGGGTTTATGGGTCGGATGCATTTTCGCTGCTGGCAGGGGATCGAGAATGCCCAAGTTACGGCAATTTGCGAAACAAACCCAAATTTCATCGAGGATGCTCAAGTCGGTAACATCAAGGGTTACACCGAGCAGGTTGATTTCAGCAAGTTCAGTTTATATAAGGACTTGGGTCAGATGCTGCGGGCCGGATCACTCGATGCCGTCTCGCTGACGGCGCCGACGTTCCTGCATCCGGATTTGACGATCCAGGCCCTGAATGCCGGCGTCAACGTGTTATGTGAAAAGCCGATGGCACTTACCGTCGCCGAGTGTGACCGGATGATCGCCGCGGCCGAGAAATCCGGTAAAATACTGCAGATCGGGCACTGTGTTAGGTTTTGGCCGGAATACGCCGCCGCCAAACGAATTGTCGATAGCGGCCAATACGGCAGCCTGATTGCCGCGACCCTGCAGCGGCTCGGAGCGCCCCCGAGCTGGGGGCAGGACAACTGGTTCATGAACGAGAAACGCAGCGGCGGAATGGTCCTGGACCTGCACATCCACGATACGGATTACGTTCAGTATCTACTGGGAGTACCGAAATCGGTGCAAAGTTTCGGGGCACAGATTTCCGGCGGTACGGCGCACGTGGTGACGCATTATCTGTATGACGACGATATGGCCGTCACCGCTGAGGGCGGCTGGTCCATGATGCCGACTTTCGGATTCGAGATGAGTTTCAACATCATCCTGGAAAGGGCAACGCTGGCGTATGACTGCACCCGCGATCCGGCGTTTCGCGTCTGCCCCGCCGACGGCGAGGACTATAAGCCGGAGGTGGATGGCAAGGATGGGTACATTCTGCAGACGGAGCATTTCGTTAATCGAATTCTGGGGCAAAAGGTGGAACCGGTAACGACACTGGCAGACGCGCGCGATTCGATTCGCATCGTGACGGCGGAAAAAGAATCACTGCGCACCGGGAAAGCCGTTGCGCTGGCTTAGAGGTTTCACCGCGGAGTTCGCAGAGAACTCAGAGAATAAAGAAACTTAAGTATTCAAAAACAAGTATGGTGTCCCCGAATTATCGAAAGGACAAGGGATGAAAAGTCATTTTGCAGTTTCTCTTTTTATGAGCTGTTTTTTTGTGCAAGCTGTACTGTCGAAGACATATGATGGTTCCGGCCAATTGTGCGGGATGGTCAGTGGTATAAATGTTGTTCTTGAGAAGGCAGTATTTGCAGACAAGATATTGAAGATTAAAGCAAAAGGAAAAGATGGTTTTAAGGCGAATTTATCTGTCCATCTGCCTATCGAAAAGGGGATTGTGCCGGCGTTAAAGAAATTTTTGGATAATGGCAAGGCACCATTTCGCAAGCTGGTCAAGGTCAGTTACTATTGGAAAGAGTTGGTGTCCGGCAAGACCATCCACGGTTTTATGAAACAAGGTGAGTATATAGTTGAGGTGGAGTTCGGCAAGGAAACGAAAAAGGGTATTAGCGGACGATTGTCGCTTAAGAACGCAGGGTTGGATATTGAAGTTAAGGGTGCTTTTATTGCAGAGATACGCGGGTTGAGGCTTATCGACGGGCATCCAGATTTACAGTGCGACCATCGTGATGCGCTTATTTATGCAGGTGAATTATACTTAAGCAAAAAGCTAAAATCGGGGGCTGTCAAACTAAGCAATATCATAGACTGTAAGTATCATCTCAAGGCCGGGGACAGGAAAACCGGGTGGCTTGATGGTGAATACAAGGATAGTGATGGTCAGGCGGTTTTCGTTCGGCTACAATTTGTAAAGGGTGATAATGGCTGGGAAGTATTTCGCCAACTGGCCGCTAACCAGTTGGTGGAGGCGCATCCGATTGTGCCTTTCGATTTAACTAAGGTCGAAGACGATGATGGCATGATGGATACTAAGGTGCTGGACTTTTTAACTGCTAAAGCGCTGGAGGCGGATTTGCAAAAGGAGTTTCCCGGAAAAGGTTTTTCAGCGCGTATAGGCTTTTCTTTTTCGTTAAACCCAAAAACTCGTATTGGTTACAATAAGGTGAGTTTTAGTTTGCATGACCGTAAGGGGTGGATTTCCAGAAACTACCTATTACGCAAGGTCGATGACGTTTGGCAGGTGGAAAGGGCGCTTAAGGATGGGGAGAAAGTGAACACAAAGACGGGCAAGATTGAGATGTTTTTCGTTTACGAGGGCAAGACACTGCATGAGGCTGTGGTCAAAGGCGATAAAAAACTTACAAATGAGTTTTTGAAGAAAGATGCGGATGTTAACGCTAAGGATACCAAGGGGGTGACACCGCTTGTTTATGCAGTTGCGGGAGGATATGAGGAAATCGTCAAAATGCTTATTGACGGCGGTGCTGATGTTAACGCTATGGCTGATGATGGGAGAAGGGCTTTGTATATCTCTGTCGCCCGAGGAGAATTGGGAATAGTTAAATTGCTTATCAAGTCGAATGCGGATGTTAATCTTAAGGACGGCCATGGCAGCACAGTACTTCATACCGCCGCTGTGTGGGACCGCCGGGAGATAGCCCAGATACTCATTAGGGCCGGCGCTGATGTGAACGCACTCGACGGAGGCGGCAGGAGTGCCCTTGACCTTGCTCGGTGGTGGCACAGTGAAAAAACATCCAAGCTGCTTAAGGCACGTGGCGCTAAGATTGTTAAGGCAGGCCGGGAAGAGACAATCTTTATGGGGCGCGTTTGTGGGATGGAAATGGTCGGTGGGCAGGCAAGTATTGATACGGGAATGTTCGTCCACTTTTATGGGAACAAGGGTCGTATGAATCCTCCTGGGGTAACTATCTTCCTGAATACTACAAAGGGGGTGCTTCCGATTGGAAGATCATTTGAAGTTAATTATGGCGATACTCCGGGTACGGGTTATGTAAATAATATATTGGTTAAATATTCTACAGACAGTAAAGGCAATGAGCATAGTAAATGGTTGGGGCGAAAAAATTATGACTTGAAGCTGACATTTGGTGACGAGAAAGATGGGATGCTCGAAGGGAAGGTTCTGCTTGAATCCCCTGAAAAAGACGTTCGTTTAAAAGGGAATTTTAAGGCGAAAATCATAGGATTGCGAATGGTTGACGGACATCCTGATTTGCTAAGCGACAGTATGGAGACTTTGCGATATGCTGCTAAGTTGTATCTTCAGAACAAGCTCGGCAAAGATAATGTCGAGGTGTCTCGTGCAGAAGGCAACTATAGCGGATGGTTCAATAATGCTGATGAGGTCGGTGGAGTGGATGTGAAATACAGGGTCGGAGATGATAGTGAACAATTCCTGAGGGTTCAGTTGCGTAAGGATAAAGACGGGTGGAAAGTGGTCCGCCAGTTAAAAGGCAATGAGCTTTATATGGCACATCCCATTGTGGAGATTGACAAGGGCAATGTGAAGGAATATTTATCCTACCTGGCATGGCAGAGACTCGAAAAGGATTTGCAGCAAGAGCATCCGAACGGTAAGTTTCGATCGGAAGTATATGCACCAAGTCGTTTCAGTCGCCAGCATGGTATAGCGGAAGTAAGACTGGAGTACTGGATTGTCGGGATAGATAAAAGTCTCCGTAGAAGATATCTGCTGCGACGTGTTGGGGACGATTGGATCGTAGAGCGAACCCTAAGGGAGGATGAAAAATTAAATACTAGAACTGGAACGATAGAGAAAATTTAACACTCAATACTTTATATCTGTGCTTTACGCGATATCTGGGGACACCCTACATATTTCCAATAATACGGTTCACCGTTGACGGCAAGAAAAAGGAATTTTGTGCTTCTTGCGCTTTTTTGTGGCTAAATACCAGAGACAGTAATCAACATCGAAGCATTTTTTTATGACGCAGATTACGAACGATAATGGTGTGCAATGCACACCCTGCCTCACTATTTGAACTCATTTTAATTTATCATGGCTCGATATGCTTGCAAAGGAAAACCCCACGTTAAACGTGGGGCTAAATATGTAGCTCGTAAGCGTTAAACGCTGAAACATTCGGATTTAGTTTTGTGAGAGCGGCTGAATATATAGCGGGTTGAGTCGGGGGAGCGGATGAGGTATATTCTGTTTTCGTGAAACGACAGAGTCATTTGAATTGAAGGTACTTACGATGCAGTGTGGAAATTGGCCTGTAGGCGTTTGTAGTTGGTCGTTGCAACAAGACGTACCCGGCGTGGCTGAGGCGATGCGGCAATTGGGCATCGAACATGTGAACCTGGCAGTACGGCCGGCGGTGGAGGATACATCAGGAGCAGTTCTGGCAGCGATGCAGGAGCAGGATTGGAATATCTATTGTACGATGATCGATTTTCCCCAGGAGGATTATTCCACGCTGGAGACCATCAAAGCGACCGGCGGGATCGCGCCGGATGAGCACTGGGAGAGAAATCGCCAATTGTTTCTCGGGGCGGTCGATGTCACCGCTACCTTGGGGGTGAAATACCTCACGATGCACGCCGGATTTATCGATCATTCGGATGCGGCCTACGTGAAAAAATTCTACGAGCGCATTCGTGCGCTCGCCGACGCCGCCGGTGACAAGCAGGTCACCCTGTTACTAGAGACCGGGCAGGAAACCGCCGAGGAGCTGCGGGAATTTCTGGAGACGCTGAATCATCCGGCGGTGGGGGTGAATTTCGATCCGGCCAATATGATTCTCTACGGCAAGGGCGATCCCAAAGAGGCGGTAAAAGTTCTCGCCAACTGGATCAAACACATTCACGTCAAAGACGCCCTGCCGACCGAGACGCCGGGGACCTGGGGCGCCGAAGTCCCCTGGGGCGACGGCAAAGTTGAGAGCAATGAGTTTCTGACCATCCTGCGCGAGGTGGGATTCAACGGCGTCCTGGGTATCGAACGCGAAGCCGGCGATGATCGGATTGGCGATATTACGTTAGCGATGGAACGATTAGATAGATTCAGATAAAAGGTAACCTTTCACGGATTTAGTGGATGTTATTTTATTTCGCCCTTTCAGGGCTATAAATATGGTTAGGAATTGCACCCAGGACGTTGCCCTGGGCTATGGTAATTAAGCTCTTTCAGAGCAAAATTAATAGAATATGCTGAACAAGATTATGATGTATGTCTTTACCCTGAAAGGGTATCATATAAAAGCCCAGGGCAACGCCCTGGGCTAAGAAGCGTATTATTATTGAGCCCTGAAGGGGCGATATAGATTACAAACCCATGCGAAAAATAAATTCCGTGAACGAGTATAATAATACAATATCTAGTAGGAGTTATCCAATATGCCATTGGGAATACGGATTCGCTTAAGCGTGATGATGTTTATCGAGTTTTTCATCTGGGGCGCTTGGTTTGTACCTATGTGGCGGTATCTGACCAAGCTCGGCTTTGACGGAACACAGGTAGGCGCCGCATATAGCACCACGGGCTGGGCGGCGATGATCTCGCCGTTTTTTGTGGGGATGATTGCGGATCGCTTCTTCTCGACACAAAAAGTGTTGGGAGTGATGCACCTGCTGGGCGCCGTTATGATTTTTTGGGCTTCCACCGTTTCTTCTCCGATGTATTTCTTTTGGGTACTGCTTCTGCACACGATCTGCTATATGTCCACTCTGCCGCTGGTGAATTCGATTTCGTTCGATCAGATGAAAGATCCGGGCAAGGAATTTCCGTCGATCCGGGTTCTGGGAACGATTGGCTGGATTGCTTCCGGCTTGGTGATAGGTTCTATGCCGGAGGGTATCTTCGATCTCAAGACGATTGAAGATACGGCGATTCCGTTCAAGATATCGGCGGTCGTTTCGCTGATCATGGGTATCTATTGTTTTAGCCTGCCAAACACGCCGCCTAAATCGTTGGGCCAAAAAGTGTCGGTCAGCGATATTCTGGGCCTGAAAGCCTTGAAGCTCATGAAAGAACCGTCATTTGCGATTTTTGTGCTGTGCTCATTCCTGATCTGCATACCGCTTTCCTTTTACTATCAATCTGCAAATGGATTCATGGCAGAATCCGGCATCGAAGAGCCAGCCACCAAAATGACGCTGGGACAATTTTCGGAAATCTTTTTTATGCTGGTGATGCCTTTCTTTTTCGCGCGGTTGGGCGTAAAAAAAATGCTGTTGGTTGGAATGCTTTTCTGGGTGGCCCGGTACCTGCTCTTTGCGTTCGGCAACAGCGACTCGCTGGTGTTTATGCTATACGCGGGGATTTTACTGCATGGCATCTGTTATGATTTCTTCTTTGTGACCGGGCAGATTTACGTAGATAAAAAAGCCCCTCTGGAGATTCGAGCAAACGCTCAGGGGCTGATCGCCTTCGTCACACTGGGAGCAGGTATGGTCATCGGGAACCTGATCAACGGTATGGTCTCGCGACATTACGAGCATACGGATATGGCGGGGAAAATTACGGGTCATAACTGGCAGATGATTTGGCTGATCCCGGCGATTATGGCAGTCGTGGTAGCGGTTGGTTTTGCTCTATTGTTTAAGGATTCAACCGCCACCGCTGTAGAGGACGCGACAGATACGCTCGAAATCGATTCCCCTGAGAAATAGACGAAATATTCGCCCTGATGCGTCCTATCAATAGTGGTAAAATGGCATTGACAGGGGTGGTATGGGACGATACCATTGCCCCGAATGTACCGGGAGTAAAAATGACATAACTGTCTAACAGGAAAGGGATTACAAAATGATACGGCGATTGGCATGCTGGAAGGAAGCGTTATTTGCGGGACTGTTGGCACTGGTGCTGTTAATGCCGGCGTGTGATAAGACAGACTCGAATACCGAGAATGACCAGGAAAAAGAAGTAGAGAAAACGACACCTGAGCCGAAAGAAGCCACCGGTACGCTGGCGCCGCTGCCGATCGTACTGCCCAATGCGATGTTTGTAGGTACTCCGACGAACATTCGGGGAGTTGAGAAGCTGCAGAAACCACTGGGTAAGCCTCGTCCGCCGTTTCTTGCCCCGGCAGGATGCACGAACGTCGCTTTGAATAAGAAGGTCACCAGCAGCGATATGGAGCCGATCATCGGCGATCTGGAGTGGATGACCGACGGCGACAAGGAAGGTATCGACGGCAGTTGGGTCGTTCTCAGTCCGATGGTGCAGTGGGCACAGATCGATCTGGGAGCCGAATATGATATCTACGCGGTGCTGTTCTGGCACTACCACCGCCAGGCAAGGGTCTATTTCGATGTAATCGTACAGGTCGCCGATGATCCCGACTTTATTACCAACGTGCGGCCGATCTTCAATAACGATCTGGACAACTCGGCGGGCCAGGGCATCGGCGAGGATATGCACTACATCGAGACCGCGGAAGGTAAGCTGGTCAACGCCAAGGGCGTCAAGGCCCGTTATGTACGGTTGTACAGCAGGGGCTCCAACGCCAGTGATGAAAACCACTACACGGAAATCGAAGTATATGGTAAGCCGGCACAATGAGCAGCCGCTTATGTTTTAGCGTTGTTATCCTCGCTGTGGCGGTCGGGGCATTGGCGTTCCGACTGCCGCTCTTGAAACAACGCCCCATGCACACCGATGAGGCGGTGCATGCGGAGAAATTCAAGCAGCTCTTAGAAGAGGGATACTACCAATACGATCCGATAGATTACCACGGGCCCACCCTGAACTATTTCACGCTGCCGATCGCATGGCTCAGTTCCGCTCAGACCCTGGTCCAATGCAATGAAACCACTCTGCGTCTGGTTCCGGTGATTTTCGGCGTGGGGGTGGTTCTACTGTGTTTAGGTCTAAAAAATGCGTTAGGGGCATGGGGGGCAATCTTCGCAGCGCTGCTGACGGCGATTTCACCGGCGCTGGTCTTTTACAATCGATATTATATCCAGGAATCGCTGCTGGTCTTTTTTTCGTTTCTGACGCTCGTGGCGGGCTGGCAGTATATCCGAACCGGAAAACTATACTGGGCTCTGCTTGCCGGGGTGGGTATGGGATTAATGCATGCCACGAAAGAAACGTGCATTATCGCTTACGGTTCTCTTTTCGCAGCGTTGTTGGTGACTGCCGTCTGGTATCAGCGAACGACGAAGGATGCTCGAACGATTCGTTCCTTCATCAATCAAAAGCACCTGGCCGCGGCGATCGGTGTGGCGATGTTGGTGTCGGTCATGTTTTTCACGTCGTTTTTTCAACATCCGCGCGGATCCCTGGATTCGGTTTTGACGTATGGCTCCTATTTCAATAAAACCGGCGCGCCGGGGAGTCACGATCAACCGTGGTACTATTATCTCCGGATGCTGACCTACGCTCGTTATCACGACGGGCCGCGCTGGAGCGAGGGGCTGATCGTCGGCTTGGCCATCCTGGGGTTCATCTGGGCTTCTATTCCGGTACGTATTCAGCTATATACAAAAAAACGTAATAAAAACCTGGGTGGCACCGCCAAGCGACCAACGGGAGCTTGGGGGTGGATGGTTCTGACGACCACCCCCAAGCTCGAAGACTCGCTTGACGGTGCCACCCATCAATCATTGCATATCAGTAAATACTTACCTATCCCAAAATCGGCGACCGGCAGTCTCTGGTTTGTGCGGCTGATCGGTGTTTATACTCTCCTGATGGTACTAGTATATTCGATCATTCCGTACAAGACGCCTTGGTGCATGATGGGATTTCTGCACGGGATGATCCTGCTGGCCGGATGGGCCGCGGCGAAGTTAATCCGCAGCATTCCTATTATAGGAGGTAAGATTATTTTATGCCTCTTGCTGGCAGCGGGGGGGATTCATCTGGGATGGCAGGCCTGGCGCGCCAGCTTCAAACTGTACGATAACAGCCTCAATCCCTATGTCTATGCCCATACGGTTTCCGATACATACAAATTGCTGGATCGGGTAAAGGCGCTAAGCGCATCCCATCCTGCCGGGCGGGATATGCACATCGAGGTAATCTGTCCCGGCAGCGACTATTGGCCCTTACCTTGGTATTTCCGAGAGTTTCCCACCCTTGCCTGTCGCGATCACGTGGACCTCCGTTCCCCCTTGGCGCCGGTGGTGATTATCTCTCCCGATCGCGAAACCGAGTTAATTACCAGGATATACGAGCGTACCCCGATCGAAGATCGACGACTTTATATTGATGATTTTTATCCGGATGTAATTTGGCTGCGGCCGAGCGTGCCGTTGAAGCTGTTTGTCGCCCAGGAGCTCTGGGAGGCTGACGCCCGCCGACAGCAGCCGTCCGTCGAGGATCGGATTCAATCGAAGGAAAATCGTGAAAAAAAAAACTGACGAATCCGGATTCCTCCTGAGCCGCGACGACCTGCTCACGGGTGTGCATCGATTTTCGCACGAAGCGATGGCCACCGTCTTCGAAGTCTTTATCTATGACATGGACGAGAAACTCGCCCGGCAGGCCGCCTGGAATGCCTTCGAGCGGGTGGATCGGCTGGAAGAGGAACTCAGCCGTTTCCACGAAGGAAGCGACATCTGGCGCATCAATCGTCTCAAAGCCGGCGACTGGGTCAAGGTCGGCGAAGATACCCTTCAATGCCTGCTCATCGCCCAGCGGATCTACGAACAAACGGAAGGAGCGTTCGATGTAACGATCGGGCCGCTGTACGCCTGCTGGCGTACCGACGAACGCACCGAACGCACTCCCACGCAGGAAGAACTCACCGCCGCCGCACAGCGAGTCGGTATGGAACTGCTCGCGCTCAGCGAGAAAGAATACGGTGTGGGCGTCAAAACCGATGGCGTTCAGGTCGATCTCGGCGCCATCGGCAAAGGCTACGCCGTCGATTGCATCGTCGAATTCCTCCGCGAGTGGGATGTCGAACACGCCCTGATCTGCGGCGGCAACAGTACGGTCTATGCCATGGGCACGTTAGCCGATAAGGACGGTTGGCCCGTCAGCCTCAGTGATCCTCAGACCCCCTCGAATACCATACAGATCGTTACTTTACATAATCGTGCGATGGCCAGTTCCGGCATCTCCGAACAGGGCGAGCATATCATCGATCCCGGCGCCTGCCAACCCGTTAAAAACCGCTTGCGCTCCTGGGCGATCACCGAGACCGCAACCGAAGCCGACGCCCTCTCCACCGCCTTTATGATTATGTCCCACGACGAAGTCGAATCATACTGCCGCAAACACCCCCGCACCGGCGCCATGGTTACCTGCCGGGACCAGGATCAAACCCATACCAAAAAATTCGGCCGATTGAAATAACCACGTGTAACGGATGGCATGCCTACGCGCAGCTTAGGCATGTTTTTGCTGATGAAGGGTAGTATGGCTATATTTTATTAGCTGGGTGCCATGCCCACGGACGTCTTCGGACGTGGGCATGTAGCTTACGGTTGCCAACATGCCCACGCAAGCGTGGGCAAGGCGCCGGCAGTTTCTATAAGAATTAGGTTTTCGCTTCCGCTTTTGCAGCGTTTAGAGCTTGTTTTTTTTCGCGCTTCAGCATGCGTTTCACGTTCATCAAATCGTAAAGGCTCTGGAACGACGCGCGGAAGAAACGGAAGCGGCTATCATGGTCGCTGTTCCATTCGACGGGGAATTCGCGAATGCGGTAGCCTTTCGCTAAAGCGCGGAGAATAATTTCCGCATCGAACATAAAACGATCGGTTTTGCACTCGGCGTACAGTTCACGAGCCACGTCGCCGCGATACATCTTAAAGCCGCACTGACTGTCGGTGATGGAGTGGGGGATGCCCATATAGCTCCAGACCAGCCGACGGAAGATGCGGGAAAAGAGCATGCGATACCAGTGGTGTTTTCGTTTGATGATGCTCTGGGGCAGTTTCCGCGAGCCGTGGGCCAGTTCGCACGCGCCGTTTTGCAAAAACTCCAGACCCCTCAACACATAGTGATACGGAACGCAGTTGCCGCTGTCGGCGAACATCACATATTGGCCGCGACTTTGCCGCATTCCGGTCCGAATCGCATAGCCCTTACCCCGGTTTGGTTTATAGCGGATTACCTTGCGCTCGACCTGCTTCGGCGCCTCGACGGATTCGGCGATGGCCGCCGTCTCGTCCGGGCTGCCGTCATCGACAACGAGAATCTCACCCTGCAATCCTTCCCGGACCAGAAATTCCGCCGCCGCACGCACGTCATCCGCGATTTTGTGATTCTCGCGATATGCCGGGATAACGATAGATAAATCCATGCTATACGACTCACATCTCTTCCATTGATTGCCACGCCTCCGGCAGCCATTCCACCAGGTCCGACGCCGTCAATGCCTCCTCACCCATCACCGCTGCCGCCAGATCACCTGCCCGACCGTGCGCAAATACTCCCAGGATCGCTGCTTTCAACGCGCTCATCTGCCCTGCCCCCCCCTGCCGCGCAAGCAGTGCCGCCATGATCCCCGTCAATACATCTCCCGATCCACCCGTCGCCATCCCCGGATTGCCCGTATCATTGATATAGGTTCGCTCACCGTCCGTTACTACCGTACCGGCGCCCTTTAGCGCCACGACCACTCCCAGTCGTTGAGCTAATTGCTCTGCCTGCTTCGTCCTCTCCGACGGCATCTCCTCCCGAAAACACGCCTTCCATAGCCTTTTCATTTCCCCCGGATGCGGCGTCAGCACCGTCTTCTCCGGAAATGAAAGTTTACTAGCCGCCGACGAGCTATTCTCGCGTGGCACAGTCGCCGACGAGCTGTTCTCGTGTGGCACAGCCGCCCTCGGCTGTGCGTTACCGGCCCCTGCCAATACCGCCGCCAGATTATTCAAACCATCCGCATCCACCACCAAAGGCTTCGTACACTCGCCAACGACCTTTTCTACCACCGCCTGCAACTCATTATTCTGTGCCAAACCCGGTCCCAGCGCCACGCTATCATTATCCTCCATCGCCTTGAGTATCTCATGCAGCGCCGACCGGCTGATATTGCCATTCTTTTCATCCGCCAGGGCAATACTCGTTGCACACGGCGCCAGGCTCGCCGTCGCCAATTGAATCTGTTGCGGTACTGCCAAACGTACTAATCCCGCTCCGCTGCGAAACGCCGCGTTCGCCGCCAACGACGGCGCCCCGATCATACCCCGACTGCCCCCGATGATCAGAACACGACCGAAATGACCCTTGTGCGCATCGGCTTTCCGAGGCGGGAGTTTGGGGATTTTGGTAATTTTTTGGGTCATAGGCGACTATCAGTTCACAGTTCTCGGTTCTCAGTTCACAGAAAAAAATCGTAACCGTTCGCGGGCAAACCAGAGTCAAGCTCCCGCCGCTAGGCGGGGGATCGGTACACCATTGGTTGCGATGCCGTATGTGTCCCCCGCTTAGCAGCGGGGGCTGGTAAGGTTCTGCTAAGAGCGGTTTTGTACATTGTTTATGATTCTTTTTTTACGTCAGTCTGGGAATTGATCATGGCCGCTATATAACCCGCCGCGAAGCCGTTGTCGATATTTACTACGGATACCCCCGCCGCACACGAATTCAGCATCGTCAACAGCGGCGCCAGACCGGAAAAACTCGTCCCGTAGCCGATGGACGTCGGCACCGCAATCACCGGTACGCTGACCAGACCGCCGACTACACTGGCCAACGCCCCTTCCATCCCCGCCACGACGATCACGACATTAGCTCGCTGAATCTGTTCGCAATGTTGCAACAGCCGATGCAGACCGGCCACTCCTACGTCATAAATCGTTTCCACAGCTTGATTTAACAGATCTGCCGTTACCCGCGCCTCTTCCGCTACCGGTATATCGCTGGTGCCGGCCGATACCAATGCGATCAGGCCCACTTTATCATCCTGCGATTCCTGTCTCAAAATGATCGCTCGTGCCTTATCCTCATAAATTGTCTGGGGAAACTGAGCGGCAACAGCGTCGTAAGTCCCCTTTGCAGCACGGGTTGCGAGTACGTTATTGCCCGTCTCAGCCAGTTTTCCGAAGATTTCCACCACCTGCTCGTCCGTCTTGCCCGGACAATAAATCACCTCCGGCATCCCGCACCGCAGATGCCGATGATGATCCAGATGGGCAAAATGATCCGCCCCAACCGGCTCAAACGGCAGATGTCGCAGCTTCTCCAGTGCCCCCTCCACCGCCAACTCACCGGTTTTCACCTGCTCCAACAATTCTTTCAATGATTCGATCTTCATAATCAATCATAATAACAATATCTTAAATCTTTAAGGAACTCATCTAAAAAAAGTTGATAAAAAGTAGCCGCTCTTGCGGCTGAGATCTTGATTTTGCTTTTATTGGAGGAGAACTTCACTCCATTAGTTCCAGATAGCTGCTGAGAGTGTTGATATTAGCGACAAAATCGGCGATGCAGATTTCCTCCCCCCGTTTCCAGCGGCCTTCTGCATCCTGGCGGGCAATCACGTTCTTTACCCGATCAGCCATACTCCGCGCCCTCGCCTGGCGTTGGTTGCCGGTCAGGCTTTTATCACGCTGGGCAAGGAATCTTTCCGGACCGAGCTCTTCGACCTTTTCGTAA
>Ga0114922_10003251_pt1 | contig 15196 bp, 12 predicted proteins | sample AartaG_FD_100975 | JGI IMG/M metagenome (GOLD analysis project Ga0114922, IMG submission 100975) | Deep subsurface microbial communities from Aarhus Bay to uncover new lineages of life (NeLLi) - Aarhus_00045 metaG | ecosystem: Environmental > Aquatic > Marine > Oceanic > Sediment | place...
AAAAAAAAAAAAAAAAAAAAAAAAAAAAAAAAAAAAAAAAAAAAAAAAAAAAAAAAAAAAAAAAAAAAAAAAAAAAAAAAAAAAAAAAAAAAAAAAAAAAAAAAAAAAAAAAAACAAAAAAAAAAAAAAAAAAATAAAAATAAAACAAAAAAAAAAAAAAAAAAAAAGAGTAATAAAAAACCCAAGAATTAAGACGAAAAAAGAAAAAACAATACAGGAGAAAGCAGAAAGATTCGCATCCATAATTGTCTCACTTGTAAATGGCGGTGCTCCTTTTTTAGGAGGAACGATTCCTCTCATCCCTTTCTTTTTCGCAGAACAAGCGAACCTATACCCTTTTATCCATTCTTTTTTAATAATCTTTGTTTGTATTGTTCTACTCGGTATTTTTATAGGTTTTATTTCGCAAGAGTCAATATTAAAAAACATTCTTCAAATGTTAGCTGCTTTTGGGATAACTATGGTAATATCCATTCTGTTGTTACACTAAGATAAAATTTGATATTTCGGAAAATTAAAATTTTTTAAATGATTTCTCTACAAAAAATAAAATATTTAATTGATTTAAATTGAAAACTTTCATAGGGATTGATATAGGTTCTTTAGCTACAAAGATTGCTCTCATAAGCGACGGGAAATTAATTGATCACAGGACAGAAAGATCCACATATGATTTTAAAAGGATAGGGCATAATTTATTTAACGATTTACTAAAAAAGAATAACCTAAATAAAGATAAAGTATTCTTAATGAGTACTGGTTACGGAAGGAATACAATAGATATAGCAGATGACCGTGTAACTGAAATTACTGCCCATGCAAAAGGTACGCAATATTTCTTTCCTGATGTTCACTCAGTTATTGATATTGGAGGTCAAGATAGTAAAGCAATAGTGATATCTAAGAAAACTGGAAATGTAGTCGATTTTCAAATGAACGATAAGTGCGCCGCAGGGACTGGAAGATTTTTAGAGGTTATGGCTCATGCTTTGGAGGTTCCTATTGACCAATTTGGAGATTTGGCTTTAAAATCCAATAAATCTGCTTCAATCAGTTCCACATGTACTGTTTTTGCGGAAAGCGAAGTCATTAGCTTGTTTGCAAGAGGTGCATCCAAAGAAGAAATAGCGAGCGGAATTCACAGATCAATCGCAAGAAGGGTTGCGGGGATGGCAAAACGCATTGGAGTTGGCCCCAAATTAGTATTTTGTGGTGGAGTCGCTAAAAATCCCGCAGTGAAAAAATACTTAGAAGAAGAACTTGGCTATGAGGTTGAAACACCCGAATTTCCTCAGTTAACTGGAGCTATAGGCGCCGCTTTAATCGCTCAAGAACACAATTCTAATTGAAATAAGTGATCTCGCTTCATTTAATATTATTATTTATATTTTGAATCGGTAAACTTTTATAAAGAATTAACCTTTTTCTGATAAATACATTTAAACTGCCAATTTTTGGATTATGGATGATCTAAGTTTATTATCTGATATTACTCTATTTCTTAAGGAAAAAAAGTCAGAAGGAGTTAAAATAGTTGCTTATTTAGCTCACGATAATATCCCCGAAGAGTTACTTGATGCTGCTGGTTTCTTTCCTTTAAGGTTGATGTTTGGTGGGAATGACGAATTGATGGATGCGAGCCATGATTTTTTACCACCATCCACCTGTGCTTTCGCTCAGTCTTGTATAGGATTATTTTCAACAAAACCTAATCTCTTTAAATTCTTGGAATTAATAGATTATTTTATAGTTTCTAATCACTGTGTTTCAGATGTTTGTGTGTCAGAGATTATTTCCAGATATTTCAACATCTCTCGATTGAACTTTTATGTTCCCTATACGAAAAATGAAAGCAGTCTGAAATATTTTAAATTAGAATTATTAGACCTAAAGAGTAAACTTGAAGATATTATTGGAACTAAAATAACTAATGAGAGATTAATTGAGAGTATAAACAAATTTAACCAATTTAAAAAAGTCTTACTAAAAGTTAATGAGTTAGAGATTTTAGGATCGGAAAAATTAAAAGTTTTACATAGAGCGATGCTTTATGGTCCTGAATTTCAACCAGATTTAGAGAAATTTATTCGATACGTTAAAGAAAATCCATCCTCTATTTCAGAAACATCTAAAGATGTTTTACTTACTGGCTGCTCGATCTTTATTAACGATAATATGGTCGATTTAATCGAGGAAGGAGGAGGAAATATTATTTTTTTCGATACTTGGATTGGGAATCATTATTATTCCCAAATTATAGATGATAATAGTATAAATACGGAAAAAGATCCTTTAGAATTACTAGTTTTGAAGTTCAAGAATAATATATATGGGGACCATTCAGTACCTAATTTTCTTCAACATAAAATATCTCAAATCGAGAATTATTACCAAGATTATACAAAAACAAAAGGTAAAAAACTAGGTGTAATCAACCATATCATTAAGTTTTGTGACCACATCTCGTTAATGTCCTCTTTTTTAAAGGATAGACTTCAAGAAAAAGGAATTCAAGTTCTAAATTTAGAAAGAGATTACTCGAGAGCAAATAGAGGTCAGTTATCAACAAGAATTGAAGCATATCTAGAGATGATGAAATGAGTTTAATTGCAGATGAAATCATACAATTTAGTAGCGTATTACGTATCGCTTACAACTTGTTAGCGGGGCGTAACTATTTAAAACGGAAAAAATTTCGAGAAAAAGAGAAATTAGTAGCTGTTACTTTACCATTTTCAGATTTAGCTTTTGCGGCTGATACCATTCCTGTTTTTCCGATTAGAATGCATGAATTTGAGATAAGTCAATATCTTACCTACTTAGGTTCAGCTTCAAGTATTTTTGGTTGGAACAGGGTATCTAATTTTCTAGGTTTTATAAGAAAACTTGGAATTAACGAAGTAAGCAAAATCGTAGATGACATTATTGAAGATGTAATTGATGTGATAAATAAAAAGTACAACGAAATGTATGATATTGGAATTGAGAATGGAATTTCAACTGATTTTTGCTACGGATTAAAAAGCTTAGTTGGTATGCATGTCTCAAAAGGAAGCAATGTAGATGCTTGCCTTAACGTTACTATCCGTTGTAGTGCCTACAATAAATATCTAGAATCTTTGCAAGCAATTAACAAAGGTCCTAAACAAATTTGGATCGATATACCCCCTAGAAACATTGGAAATGCCATAGAATTACTAACGGATAACATTTCACACGCGATTAAGGAGTTTGAGGATTTAACAGGTAATACAATTACGGATAATCAGATAAGAGATCATTTCAAAATCGGTAACCAAGTAAAAAGAGCGTACAAAAACATAATTTATGATATTAGCGCTTCTGATTTTTATCCGTGCAATCCTGCAACATTTAGCGAAATAATGGCACTATTAAGCATTACATTTCAAGATTATAACTCAAACGCAACCAGATATAGAGATAATATTGTGTCTCTCGAGAAAGAAATGAGAGAAAGAATTAGAAAAGGAATCGGAATGGACGTATCTAATATGCCTCGAATATTTGTGACCCCGATGTTTGGAGGATGGGAACCAAAAAGTCATGAGATAATTTATGAATTGGGTGGAAGAGCGCTATATGCCGATTGGGAACTGTTACAATTATTAGAAGAAATCCCCACATCACCTAATTCAAATCCTGCTGAGGAATACGCCCGATTTCTCATGAGAGCTACAGAAACAGGAATAGGTTGCGATAATGATAAGTTAACTGACTCATATTTGAGGATGGCAAGGGATTTAAATGCTGATGGAATGATATTTTTTCAATTATTTGGATGTCACTCCATTTCAAATTGTTATTCTATGCTAAGAGAAAAGATAAGAAACGAGCTTGAAATACCGACTACAGCAATCACTTTTAATAAAATCGGAGAATCAATCGATCAGGTGAAAACTAGATTAGGTGCCTTTATGGAAATGTTCAAATAATTTTCTAATATTATAGAAAATACCTTAAGATATTGAAATCTTCTCTTTAATATCTTTGTCAAATTTCTCTTGATCTTTATAGATTTTTAGAATTTCCGTTGATTCAGAAACATTTAGTATCTGATGCCACATAGTTAAAAATTCACTATCTTTCTTATCCACTTTATCTTTTGCAATTATCTGAGCATAATCACTTTTTGCGCTTTTTACCATATTATTCCTAAATGAATATGATGCTTGCCTTTTATTACCTATTCGAATAATATTCTTCAAATCATCTCGTTTCTGCGTTTGTAAATCTTGATATTCGGTAAAATTGTGCCACACTTTATTATTTATAGGAGGTACTAATAATAAAGGAATTGTGTAATCTACTTCTCTAATCAAGTGAGTTCTTAGATAATCTTTAATTTGTGAATCATATCCAAATTTAGAGATTAAAATTAATTGTGATCTGATATTATGGCACTCATTCTTTTTATCATTCTTGAATTTCTCTGAAAACGCCTTAATTTCATTCACGAACTTTAATAAACTCATATATTTAAATGTTTCAGATGTTCTATTACAATAAATAAAAGTAATCTCATAATCATAGGGATTTATTTCTTCAGTACCTTGACTTTTGGGGTCTAGGGAAGATTCTTTAGTTGTAACCATTACTAAATCTATTACTCTTTGAAAGGTATCACCCTTTAATGCAAAATTATAATTGCGATACACTTTTGTGTTCTCTAGATTGGTTTTAATTATATTTTTTTCAATTACTTCAATATATGGAAAATAAATATCATCCCATTCTTCCCGCTTTCCATCAATATGGTTCACAGAAAAAGGAAATTTCATAATTTCATCTGAAAAGTCAATATTTCGATATAAATGCTTTATTAAAACATTTAGGATTCTAGTTTCGAGCTTAAATATTTTCCTTTTTTCTTGAGTTTTCTCTAATTGAAATTTAGAAAGTTCTGTAAATGGATTGTGAAATTCATTTTTAACCTCAGTTTTCAATGATCGAATTAATTTTTCTTCAGTGATATCTATCCAATTCTGGGATTTTTGTTGTATATTTAAATCTTTAGCTAACGATTGAGTATTAAACACCAAAATGGATATGCGAGTTCTCTCAAAATTCCTATCTATTGAAGATTGAATTACTGAAATAAAACCTTTTTCACTGATACCTAATATTAATAGGTAATCCTCAGAAATAATAGATTTTTTAGAAATCTTGAATTGAGATTTAAAAATTTTTTGAATCGTTGAAGAAATTTCGTTCATATTTATTAATTTCTCAATAGTTTTTGTCCTTATTATTATCACTCTCTTATTTTTTTTACTTGTTTTGCTAAATAATCACTTAAAAGTATTTGATTGCCAATTATACCTTAAGAAGTAAGTCGGTTTATTATTAACAATTCAGCTTTTTGTCTATCGAAGGTAGGCAAAAATTAATTTGTTACAGGAAGTGCCTTTCTAAATTTTATTTTTTAAGCTAAATTCCTAAAAAGTTTTACAGGTATGAGAATATCAAATACTTAATATTTCTTATTTATATAAATGAGTTATCTTATTTAATTTTTTGCGTAAATGTATAATATTATAACTGCAGAGAATTGAAAAATAAAAAGTTAATAAGATTTTTATTAAAAATCTAATAATTTTGAAAGTTACCCTCCAATTAGAACTAAGAAATTTATGTAATTGTAAACGTACAAGAATTTTAGAATTAGAATTAGAAATTAATAAATTTCATCTAAAATAGAAATGTTCACTCTTCCACAAAAAATAATTTTCTACGCGAGTGAACTCTCTGGAAGTGATCCTTATATTTTTGAATTTTCTCTCTGATTTCCTCTAATTCTTCATTTTTAAGTATACTATTTAAAATGTTGAGTGTACTTAAATATAATTTTGGAACGAAGGTGTCTATTTGTGAAAGAACATAAGCTAGTTCTTCTATTGAAGTATAATTTATTTTTAAATCAATTTCTTTAATCTGGAGATTGTTAAAGATGCGCCTTTCAAGTTTTCTTCTTGCAATATTACTCCACACAAGTTCGTAAACAAAATAGAATATTCCTTGGACTAATTCTGTCAAAAGTGCGGTACCTGTAGCAATTGCGATACTTCCAGTCAAAATATATGCTGTGGTTGTTCCCAGTACAAGCGTAATACTTCTATATATTAGACTTTTAATTAAACTACTCTTCCATTCAATTTTATTAGGCTCCATGATATTATAGTATTTTAAAACCTTATAATTTAGCTCATAAATTTTATTACTTTTAAATTACTAATTTGTAATTGTAGTCCTAAAAACCTTAAATTTAAACTCTATCTTGAGATGATCCTAAAACGAGCGTATACGCTGATGATGTCCTAAGTTTCACGTCTGTTCTAAAAATGGCGTCAAATTTTTTAACAGGGAGAGATTACTTACGAAAGAAAAAATTTCGAGAAAAGAAGAAATTAATTTCTGTTGCTTTAGGATTCCCCGATTTAGTTTTTGCGGTTGGAGCAGTTCCAGTTTTTCCAATAAGGATGGAATCTTTTGATTTTAGCAAATATTTAACCCCAATAACATCAGCTACTTCGGTTCTAGGTTGGGATTTAACCGCAAAATTTTTGGATTTTGCTCGTCAGTTCGATGTGTTAAAGATTGTTGATAAAATCCTTGAAGATGTAATCACTTCGATAAACAGTAAATATAATGAAATGTACGAATTAGGCGTCAGTAATGGCGTTCCTTCAGAATTATGTTACGGTATTAACGCACTTTATGGGATGCATAGATCAAAAGGAAAAAATGTGGACGCCAACCTTAATTTCGCTATGCGCTGTGGGAGATGGAATAAATTTTATGAGTCATTAAAAACAACTGTTCCTAGGCAAATTTTAATCGATGTACCTCCTAAAAAATCATTTAAAGAAGATGAAGCTTTAGAACAAATTGTTGATAATATTAAGAACGGTATAAGCGAATTGGAAAACATCACGGGTAATTTTGTATCAGATAATAGCTTACAGAAGCAATTTCGAATTGGAAACCAAGTAAAACGATTTTACAAGACGATTCTTTACGAGATTAGTAGTTCAGATTTCTACCCGTGTAATCCCGCAACATTTGCTGAAATTTTAGCTCTTCTAACAATTACATTTCAAGATTATAATTCTAACTCACAACGATATTTAGAAAATTTCAGCCAATTAGTTAAAGAAATGAGGGAGCGAATAAGAAAGGGTATAGGCATGGATGTTTCTAAAATGCCAAGGCTGTTATTTGCTCCAATGTATCAAGGATGGGAACCGGAAATACATGAAATTATCTATAAATTAGGAGGAAGAATAATTTATGCAGATTGGGATGTTCTAGGTTTTTTGGAAGAAATTCCCATATCAACCCACTCCAGTCCAATTGAAGAATACGCTCGATTTCTCTTGAATGCATCAGTAAAAGGTATTGGATGTGACGATGAAAACTTAACGAATTCGTATTTAACAGTTGCAGAAAAGATGGATATTGATGGTTTAATCTTTAACCAAGTGTTTGGTTGCCCATCAATATCAAAAACATACGACAAATTAAAGGAAAGACTCAAATCTGATTTAGATATTCCAGCAATAGTTATAAACTTCAAAAAAATAGGAGAAAACATAGAACAAGTTAAAAACAGCGTAGAGCCTTTTATGGAGAGATTTAAGAGCGTAGAATAAAAGAATTCCTTATTTTTTGAATAAATCTGAAGGTTTTATTAGGTGTGGATCATCATCTTCATCTTTCTTCTTCTTCTTTTTCCCTGGGACAAATCCATATACTTCAGCATCTTGTGATGTTGGAGGGGGCATTCCTGTATGAGGTTGTATGTTGATATTTGCGGTGATAGGTTCTGGTTTTGGAGTAAGTGGGATATTTTGGGATTTAAAAGACGCTTGTGCGCTGGGTGCAGCTGAACCTTTTAAAACTTTCAATTCGCTTAAAACCTTCTCTAGATTCATTGATTGTACACTTTTATTCATAGTATCCATGATTTCTTGAAGGGATTTCGAAGTTTCTCTAAGCCCTTTAGGATTTATACCCGTAAGTAATGAGTCTAAATTTGTATTAATATTATCATTTAGTTCTTTAAGGGATTCTAATACTGTAGACCAATGTTTATTCATCTGGGATTCGATTGCACTGATCATTTTGATAGTCTCGTTCATGAAATTAACATGTGCTTCGTATCGTTCCTCATCTTTAGCCCGAAGGTCGGAAATGAGCATTATTAACTTTCGAATCGCGTCTTTCTCTTCACTCACTTTCAAAAATCACATTTCATATTTTCTTTTATTATATTATGATTATCTATTAATTTATATATATTTGTTCTTAAAAGAAACAACAAAACTATTCAAATTGCATTATTAATAGAATTTATTTTTTAAATTAAGGGGGATATTAATTAGTTAATACAAATCAATGATCACAAAAAAATAAAAAATAATCATGCCAAGAGAAAGAAGTGGTTGGCCTAACCATCCTAAGATATATGAGATTAACACGTGGCCATGGTTAACTAATTTATCTGATGTTATTGGTTATAATATTAAACTTAATGATATTCCCCTTGAGTTAATATACCAAGAAATGTCTTTTTTTGATGTAGTCTGGTTAATGGGAGTTTGGGAACGTAGCCCTATAGGAAGAGAAATTGCTATGAATCATGAAGGTTTACAGGAAGGTTATCGTAAAGCTTTGAGAAACTTTAATTCTCAGGATATTATAGGTTCGCCTTATTCTGTTTATTATTATCACATCAGTTCTCAATTAGGCGGTCCAGACGCCCTTAAATCGTTCCGAGAAGACTTAAAAAAACGGGATATATTGCTGATATTAGATTACGTACCAAACCATGTTTCAATTGATCATCTCTGGACACTTGAGAAATCCGATGTTTTTATTAAGGGGACTTTAAATGAACTTATGACAAAACCATACGATTTTTTTTCAGTTGGAGATACTGTGTATGCGCACGGAAGAGATCCTAATTTTCCTCCCTGGACAGACACGGTTCAAATTAACGCGTTTTCTGCTGAAGCTCGCTCAAAAGCAGTTAACACCTTACTCTCGATCGCTCAACAATGTGATGGGGTTCGATGTGATATGGCAATGTTAATGACTACCAATGTTTTTAGTAAAACTTGGGGGGAAAACGCAGGCCCATTACCTGAAACAGAGTTTTGGGAGGAAATCATCCAAACTGTAAAAAATAAGTACCCCGAATTTAAATTCATAGCGGAGGTATATTGGGATATGGAATGGGATTTAATTCAACAAGGTTTTGACTATTGCTATGATAAGAGATTATACGAATGTTTAGCTAGTCTTAAAATTCAAAGCGTACGAGATCACCTTAATACAAATTTAGATTATCAGAATAAATTACTTCGATTTATTGAAAACCACGACGAACCAAGAGCCTTAACAACTTTCGGATATGAACCTTCTAAAGCTGCTTCTGTCATAACTTTAACATTGCCAGGTGCCCGATTAATATTTGAAGGACAGACCCGGGGATATAAAATTAAAATACCAGTTCAATTAGGAAGGGGCGCATTTGAAGAAGATGATATAAGTCTAATAGAATTTTATGATAAATTGTTAAGAGTGGCTCCCGGAAGAGAGTTTGATGAAGCGAGGTGGTCATTATGCAAATCCAAGCCTGTGGGTATGACTGATAATTCTCATAATAACATAATCTCATATCAATGGTTAATAGATAACCAAAGATTATTAATTACAGTCAATTATAGTTCCAATATCTCTAAAGCACATATCATAATTGATGATATAAGCTATGAACACTTTGATTGGCGATTTACAGATCTTTTAACGGGGAACAAATATAACTATAAAGGAAAAGATCTAAACAAAAATGGATTATATGTTGAATTAGATAGTTGGAAGAGTCATATTTTTCGCGTAGAAAAAGTATGAAAAAGCTAGAATTTGTTTTTACTCATAAAACAAGAACTATGAACCAGAAAAGAGAGATGGTTATATGGGATACGATAAAAACTCTTTAATTACTGCTTTAATTGAAAAAGGAGTCGAAATACCAAATCCTTCTTCGGTTGAAATAAGCAAGGAAGTCAACATTGACCTAATATCATCTGAAGATGTAACGATACACTCAGGGTGTAAAATATTTGGCGAAAAGACACTTATTATGCCGGGGGTTAAACTGGGCAGTAGATCTCCAGTTACTATTAAAAATTGTCAATTAGGGAAAAAAGTGGAATTAAAAGGGGGATATTTTGAAGGATCAACATTTTTAGATTCCGCGAATATGGGTGATGGTGCCGAGGTCCGAGAAGGATGCCTTCTGGAGGAGGAAGCTAATGGTGCTCATACGGTGGGTCTTAAACAAACAATTCTTTTTCCATTTGTGACATTAGGGAGCATAATTAATTTTTGTGACATTTTAATGGCAGGCGGTACAAATAGAAAAAACCATAGTGAAGTGGGTAGTTCGTATATTCATTTTAATTATACGCCTAATCAGGATAAGGCAACTGCATCTTTAATTGGAGATGTAGCTTATGGCGTTATGCTTAATCAACCTCCTATTTTTTTAGGGGGACAAGGCGGACTAGTGGGTCCAAGTCGGATAGGTTATAAGACAGTAATTGCGGCTGGAGTTATTTACCGTGGAAATTGTCCTCAAGGTCATAAACTTTTAATGGGTAAGAAACCTCAAAAAGAGGATATGGATTTCTATCCTGGACTATATTGGAGAGTTAAATCAAGAGTTATAAATTGTATTGAATATATCTCAAATATAATAGCTCTTAGACAATGGTACCTAATGGTACGTTCTAAATTCTATCAGGGAAGTGAAATGGAAAAATTGCTTTATGAGGGCGCAGTTAAAAAGCTTGATCTTATTTTCAATGAGAGAATTAAAAGATTTAAACAACTAGCTAACAAGATGGAACATTCTATAGAATTATATAAATCGGTTATGGGTAATAAAGCATCAAATGAACTTATAAATCAAAAAAGAGAATTATTTGAGAATATCCAAAAAATTGAAAGTAGTTTTAACGAATGTTTAGAGTATTCGGGTGACGAGAAAAAGAGAGTTGAATTTTTAAAGAATATAGATGACATCTACAAAAAAACCGGGAAGGATTACATCAACATAATACAAAATTTAAATGAGCATAGTAAAAAAGTAGGAACTTCTTGGCTTCTGAGCATGGTTGAAAATACAAGAAATAAAATATTGAAGTATCTTCCATCTTTTATTTAGAAAATATCTTTATTTTTAATAATAAAGGACATTTTTAATGAACAGTCACAGTCTTACTAAGATTTAATGGTTTATCTGGGTCTAGATCATGAGCCAAGGCAGCATAATAGGCTAATAATTGTAAGGCTGGCATAAAAGTTATTGGGCTAAATAGGTTATGAAACTTGTCTGCGGGTTGAGGAATTCGAATTGTAATATCACTTAATTTTGTTATTTTTACATCACTTTCCACAACAACAGAAATAATTCTACCACCTCTAGCTTTGAACTCCATTACATTCCCAACTAATCTATTATATGTCTCGTCAGGAGGAGCGATAAAAATAATAGGAAAACCTTCCCTTACTAAAGAAATTGGTCCATGTTTAGCAGAAGCTGCGGAATATCCTTCGATAAACCGACAAGCAACTTCCTTTAATTTTAAACCTCCTTCTTTAGCAGTAGCGATTGATATACCTCTTGCCAAAAAGAAATAATTCATATTTTTTTCTAAATTGTTTACAATATATTTGATTAAATCAACATTTTTTTCGAGGAATTGTTCAATGATATTAGGAATTCCAGCTAAAGCATCCTGATATTTTACTATTTCTTCATTAGATATTATTTTTCTAGTTTTTGCAATTGATACTGCTATTAACGCAAGAGCAAGAACTTGCGTGCTATATGTCTTTGTTGCTGCAACACCAATCTCAGGTCCTGCATTTGTAACGATCACGTGATCGGAATACCTAGTAATTGATGAGCCTAGAACATTAGTAATTGTTAAAATTTTGACAGATTTTGTTTTTTTTGCCCATCTAATCGCTTCTATCGTGTCAATGGTTTCACCTGATTGTGAAATTGCAATAATTACGGAATTATCTTGCAAACTACAGTTTAACTGAGTCTCAAATTCAGAACATTCCATATCCTGAATGTGTTTACCAAGAAACTTAGAAATTATAAATTTTCCCGCTAACGCTGAGTGATAAGATGTACCCGCTGCAGTGATATATATGCTATCTGCTGAGATTAAAGCGTTTGCAAACTTAGTTAATAGCTGATCTGAAATTTTCATAGTAAACCTTAATGCATCTGGTTCCTCGTAAATTTCTTTTAGCATAAAATGATCATAACCTCCTTTTTCTGCAGCATCAATATTCCATTCAATAGTTTGCATTTCTTTTCTAAGCAATTTATTATCGCTTTTGAGATCAAAAAATTGTACTTCTCCCGCTTTCAAAACAGCAAGTTCGTCATCTTCCATTATATAGCATTTTCTTGTATATGGTAAAAAAGCAGGAATATCTGAAGAACAATAAGTTGTTTTTCCTTCTTCAATTCCAATTATTAAAGGAGATTCTTTTCGAGCAACAATTATTAAATCGGGATTATCAATCTGACAGACTGCAATTGCGTACGCTCCTTTGCATTTTTTTAATGCGTTTATAATAGCATCCTTAAAACTATTACCTTTTTTCATGAAATCTTCAATCAAATGAGGAATAACTTCAGAATCAGTCTCAGATTTAAATGTATGTCCTAGAGAAGTGAGTTCATTTCTCAATTCTAAAAAATTCTCTATTATTCCATTATGTACAACTGCAATCTTGTCGAAACAATCTAAATGTGGATGGCTATTTTGTTTAGTAGGTGCTCCATGAGTTGCCCATCTTGTATGAGCTAATGCAAGTCTTGAACCACTAGGAAATTCATCTAATTTGATCTTTTTATGGATTTCATCAATTTTTCCAGCTTCTTTTTTAACGAATAGTTTTGAATTATAAAGTGAAACAATACCACATGAATCATATCCACGATATTCTAAACGCTTTATTCCTTCGAAGACAACTTTACCTACAGAGATTTCTTGATTCTTTGTAACTATTCCAAAAATACCACACATCTAAAAATAGGTAATTATTAGAAATTTAAATATTTTTTTGCGTCCGAAAGAAAACATGATAAAGGTAATTTGTAAAACTCATAATTAAATATTTATTAAACAGAACTTTTTTTAGTATAAATTACTTCTCAAGGAATCATTAATGGCGATTAAAGTAATTATTACAGATAATTACAAAGAGTTAAGTAAGGTTGCAGCTGAAATTGTAAAAAAAGATATCATCCAAAGATTACAAAACAAGGATGAATTTGTTTTAGGACTTGCAACCGGAAATTCACCTATAGGTATGTATAAAAACCTAGCCCGGATGGCTAATTCTGGCGAGATTGATAGTACACGGATTCGTAGCTTTAATCTTGACGAGTATGTAGGGCTACCTGGTGAAAATCCTCAACAACGAATGCTACATCCGGAGAGTTATTGTTATTTTATGATTCAAGAATTTTTTGGGCTCCTTGATAAAAAATTCATCGAAACTTCGGTCCCTTATGGTTGTTTGATTGATCAAGAACAATTAGAGAACGAACTTAATGCACACCCAGAAGACTGGAGTGAATTGGGTACAGATGCGGGTAAATCTATATCTATTAAAGATAATCCAGACTCAGAATATTTAAAGTGGATTCAAGAAACGATATTAGATGGGTATGCTCAAAAAATTTCAGCTGCTGGGGGTATTGATTTACATATAATAGGCGTTGGAGGTCGTGGTCATGTTGCTTTTCATGAATCGGGAATCCCATTTGAAAATAGTAATGTTTTATTAGTCAAACTTGATGACAATACTGTAGATAATGCTGTGAAAGATGGTCATTTCACCACCAAAGATGAATCCCCCCGGTATGCCATCAGTATGGGGGCTGAAATAGTGTATAAAGCAAAGGCAATTTTATTGTTGGCTAATGGTGAACGTAAGGTTGAGTCAGTTACCAAATCGTTACTAAATGATCCATCCTCAGATATTCCAATTTCTTATGGGCAAATTTATTCACAAAATGGAGGTAACCTGACTTATTTATTGGACAAAATCGCTGGGAGAGAACTCCTTGCTAATAAGGAACTTCTCAAAAAAAAAGGAATAGAAATAGAAATTAGAAACAGCTAACTTCAACTAAAAAATAATCATTTAATAAAAACTTCATATTAAATTTAATTTCTTCATTTTTTCTTCTGCTATTTTATTCATCTCAATTGATTGATTTATATCGATACTGGATTCACCAGAAATTCTTAAGTATGGACTTGTTCCCGAACGTCTTATTAAAATCCATCCAGTATCGTAATCGAATCTACAACCATCCATTTTATTTATAGTTTTTAATTTTTTTCCCATAGAATCGAAGCTCTCTTTCATTTTAGCAATGATTTTTTGATTTATTTCGTCTGAAAACGGAATGTCTTTTATAAGTTGAAATTGTTGGCGGTAATAGGGGTAGTTTGGAATTTCTTTCAATAATTCTATTAACCTTTTTCCCGTTTTAACCATCATTTGCAATACTAACCCGATTGTAACTATTGAATCGGGTCCTAAATGGAAGCTAGGCCAAATATATGTACCTGAGGTTTCTCCACCCAGAAATCCCCCATTCTCATGTAAAGCTTGAGCTACTTGGATATCTCCGACTTCAGTTCTTATTACTTCGCATCCTAGTGGTTGTAACACATCCTCAATTAAACTAGATGAGTTTACAGGGGTAGATACTTTCATATCTTTCATATTAAGATTATTTTGATTATTTTGTATATTATATTTTGCCAGAAGAGCTAATAACCTAATTGGATCAACAATCTCACCCGTTTCATCTAAAAAAATAACTCTATCAGCGTCCCCATCTAGCGCTATTCCAATATCATCTTGAGTTGATATTTTCAAAAATTTTGATATTTGAATTAAATTTTTTTCGCTAGGTTCTGAATTTCTTCCAGGGAATTTACCATCCATTTGTGCATTGATTGTTATAATATTTACATTATAATTACTTAGTAGTCTTGGAACAATTTCACATCCCGCTCCGTTTCCGGGGTCAACTATAACATTAAGTTTACTTCCATCAAAT
>Ga0114922_10003252_pt1 | contig 15195 bp, 12 predicted proteins | sample AartaG_FD_100975 | JGI IMG/M metagenome (GOLD analysis project Ga0114922, IMG submission 100975) | Deep subsurface microbial communities from Aarhus Bay to uncover new lineages of life (NeLLi) - Aarhus_00045 metaG | ecosystem: Environmental > Aquatic > Marine > Oceanic > Sediment | place...
TCCACTCAGGGTCCCTGACAGAAAAAAAGATCTTATCTCCTTCAGGAGACCAAGTTAAATGGGAGTTTGACGCAATCGGCAATTTTTGTGGAATCTCGGCATCTTCAAAGTTCCGAGAAAGGCGATGCCAGATGGATAACCGATACTCCCCATTTTCATAAATGAAAAAAGCAAGCATTTTCCCATCCTGTGACCAAGTTAGAGACCGGACATGTTTTTTTTGATCAAAAAGTTTAATCTGTTCTCCGGTCGCTGTGTTCAAAACAATCACATCAACCTGAAACGGTGCTATATATGTGGGATCACCATACCTGTAATTGTCTCTCGGGAGGCTATCTCCTCTTGTGCTTTTCGTACAAACCAACCATTGGCCGTCATCTGTCATGTCTGCCACATTCATAGATACAACAGCAAAGTAGTCATCTATCGAAAACAGAGATTTTTCTTCACCAAATAACGGATTAATCGAGATCAACAAAAAAACGAATGCGGTTAAAAACACGGGTTTTTTTAATGATTTCATGATTACCTCCTGTGCTGACACTGTATCTCTAAAAGTAAATTTAAATTATGGGATCAATGAGGACATTATCATTCCTATTTTGGCATGTCAATCGGAATGAGAAAAGCGAACTTGACTAATACCGATGTTTCTCGAATAATGCGTTAGAATCCAATGCGCAAGTGGCTGTATTTCCTGTTGATCATCGCGGTCGCCTATGTCATTTCACAGATAGGGAAAAAAACCAAAGGCCGCTCTTCCTTCCTTAAAAACATCAGTGAAACAATCGGGATCATCGTTTGGATCCTGATTGTTGTTTACACTGTGGGATTTCTGTACTGGCTTTACATAGAACTATTTAAATAATAGCTAACATGAATTATTCATAAACGTTATTATTCTACGGCGGGACACAATACTATGTAAGAAGAATTCAGGCTAATTTGTCGAATCATGGCGTACCAAATATTTTGTCGGGCTCAACATTGAAACCTGCATATTGATGTGTCTTTCGAAGACACCTCTTGCAGGATAAAAATCAAAAGGAGATAATCGGCTTGGCGATATAAATACTGTCTTCATCCAAAAACGTCTCGATCCTAACGACTTCAAATCCCGCTGTTTTGAGATCATGGATCATATCCTCTTGCCGGGAGCACCCGTGCTCATCCCCCCAATCCACTTTTTCCGGATCACACTCCACGATAACGAGCATTCCATCAGGCTTCAGGCTGGGACGGATGTTCCGGATAATCGGGACATGTTCGGCCAAATGGTGGTACACATTGATCATGAACGCAACATCCAACGATCCGGTGGAAAAACCAGGATCCTCCATCTCGCCGGCGACTATCTCGACGTTTTTAAATCCATCTCTTTTGCATCGCCTTCTGAGATGGCCCAGGGCACTTCTATCGATGTCGTTCGCGTACACCTTGCCAGACTCCCCCACTCGATCAGCCAACCACATCGTCATTCGTCCCGTGCCAGCCCCGACCTCGCCGATAATCATACCTTGTTTGAGACCGATGGCGTCCATGATCTTGATCGGTGGCTGGCGCTGATTTAGTCCTTTCTCCCATTCTTCGACCTGAAACGAACGTTCCTGATCGATTTTTATTCCAGAACAGATTTCTGCATTTTTCGGATAAGAAACAATAATGAAGGACAAAAACAATTGCGTTAGAAACAAAAATTTAAGCCTTTTTATTTTCATGATGCCACCTCATATCAAAACTTCCCTTCTCAATCAGAATTATACAATATAAAGCACATTAAAACACATATGCCATTTTAAAAAACAAGGTGTTGCCTTGATCTCCTTTCTCCCCGAAGCGTCTTGTTCCCTTCTGGTAAACCAGTTGGATAAGACCAAAAGGCGGCCATATCTTCGGCTGTTGTAGAACAGATATTTTCTGCAGGGAGATAGGAGCTGGCAGTTTTCTCCTATGTTTAAAATTTTACTACACGTTTATCCCTGGATGAAATAGGGAGGTTCCCTTGGCTTGGTGGAGGGATAGATTTTTGGGGAATAGAGAAGAGTGCGGATTACAGGCCTTTGCTCATCGAATCCAGGAATTGTTGATTTGTTTTTGTTTTGGACATCTTTTCCACCAGGAGTTCCATGGCTTCCACTTCGCTCAACTGACTCAGCACCTTTCTCAATATCCAGATGCGATTTAGATCTTTTTCCTTGATCAGCAATTCTTCTTTACGTGTGGCCGATCTGTTGATATCGATGGCTGGAAAAAGCCTTTTATCCACCAGTCTGCGGTCCAGGTTAATCTCCATATTTCCCGTACCCTTGAACTCTTCGAAGATAACCTCATCCATTCGGCTTCCGGTATCGACCAAGGCCGTAGCCATGATGGTCAAACTGCCCCCTTCTTCGATCTTTCTTGCCGAACCAAAGAACTTTTTCGGTTTATTAAGCGCATTTGCGTCGATTCCTCCTGACAAAACCTTGCCGGATGGAGGGATAATCGCATTATGAGCTCTGGCTAGACGAGTGATGCTGTCAAGCAGAATTGTCACATCTCTTTTCATCTCTACGAGACGTTTGGCTTTTTCCAGAACGATGTGGGATACCTGGGCGTTACGCACAGGGGGTTCGTCAAAAGTAGAGGCAACAACTTCCCCCTGGATAGTTCTTTTGAAATCCGTCACTTCTTCTGGCCTCTCTGCGACCAGAAGAACAATCAGAAATATTTCGGGGTGATTTTTTTCGATAGACTTTGCAATGGTTTTGAGCAAGGTTGTTTTTCCTGCTCGGGGAGGAGATACAATCAGGCCCCTCTGACCTTTTCCTATAGGCGTCAACATATTCATCACTCTAGCATCCAGATTTTTTGCATTCCCATCCTCAAGATCGATTTTTTCGAAAGGGTAGAGTGGAGTGAGACCTTCAAAATATATGTTTCTCCGGGATTTGAATATAACGTCAGGATGGGTAAAATTGATGGCTTCTATCTTGATAAGGGCAAAGTATTTTTCCCCTTCTTTGGGAGGACGAACGATCCCAGATATGGTATCACCCGTTCGCATCTGGAATTTCCTTATTTGTGATGGAGAGACATAGATGTCATCCTGGCTGGGCAAATAGCTGAATTCAGGAGCTCTTAGAAACCCAAATCCATCGTCCAGGCATTCCAGCACTCCTTCTGAAAAAAGCAGCCCGTTTTTTTTCGCCTGGGCCTCCAGAATTTTGAATATGAGGTTTTGTTTGCTGGATTCCTCGACATCTTTTTTTGTTAAACCTGCTTCAGAAGATATTTTGTAGAGATCCTCAAGTTCTTTTTCATCGAGTTCTGCTAAATTGTACTCTTTCATTTTTATACCTCTTTATGAATTTAGAATATACTGATCTTACCTATCTGCCTTTAATGAGTGATAGGGGGCTCTTTGACCTCAGATGAGTCTGAAATTTTCTCTTTTTTCAGTTTATGTGGCATCTCTTTGACCAGAGCAAGGCTCAAAACCTCTTCCATGGTCTCGACAAAATGGATGGTCAGGTCATCCTTGACATTTTTGGGCATATCCTTCAGGTCCGGCCTATTATCAGCCGGTAGTATGGCCATTCTTATCCCTTCCCTGTGAGCAGCCAATAGCTTTTCCTTAATTCCTCCGACAGGCAAAACTTTCCCCTTTAGGGTGATTTCTCCACTCATGGCCACTTTCTTAGAAACAGGGATTCCTGTCAAAAGCGAAATGATGGAGGTGGCAATCGTGATTCCTGCCGAGGGGCCTTCTTTGGGAGTCGCACCCTCAGGAACATGAATATGTATGTCGAAATTTTTGTGCAGATCTTTAGCTATACTCAGTTCGTACATTTTTCCCCGCACATAACTGAAGGCGGTTTGGGCCGACTCTTGCATGATCTCTCCAAGTTGACCGGTCAACAAAAAGTTTCCTTTGCCATGGACTTTGGTAACCTCAAAAGTGAGAAGTTCTCCGCCGAACTCTGTCCAAGCCATTCCGACAGCTCCTCCGATCTCGTCATTTTTATCGATTTCTGAGCGCCTGAACCGTGGGATGCCCAAATATTTTTCCAACTTCTTCGGCGTGACGGTTTCGCTATAATCCTTCCCTTTGGAAACGACTTTTTTGACAACTTTTCGGCAAACTGACATGAGCTCCCGCTCTAAATTCCTGACACCGGCTTCTCTTGTGTATTCCCGAATGATTTTTTGAATGGATTTGTCTGTGATCTTGAGCATAGAGTCTTTGAGTCCATGAGCTTTTGTCTGCTTCGGAAGGAGAAATTGTTTGCCGATTTGAAGTTTCTCATCTTCTGTGTACCCAGGAAGACGGACCATCTCCATACGATCCTGCAAGGGTCTCGGAATGGGCTCCTGCATGTTAGCAGTTACGATGAACATAACCTGTGACAGGTCATAATCTGTATCTATATAATGGTCAAGAAAAGTGCTGTTTTGTTCTGGGTCCAAGACTTCCATCAAGGCTGAAGCAGGATCTCCCCTGAAATCCATGCTCATCTTGTCCACTTCGTCAAGGAGGAAGACAGGATTTTTTGTCCCTGCACGCTTTATCATTTGAATGATTCTTCCAGGATAAGCGCCGATGTAGGTTCGGCGATGTCCTCTGATCTCCGCCTCATCCCGCACTCCTCCCAGGGAAAGGCGGACGAATTTTCTCCCTGTGGCGCGTGCAATAGATTGACCCAAAGAGCTTTTTCCAACGCCTGGGGGACCGATCAGTCCCAAAATGACACCTTTAGGATTCTTGACCAGCTGACGAATCGACAGATATTCCAAAATTCTTTCTTTAACTTTTGTCAATCCATGGTGGTCTTCATCCAAAATTTTCTTGGCTTCTTTGATGTCTCTCTTCTCTCTTGATTTTTTGGTCCAGGGCAAAGAAATAAGCCAATCCAGATAGTTGCGACAGACGGTTGCTTCGGCCGACATAGGTGGCATAGCCTCTAGCCGTTCTATTTCTTTGCTAGCCTTCTCCTCTGCATCTTGAGGCATTCGAGCTTCTTTGACTTTTTTGCGCAATTCTTCTATCTCGTTCGGCTGGTCTTCTTTCCGAATGTTCAATCCCGGAGGAAAGATTTTTTGCTGAGGATCTCGGTAAGGAACCTTTCTCCGGCCGGAACGTTTGCCGTCTTTTCTCAGTTTGGAGTGGATTTTTAGCAACTCATTTTCTATGACAAAATTCAATCTCCGCAATCGCTCAAAGTTGTTGATCGTTTCCAGAATATTTTGCTTTTCCTCCAGAGGCAAATGCATATGAGAAGCAATTATATCCGAAATTCTATCTGGACTATTATCCTTCAGAGCCGGAATGATGGATTCAAAATTGGTATTTTGGCTGAGTTTGAGATAATCTTCGAATAAAGACAAAACTCTTTGGAGGGTTTCTTGAATTTCAGGGCTATCGCTTTCCACTTCTCTAACTTCCTTTACTAACACCTGGTAAAAAGGATAGGTACTTAAATATTCCATGACTCGTGCTCTTTTTCTGCCTTCCACGATCACTTTGATGTTGTTGTCATCCATCTTGATAGCCCGTACGATCTTGGCAATGACTCCCATCGAGTGGATGTCGCGTTGATGGGGATTGTCCAGTGAGGCATCAATTTGAGAAGACAAAAAGAGCATTTTGTCTTTCTCCGTTGCCCTTTCAAGAGCCTGTATCGAGGAGGGACGTCCAATGATAAAAGGCACAAGTGTGGAGGGAAAAACAACCACGTCTCTCAATGGAATCAAAGGCACGTTAAAAATAATTTCGGAATTGCTAGTGCTATCCATGCTTACACTCCGATGATTTCCACCATCTTCTTCGATATTTTTATCGGTTTTTCCTGTTTGGAAGATGGAAGATTAAACATGATATCCAGCATCAGATCTTCGATGATGCTTTTTAAGCCCCTTGCTCCCAGTTTCTTTTTCAGGCTTTTTTTGGCTATTGTGCGCAGGGCCTCTCTCGTAAAATCCAACGAAACCCCCTCAAGTTCGAATATTTTCTGATACTGCTTGATCAGCGCATTTTTGGGTTTCTTGAGAATGTGGACAAGATCCTCTAGCCCTAAATCAGATAATGTGGCAACGACAGGAATCCTGCCTATGAATTCAGGGATGATACCGAATTTAATCAGATCCTGAGGGATAATCTTGTCATAAAGATCGTCAAGATCCTTTTTTTTATTCTTGTTCAGATCGGATTGGAATCCAATCGCAGACTTCCCTATCCTGTTGGAAATAATTCTGTCAAGGCCTATGAATGTGCCTCCGCAGATAAAAAGGATGTCTGTGGTATCGACTTTTATGAAATCATCATGAGGATGCTTCCGTCCGCCATGGGGGGGGATATTGGCAATAGTCCCTTCGATTATTTTAAGGAGAGCCTGCTGTACTCCCTCACCGGAGACGTCCCTCGTGATGGAAGGGCTTTCGCTTTTTCGGCTTATTTTATCGATTTCATCGATATAAACAATCCCCTTTTGTGTCCTTTTTAGATCGCCATCAGCGGCTTGGAAAAGCTTGAGAATGATGTTTTCAACGTCTTCCCCGACATACCCTGCCTCTGTCAAAGATGTTGCATCGGCGATGGCAAATGGAACGGAGAGTATTTTTGCGAGCGATTCTGCCATGAGGGTTTTCCCGGTTCCGGTGGATCCGATCAAAAGAATATTGCTTTTGGACAATTCGACCCCATCCAGCGTTCCCTTGTATTGAATCCTTTTATAATGATTGTATACAGCAACCGATATTTTTTTTTTGGCTTCATCTTGCCCGATAACGTACTCATCCAGTGCCTTTTTGATCTCGGCAGGAGTGAAAATATCGAGTTTTTGAGCATCTCTGACAATTTTCTCATTATCGGGATACAGGATGGAATGGGCTACATCAATGCATCCATCACAAATGAACACGCCCCCAGGGCCGGCGATCAATTTTCTGATCTGAGTCTGATTTCTGTGGCAGAAATTACACTTTGTTTGGTTGTCTGAATCTTGCTGTTTGCTATCATCCATGGTTTCTCTTATTTATCCTTAATCGGGAATGAAATCAAGAGCCTAAATCTTAGATTGGGCTCTTTTTGTAATGATGGTGTCGATTATTCCATATCCCTTAGCCAGATCTGGGGTCATGATGAAATCCCGTTCTATGTCTGTCTGTATTTTTTCAGTCGGTTGTTTTGTGTGCTTTGTCAATATTTGGCTAATATTCTCTCTGAGCCGAAGTATCTCCTTTGCTTGGATGGCGATATCAGAAGCCTGGCCTTGAAAACTGCCTAAAGGCTGATGCAGTATGATCCGTGAGTTGGGCAGTGAAACACGCTTGCCCGATGTTCCAGCAGCAAGCAACACGGCTGCCATGCTAGCCGCTTGTCCTACACATATCGTGGAAATTTCCTCATTGATGTATTGCATGGTATCATAAATCGCTAATCCGGAAGTGATACTGCCTCCCGGAGAATTGATGTAAAGGTATATGCCTCTTTCTGTGTTTTCGGCCTCGAGATACAGCAATTGTGCGATAACGCTGTTTGCGACATCATCATTAATCTCAGAGCTTAGAAAAATTATGTTATCCTTGAGCAAGCGGGAATAGATATCATAAGCGCGCTCGCTCTTTCCATCTTGTTCAACGATAAAGGGAATTAAGGCCATAAGGATTGGTTATTCTATTATAGCGGATTTGACAAGAAAGTCAACTGTCTTGCGAATGAGCAGGTTATCCTTCAGCTCTTCTTTTTGTCTCTCCTGATTTATGCTTTCAACCACTCTAGCCAGAGGGACATTGTGAGTTTTAGCGATGGTTTTCATTTCTTCTGTTATTTCCTCCTCCGTCACCTTGAGTTTTTCCTTCTCAGCGATCTTTGTAAGAATCAGATGATTTTGAATATTTTGAACAGCCCGTTTGCGCATATCATTCCGCAAAGAATCAAGGGCTTCCTTAGACAAATTATGTTGTGGCAAAGAAGATGATTGACGGTTTAGAAGTGCGTTGGATTCTTGTTCGATCACAGATTCCGGCAGTTCCAAGGACATTTGCTCGGATATCTTTCCAATGATTTCTTCTGCCATCTCTCGTATCTGGGCGCCTTTTTTCGACTCACGAAGCTGTTCCTTTAATTTAGTCTTCAGATCATTGATATTTTTGTAATCTCCGAGGTCTTTGGCAAAATCATCATTGATATCCGGAAGTTTTTTCTCTTTTATGGATTCAATCTTTAGGTCATATTCGATTTCTTGTCCCGCCAATTTTTTGTTTTCATGATCATTTTTGTATTGGATATTGAAATGCGTCTGTTCACCTGGTTTAAGGCCTATTATATTTTTATTCAATACTTCCTCGTTATCCTGATGTCCGGCAAGTATGACGACTTTTTCGGTGGGAAGGAATCTTTTCGTTTTGGTATTTTTTCCTTTGATCTCAGCCACAATATAATCTTCATCCTCCACTCCCCTCTCCACAGTAGGGATATACTGAACTGATTTTGTGCGCAGCTCTTCAAGAGAATCCTTGATCTCTTTTTCTGTGACCGATACTTTTTTCTTTGAAACTTTGATACCTGTATACTTTGGAAGATGGATTTCAGGCCATATTTCTACAGAAACCTTAAAGCGAAGAGGCTCATTTTCTTTGAAATGGAGATCACTTATAACCGGTTGGCCAACAGGCGTGATTTTTTTTTCGGTCAACTCTTTATTTAGAGCTTGGGGAACAAGGTTATTGATGAGTGTTTTTTTGATATCAGGATAGTACATGCGCTTGATCATGTCTTTTGGCGCTTTTCCCGGTCGAAATCCTTTGATTTTTGCTCTGGAAGCATACTGAGTAACCACTCGGTCCCATTCCTTCATCACTTCTGCGGAGGAAATCTCGAGATCGATTTCCTTTTTGCATTCGCTGAGATTTTTTACGTTTTCTGACATTTTAGATCTATCTTGATCCTTTATTTTATCTGAAAAATGGGCAGAGCGGGACTCGAACCCGCACTCCTTAAATAGGAACTAGGTCCTAAGCCTAGCGCGTATGCCAATTTCGCCACCTGCCCTTATGATATTTGTTTAAGTGACAAGATTTTCTATGATTAAAGTTCTTAGCGTGATAAATTTTTTTAACACAATAGCGCGCACTTGTCAATCGGGAACATCCTCATCTTTAGGGGACGTCCCATTAGGTACCACCCTATATTATTCCAAAGGATATCTGATATTTGTATCAATAGAGTTGTACATAATGGAACGTCCCCGTTTAATTAAGATGTTGCTATTGCGGGAAGCAAATCCTTCATACTGCTCGAGGAATGGTGTTCACGGTAACTGCCACTCTCCCTATGTCTCCGTGGACTCCCCAAATGATAAGTTCATGGATGTTTGGGGTGCCTTCGATAATGACTTCATCGTATTCTTCATCCAACTTCCAGCCCAATCCCTCGGCAACTATGTTTATAGACTCGAGCAAACCCACATGCCCCGTGATTATTTTGTTATTGATTTTGTCATGAAAAGCTTCAGGGGACAGTCCTGTTCCAATCTTCTTCTGAAACGGAATCCGTCTTTTCGAGGAGTCCATCATTCGTGAGACTTTGATGGATTGGACTTCTAGACAGGGAGCTGTGAGGATCAATGGCAAGCTCGGGTTCCCGATCCCAAGGATAAGACAGTTCTTTGCATGTTGAGACAACATTTAAATCGGCCTGAATGCACTGATCGATCTGAGGAAACACTTCCTTGAGATGGGATAGGGTGGTCAGCACAACAGCGTCAGCATCCACCGTGTTGAATAATTCAATCGGATCGTTTTGGATGGAGATGTCCATATTATGATCACCCTCAAGCAGAGATCCTAAGTTTTTGCCCACAAGTTCGGGGTCAATGTCGATAGCACCAACAATGGCAAAACTCTTTTTCTTGGATAGAGTTTCAGCAACTCTCAGCCCCATGACTCCACAGCCATAAATGATAATTTTTGTTTGTTCCATGATTATTTTTTTCCTTTCCATTTCTTTGCAATTTTCTCCACAGCATCCAATGAGCTTTGTATCTCTTCTTCCGTGTGTGCCCCAGAAATAGAGCCATATCCGTGGAAAACATTGAAGCCTTCCTGGATCATAGCCAGTTTGAAGATCTTTTCACGCAGTTCTATGTCACAAATATCCGGATTCCAAACTTGTTCCGGAGACTCAATCCTGTCACACGGATCATGGAGAAAATGAACACCAACGATGGAGCTGTTTTTTGCCACAGAATTGCCATCTCCCGTACATTTCACATGAAATTCGTGGGTTGCGAAAATGTTCTCGATTTCTCTTCGGACACGTTCCCCAAGACTCCCTATCCGGGGATAGATGTCTTGCTCATAATCCTGAAGGTATTTAACGAAAGTAAGGCCAGCCAGCATCGATGCAGGATGAGCAGAGAATGTACCCCCTTCGACTTTGACCTTTTTTTCTTTTATTGCATCAGGACCGCAAAGATCCATGACCTCATCTTTACCAGCAACCGCACTGAGCGGCATCCCTCCTCCGATCGCTTTTCCAAACACCGTTAGATCAGGCTACATCATACAGGTTTTGCAAAGCACCCGCATGGAAACGAAATCCTGAGACAACCTCATCAAAAATCAGCAATGAATCGTATTGATTGCTCAATTGTCTAGCTTTATGAATATATTCTTTGCTCCCGAAAATAAACCCTCCTGCTCCGATAAATGGTTCAAGGATGAGACATGCCGTCCGTTCCCCATAAATTCTAAACTTCTCCTCGAGATTTTCCTCATCGTTGAATCGTGTGATGAGGATCATTTCATCCATGCCCGAGGGAAGCCCAGCCGATTCCACTTTGGTAAGACCTCTCTCATAAAGGGATATCCCTTTCAGGGCATAGGGTTGAGAACCGTGCCACCCTCCTCCCACTTTCATCACCAGATCCCTGTTTGTTTTGGCTTTGGCAAGCATGACTGCATACATCGTGGCGAGAGTTCCGCTCGTAGAAAAACGGATTTTTTCGGCCGATATTCGAGATAGAAGAAGTTCTGCCAATTCCGATTGGAGTGTGCTTGGAAATCCTGTGGACAACCCATTTCCCTGTTTGTAATACTCGATGAGAGTATCGAGCACAAACTGTGGATTGTGTCCCAAGATGTTGCCAAAATGACCCTGCCAAAAATCCACGTAGGAGTTGCCGTCGACATCGGTAACTGTCGAGCCCTGGCTATGAACATCATAAAATGGAAAAGGCATAAATAGCCGCAAATTGTGGCTTCCCCCTCTGATTTGGAACTGAGATACCTTTTGAAAAAAAGCCTCCGATTTTTTGTGCGTTTGTGTGTAATCGTGTATCAAATCTTGAAGCAGGTTTTTTTTATCCATCATTCCCTTCAAATATAGTTGTGTGTATAGCTCCTTTGAGTGGGAACTAGGGAATAAATCCTCTGGAAAGATTTATTTGATGTATTTTTTAAGCTTTTGTGCAAGACCCGGGTCCACACTCTGTAATTTGTTGTAAACATCCCTTGCGCTGTAATTGTCTTTCAGATTCAGATAACAAATGGCTAAATTGTAATAGGCATTGCCACTCTCGGGTCTTAATTCCATGGATTTTCTCAAGGGTTCTACCGCTTTTCCCCAGCTTTTGAGCTGCATGTGGCTCATACCCAAGAACATCCATGCATCGGCATTTTCTGGGAAAAGTTCGGCAGTATTTGCGTAGGCTTTGATGGCGTCGCTGTATTGTTTCAAACTGTAGAGGGAAAAACCTTTATTCAAATGAGCATACTCCATTTCGGGAGTCAATGAGATAACTTTATCGAGAATATCGATGGCCTCCGTGAATTTTTTCATCTGCACGAGCATAAAACCCAAATTGAACAGAGCATCCGGGTCGTTCGGATTGAGCGCGACCATTTTGTATGCCGCTTCTGCTGCCTTATCAGGCATCTTTGCTGAGTTGTACATGTTGATCACTGTGTTGTAATAAATTCGCGCATCTTTGGGACTCATTTCTGCTAATTTATAGTATGTTTCTGCGGCCTGTTCCATTTGGCCCGCTTTTTCGTAAGACTGAGCCATTTTGTACGTAATATTCATATCATCCGGCATTCCTTTCAAAGTTTCTTGGAACGAAGTTACGGCATCAGCATACTGCTGCAATTCCATCTGGCATAGACCAAGACGATTGTAAGCATCAAAAGGCTGTCGAGGACCAGTGGCGATGAATTTTTTGTATGACTCTGCGGCTTTATCAAATTCCTTGAGTTCCTGGTGAGCTGATCCGATTTGGAAATATGCGGCCGTGTGGTCGGGGTTGAGCTGAATCGCTTTTTCCAACGGAGAAATGGCTTCCTTCCAGTTCATCATCCTTATGTAAACATTTCCCATGCCATACTGGGCATTGTCATTGTTGGCATCGAGCTCGATGATCTTTTTGTAAGTGGAAATCGCTGAGGAATAATCTCTCTGTTTTGTGTATATTTCTGCCAAAAGACTATGGGTTTCAAGATCATTAGGCTTGAATTCGAGGACCTTCTTAAAGAATTTTTCGGCCTTGCTCAAGTTATTCATCGAATAAAAGATTTTGGCGGCTAAATTGGCCCCTTCAACCGTGGCAAAATAGTCCTCTGGCTGCCAACTCTTGAACTTTGTGCTCGCGTTTGTTTTAGGGAGCAAATCTAGGACTTTCGACGGAATGATTATTTTTTTGCCAATATCTAAAAAAATCACCATCCCGATAACCTGTCCTGCTGAATTAAGAACCGGACTGCCGTTGTACGTATCCGTGAGAGAAAGCGTTGTTTCTATCATCCTTTGGGATTTGTAGTCATGAAAATCGAAGGTTTCTCCCTCAAAGAGCGAAAATTCACCAGCCTCATTCGCACCTAAAGCATAGACTTTATTGCTTCTCTCTAATTCATCAGAGTTTCCAAGAAGTAGGATGGGATTTTTTCGGTTGATTTGAACGAGGGCAATACCGAAATTCTTATCAAAAGCTAGGATTCCATCCATTTTTATCTTTTTTCCTTTATAATCATGACCCTCTGCAGACTTAGCCTGACTGATCAGGTCATAACTCGTGGCCATGATTTTTTCTCCGATGATAAATCCTGTTCCCTGAGAAAGCTCTTCTTTTTCCTCCCCAAATGTTACAAACGAAATCAAGCTTGGCAATTTTTGTTCTAAAATCTGCTCTGCTTCAGATTGGGAGAAAAGCATCGAAGAAGGGACAAGAAGTAAAACCAAAATTAGAACTTGAGATAATTTATTATTTTTCATTACGACCTCCTTGAATAATCTAAGGCACAACCTGTCCCAGATTCTAAAAAAACAATTTACACTTTGCAATAACCTCTGTCAAATAATTCACCCGAATTATTCATAAAAAATGCCATTGCTCGGCAATAATCACTGTTCATGAACGAGAATCCTATGAGTTGACATTACCCCGGTCTGAGACTACACTGTTTTTTCTTTACCCAGTGTTTCGATTTTCTGGCCTCATAAAATGACGAAAAAAACAAAAATCGCCTTTGTTTACATTATAACTTTGATTGGAATCATCACATGGATCGGCACCATTTTTTATGCTCCATATTTAAAAAGCCAATCCTCGCCTTTTTCTGAATTCCTGTATGCTGTGTTTTCGCCTACATGCCATCAAATCCCTTCCCGGTGTTTTTATGCTTTCGGATACCCAGCGGCAGTGTGTGCCCGCTGTTTGGGAATATATTGCGGATTTCTGCTGGGGATTTTAATTTTTCCGCTTACGAAGGGGTTTGCCTCTCCTACTTTGCCAAAGGCAAAAACATTTATTCTCATATCGATTCCGATTATCATAGATGCGGCTGGAAATCTTCTTGGTATTTGGATAAGTTCGGACTGGGTGCGCTTCATAACTGGAATTCTCTGGGGGCTCATTCTCCCGTTCTATTTTCTTGCAGGTCTGACGGATTACTTCCTTCACAAAAAACAGAGACCTAATTCCCATTAGGTATACCCTCCGCTTAAGTGCAGATTTTTAACGCCATTCCCTCATCAACATTCTTGGCCCTGCGGAACTGAGCATACTAATATGTTTTCACATCCAACAATTTAGGCTTTTCTCAACATCTCCCGAAGCTTTTTCCAGTGCTCACACAGTCCTCGGGTCCGACTTTGTCGAATTCCCTCGAATGATGAATCGGGAAGGCTAAATCTTCAATGTCGCTGCTGGCATACATAATGGAAAATATTTTTGGCAATAGACCTAAACAAAATAGATGAGAACATCAAAATTGTCTTGAAATGGAGATGCAAAAATAATTAGAATAGAAAAAACGACCGATAGGAGGCGACATGAACGACCAAAGGCCAGGAATGTTTGTCCCAGCATTGATCGGAGGGGTAATAGCCGGCGTTCTTTCTGGCATACCGATTGTCAATTGTCTCTGTTGTCTCTGGATTATCGGAGGCGGCATATTAGCAGCTTATTTTCTCACCAAAGAATCCTCCATAGTTTTAAGGGCCGGAGATGGCGCAATTGTTGGCATTTTCACGGGAATCATAGCGGCTGTCGTTGAGGCTTTTGTCAACATTCCTTTCCGTGCTATGAGTGAAAAGCTAGTGCAGGGGATGATGGATAGGTTTTCGCAATATTATGAAGAGATGCCATCGGGTTGGGAGTCCTGGCTGGAGGGCGGAGGCTTTGAAGGTTCTATTGTCTGGGCTGTTCTTGGATTGGTGGTGTCAGCTGTCATTTTTTCAGCCTTGGGTGCTTTAGGAGGCATTATAGGAATTTCTTTATTCGGGAAAAAAAAAGTCGTACAAAATATTGAAGGAGTTGAGGATGTCTCTAAAGACACAAGTGATCGTAAATCCTGAATCTAACAAGGGCCGAACACGAAGAAGATGGGTGCAAATCAAAGAGGCCCTGAATGTATTTCTCAAAGAATTCAAATACGAGTTTACGGATAAGCCTTCCCAAGCCATTGACATCTCCAGGGCGGCTATCCGGGATGGATCTGAGTTGATCGTCGGCGTCGGAGGCGACGGCACGATCAACGAGATCGCAAACGGTTTCTTCGATGGCAAGACTATCATCAATCCGAACACGGTAATGGGGATCGTGCCTTCGGGAACAGGTTGCGACTTCAGCAAGAGCCTGCATATCCCTAAAAATTTAAAAAAGGCAATGCAGGTGATAACCCAAGCGGGCTCACCCACCATAGATGTCGGTAGGGCAA
>Ga0114922_10003253_pt1 | contig 15192 bp, 21 predicted proteins | sample AartaG_FD_100975 | JGI IMG/M metagenome (GOLD analysis project Ga0114922, IMG submission 100975) | Deep subsurface microbial communities from Aarhus Bay to uncover new lineages of life (NeLLi) - Aarhus_00045 metaG | ecosystem: Environmental > Aquatic > Marine > Oceanic > Sediment | place...
GATCTACTTGGGATACGTTTTCGCATTGATATGTTTGAAGAGAATATCGATGTTGTTGATGCAGCCGCAATATATGTTAGTGATATGAATGTTTTAGGTAAAATTAGGGAATTACCTATTAATACTATTTATAGATATGACGGCGAAATATGGGACAATGCTATCACTCAAGTAAGTAACGATGGAGGAATAGTGGGCGGAAGTCCTCATAGTTTGGTTGAAAGTTATGAAGTTAATTCAGATGCGCAGAGACTTTATTGTATCAGTGATGGAAATATTTACGTATGGGGTATAGGTATGACTGATCCATATGGAGGTATTACAGCATCTCGTATAATAGTTTCTTGGTAAGGAGAAAATAATGGCTAGTTTCGGTAGACAATCTCAAAAGCATCGGAAAACACTTCATCCAGATCTTCAAACAGTTCTGGATGAGGCAATTAAGATATATGACTTTAGTATCACTTGCGGTCATAGAGGTAAAGATGCCCAGAATAAAGCATTTGCTGATGATAAAAGCACGAAGCAATGGCCTGATAGTAAGCATAATAAGTTTCCGTCAGATGCTGTAGATCTTTGCCCTTATCCAGTAGACTGGGAGAATAGGGATCGATTCATATTTCTTATTGGAATTATTTATTGTATAGCAAAGCAAAAAAGTATTAAAATAAGGTCAGGTGGCAACTGGAAAGGTGATTGGCAATTCGGAAAGCAAAAATTTGATGATTTAGTACATTTTGAGTTAATTCAAAATATTAAATAGTATGAATAAGTTTTATATTTATATGTATATGAATCAAGATAACTGCCCATTCTATATAGGGAAAGGTAAGGAAAATAGGTGGAGGCCCTCACAACATATATGTAGCAATATTCGGGCACATACAACTAATAAAATTAAATCTATTGGAGTTAAAAATATTAAAGTTCACTTTCTTCATAAAGAATTAACCGAGAAAGAAGCTTTCTACTGGGAAAGATATTGGATTAAATACTTCGGTAGACAAGATGTTGGTACAGGTCAATTAACCAACCATACTGATGGTGGAGAAGGTATGAGTGGCCGTAAATATAAAATGGTCGATGAGCATAAAAGAAAGATCAGTGAAGCACTTAAAGGCAGGAAGCATACTAGAGAGCATAAACAAAGGAATAGTGAAGCTCAAAGTAAGTATTATAAATCTCACTCAAATCCATTTAAAGGTAAGAGCCATACTGATGAAGCTAAAAGAAAAATGAGTAAATCTTCTAAAGGCTGTAGTAGTCCTCGAAAAGGCGTAAAACTTTCTGAAGAAACTAAACAGAAGATAAGTAAAGCTAATAAAGGAAAGTCTGCTTGGAACAAAGGTATGAAAATAAAGGTATGAAAATAAAGGTATAAGTAAGGGTGTATTATAGAATAGTAAATAACAGTTAAAGATTTAAGGGAGAGTAATATGGAATTAACAAGTACTATAGGTATGTCTATGTTTTGGGCAACTTTTTTGGGCCCATTACTTGGGATAGTAATTGCGGCAATTCTTGTACGTATGTGGAATGTTTATATGGACCGTAAAGAATTAGATAAATTACGAGGATGGCAATGGGCTGAAAATAATCAAAATTGTAAAAAGCCATTAGCTGGTGCTACGGAGAAAAATAGGGTTAAAGAATATATTGTGGAACGTCGACGAATAGAACAAAAATATGGAAAGGATATATCTTTTTAAAATAAAATAAAATAAATTTGTCCTCTTTTAAATGTAGGAGTGTATTATAATAAGATAGTAAGAAAAGTTGTAGTTTAATTATAGTGGAGATTAGAAAATGAAAGTATTGGTTATTAGTGATAACCCTCAAAGCAACTCGGGCTATGGCAAAATCGTCGCCAACTTTGCGCGACACATGAAAGCGCAAGGACATGAAATTCTTTTAATGGCGTCATCCCCCCCTAATGCACAAATTCCGTTTCAACCAGTAGAATGGGAAGGCTGTAAGCTTTGGTCCGTTCCAGGTTACGGAAATCAAGAACATGTTAGATATTTTCTTGACCAAGAAAAACCTGATGCAATTCTTGTTAATGCGGATCCGCGATTCTTTGATTATCTATTTAAAATGGATAATGAGATACGTAAACAATGCCCTTTAATATTTTATCATCTTTGGGACGATCTTCCGTTTCCTGATTATAATATGCCCGCATATAATAGTTGTGATCATATTATATGTGGTTCGAAGTTTACTTATAATCTTTTGAATGATCATCCAAGTATTAATAGTGAGGCAATTGACTATGTACCTATTGGGTTTGATCCTTCTATATATTTTCCGCTAATGACTCAAGAAAAAACTGAATTTCGTGCAGAATTTAATAAGTGGACAGGGAATAATTATGTAAGCGCCCGTTTTATCATTGGTGCTATTGGTAGGCATGCGGAAAGAAAACAACTTCTATCGATTATGGAAGTATTCTCTAAATGGCAAGAAGATAAGGATGACGTATTATTATTCGTACATTCACCAGGTGCAGATGCAGGTAACAGTCTTGAATATGCATTAAAAATGCGTTATAACGATCATAAGATTGTATTTAGTAATGCTAATCCTGCACAACAGACTGATGCATTGATTAATAAATTTTACAATCTTATGGACGTAATAGTTAATCGATCCACTGCGGAAGGTTTTGGTATGCCGATAGCAGAAGCAATGCTTGCGGAAACTCCTGCAATTGCTATTGATTGTCCAGGTCCTGCGGGATTAATTACCTCTGAAACTGGTTGGCTACTACCTGCAGATATTACTCCTTTATTCGGTAATCAAATAACTCCATATATTCAGGCTAGATATGTTACTGATGAAAAATTTATTGCAGCACTTGATGAGGCGTATTATAATAAAAAGATGTTACAGGAAAAAGCCTCAAATTGCCGTGCTCGGATTATTGAAGAATTTAGTGTGAAATCTACTCAACAAGCATTTGAAGAAGCTATAAAGAAAGCAATTGCTAATTGGGAAGTATATCCTGAATATACATTACATAGTTATCCCGCACCTATACCAGTTGATGAAAAAGGGAGGAAATAGAATAATGAGTAAATTAAAAGTTTTGTTCAAGGCCCCTTTCCGCGACTACAGCGGATATGCAACTGTGGCTCGGCAATTTATTTTAGAATTATATAAAATGGATAAATTCGATCTTTATTTGGAACCTATTGTATGGATTAATTCAGGGAATCTTGATATTGATCCTGCAGATAAAGCAATCCTCGATAAACTAATTGCAAAGGGTAAGGATATTACTCCTGAAGATACTACACTGATACATTTTTCAATTGCAACTGAGTTTTTTGGTGAACAGAGTCCATTTAAAAATACTATTGGGTTTACGATGTTAGAAACTGATAAAACATCACAAACTTGGGCACATAAATGTAATCAAATGGACGCTATTTTGGTACCATCTGCATTCTGTATGTCATCATTTATGCAATCTAACATTGTTAAACCTATTCGAATAATACCTTTTGGTGTTGATTTTGACAAATTTAAACCTGAAGGACCAAAACTTATTAAAGATGAAGATATTACTACAAAATACAATTTCTTATTTGTAGGACAGTGGTTACAGCAAGGTGATCGTAAGAATATCTTAGGAACTATTCGCACATTTTTGAATCTTTTCAAGGATAATTCAGATGTGGGACTTATTCTGAAATCATATTTAGTTAGTGCTGGTACTGTAGATAAAATGACAATGAATGCACAGATTCAAGGACTCCGGCAACAAATGGGACTTAAAGAAGATGAAGGCCCCAAAATTTATTTAGTCCATGGGGCATTAACTGAAGAAAGTATGATTAAGCTTTATCGTAATGCAGACGCATTTTTGTTGCCTACAGCAGGTGAAGCTTGGGGCATGCCTTTGTTAGAAGCAGCTGCAATGGAATTACCTATTATTACAACTGGCGGGACAGGCGCAGAATCGTTTTTAAATCCGAAGTACACCATTATGTTGGAACATGAATGGAAACCAATAGGACACATGCTTTATTGGCCTGGTGTATATGAGCCGCATCAACAGCTTACTATTCCGAATATGGAAGAATTTTCTAGAATGGTTCATAGAATTTACAAACATCAGGATATTTCAAAAGCACAAGCTAAAAAGCAACGTGAAGAACTTATTGAACGTGATTTTTCCTGGAAGAATGCTGCAAAACAGTTGGCTGAAGCTATCGAGGACCTTAATTGATGAATCTAAATCTGAAACTTAAAAAGTGGTCTGCAGATAAAGGATGGATCGGCGTAGACCTTGATGGAACTCTTGCAGAGTATACCGAATGGGATGGAGACAAAATAGGTAAGGCTGTTCCAAAGATGCTTGAACGCGTAAAGAAGTGGATTGATGAAGGTAAGGAAGTTCGCATTATGACTGCTCGAGCCTCTCTTGATTACTCAACAAAAGAAGATATTAAACTTATTGAAGATTGGCTTGAAGAAAATGGTATAGGCGGTCTTAAAATTACTAATGAGAAAGACCCGCAGATGCTCCTTTTATATGATGATAGATGTATTCAAATTAAACAAAATACTGGTGAAAGAGTAGATGGAAAAGAATAATCAAAATATAAAACATTTTGATAAGATTGTTTACGAAGATAAAACTCTTACTATAATTGATGGGTCGAAGCTTGAAGTAGAAATATCTTACGAAAGTCCTCATTTTATTGCATTCAATAAACGCTTTGGTATTTATGGCTTTGGTGAAAGTGAAGATGAAGCAATGGATGATTTTAATAATGCTTTTATAATATTTTTTGATGATATTATAAATACCCCTGAAAATAGTCTTGGGCAAAGTACCCTTGAATTTAAAAAGATATTATTAGCATTTGCTACTTTTCAAAATAATGAGAGACCTGTAAATTCTCGGATAAAGAAGCCTAAATGAAAATTCTTACACACTTCGCGCATAGTTCCTATCAAACCGCTTTATCTCAAGTACCTGATACAGAATTTCACCATATAGTTGATCCTCTTGGTGGTGGACCGAAAGTAGTTTGGCCTGGAAGTGATCCTCAGCCTGCAAATGTATTTAGTATTAATGCTGATGATGTAGACCCTACTGATTATGACCTAATGTTAATTCATTGGCACCCATTCATTGAATTATTCTGTAGTAAATGGCCATCACTTCCATCTATAATGGTTGAGCATACCTGGCCCTATAAAAATTCTCCAGGTGAAGTTAACACTTGGAAAAATATACGACATCGGCATATAAATCATACGGTATTTATCACCCCCTCATCTCAAAAAGCTTGGGATGCTGAAAGGGATGAACAAGCATCACATATTTATCATTCAATTGATATAAATGCTTTCCCCCAAAAAACTGATTATAGTAGTAAGTCTATTATGACTACCACAAATGAAATGATCACAAGGGATTGGGCGTGCGGATTTTCTTTATGGGCTAATGTATTAGGCGTTCCTAATAAAGCATACTTTGATGATATATCATTATATGGATACGGCAATGATAATATTGGAAAGACAGCAAAAGGATCAAGACCTCGAGAAGAAATATTGACTTTATTATGCAATGCTGGAGTATATTTTAATCCTTCTATTATGTCCCCAATCCCGATGTCTCTTCTTGAGGCCGCAGCTGTAGGCACTCCTATTGTATCTACTTCTTATTGTGAGCCAGGTAATATATTTAAAAATAAAGTGCATGGAATATTTAGTAATGATCCAATGGAACTGCGCAAAGGTATTCAATATATACTTGATAATCCCGAAGATGCAAAGCGAATGGCTAATAATGTAAGAAAAGTTGTAGCTGAATTATTTAATCCTACGCAGTTTCAAAATGCGTGGAGTAAAGTGTTTAAGAAAGTATGCAAGTAGATATAAATAACATTTTTAATTCAGATGAGGATAAAGTACAATATGCTTTAGGAACAATGAAAGCATATTTAATCAAATTTAGAAATTATTATACTAGCCATGATTGCGGAGAATATGGAGGGATCATTGCAATAGATCATGCGTCGGCACTTATTAAATTTTTGAAATTTCATCCTGAAAAAGTTCAGGATAATTTAATACGAGTACTTTTATGTCAGTAGATGTAAATAATAATTTTATGAATAGTACGAAAGAAGACAAAGTACAAGAAGCGTTGGGATTAAAAGATAAGTATTTTGTTTGGCTTGAAATTAGTGAAAAAGATTTAGATGCTCCCTACAGAATAAAGGGTACTGATATTCAGGAAATAGTTGCTATAGATATCAAGGAAATACGGAGTAAACTAGGAGAACGTTTGAAACAACAAGCACTTTTATATATTGAAAGTCATCCTAGTTTAATTTTAGATAATTTTGACTGTATGGTATTTAATTTAAATACTCGTTCATTAGATTTCTTTTCATTAAGGTAAATTTATGTCAGTAGATGTAAATAATAATTTTAATTCACCTGAGGATAAAGTACAACTTGCTTTAGGTTTAATGAAGTCATATTCAATTAATTTTAGGCATACAGACGGTAGTAGTTGTTGTCCAGGAGTTATTGCATTCTATCCTGGGGAGGCAATTCTCAAAGTTATATAAGGATGCCCAATGGAACATTGCGGTGTATTAAAGGTAACTGAATGCGAATAACAGTTATAGGATATATAAATACTGATGCGTCTCAAAATGGTATAAGAATTGCACAGTCGTGGACGATTCAACGACATAATGTACAAATGTTAGATTTTGAAACTCCTGATCTTATAGAAAAGGTTTTGAAACACCGTCCAGAATTTTGTCTTGTTACTATGGGCAGGGACTTTGACCATACTGTATTGAATGAATTAAGAAGTAAAGGTATATTTTTAGTTCAATGGATTCCAGATGAATATGGGCCTGGAGATTCCCCTGGTGGATTATGGTTTGACAAACTTAAAGGGGTCTATAATTTATTAATGTGTGAAACTAGAGGAATTGTGCCATTGCTTAAAGATTATGCAGATGATGTTATATGGATCCCACAATTTTTTGATCAACGTTATCATAAGTGTATTGAAAGGAGAGGACAGTATGCTTTTGATTTAGGATTTCTCGGTGGACCAAATCCTGCGCAATCGTCAATTAGATTAAAATTTTTGAGAAGGTTAATAGAAGCTGGATATGACGTCCAAGTAGGGGGCGGCGACCATTTTTGGAGAGATTCACGCAAAAAAATTTCAATTACACGATTTTTCAGTGAAGGCTGTTTAATTGGCGGAGAAATGGCCAAGTTTTATTCAAGAGCGCGTATTGGTTTGAACTTTATTAATGATAAATTGCCTAAATATGAGTTAGCAGTTTCAAATAGAATTTTTAAGACTGTTGGGTCAGGTTGTTTACTCTTAACCCCAGAAATTGACGGTCTTGAAGATTTATTAACACCTGGGGAACACTGTATAACCTATTCTCCTGTAGACTATCATGATTTTGTAGAGAAGATCGATTTCTTCCTCAAGAATGAGAGGCAGAGAGAGGAAATTGCAGCTAGAGGCAAACAGCATGTATTGGATAATTTTAATATAGATAAGATTACTTCTGGATTTATTGACGAAATTAAGAAAAGAATGTAAAATGAAGCGGATTGGCATCATTTCATATGTAAACCATTCAGGATTGGGTGTTATAGCAGCCAGTTTTCGTAAACACCTTTCATTAGATAGTCAATTCATAATAAAACATCCAATTAAGGATGCCCCTGATGAAACATACGATATAGGTATTCTACATACTTTTGGTGATTTTGAACCTACAATTGATCAATTTAATAAATACCTGGATAAATGTAAACCAGAAGTAGTGATCGTTGTTGAAACGCCATTCAATTTTGAATTTTTTAAAATTATGCATGATCGAGGTATAAAAGTAGTTTTAATCCCTATGATTGATAGCATCGAAGTTGCTCGATTTATACCTTACGAAAAATATATTGATCTTGTGATTAATTTCACAAAAGTGGGTCAAGAATTTTATACAGCACGATGGCCAGGAGAAAGTATTAATGGTATAAACATTCCTTATCCTATCGATACTAATTATTTCAACCCAAAAGAGGCGAAAAAGCGTTTTAATTGTCCACCAAATACGCTCGCAGCTGTAGGGGAAGATCTTTTAAAAGGCCCTGAAGTAGAAGAGTATTTTCAAAAAACGTGGTTTACGTTTATACATAGTCAGGGTTGGGGCGGAGCAGGATTCCGTAAGTCTACTGATTTAGTGTCTACGGCATTTGTGCAGTTATCTCACACAAATAAAAATATTTCTTTACGCATAAATTCACAACCGGGGGAACATCAGCATAGTCAAATACGTCCACCAAAGGGAATGACTTTTATATATTCTAAAGATCTTCCAGAAGCTATTGATCTTTATCGTGGAGGTAAAATTTATGTTGCTCCATCACGGAGAGAAGGCCTTGGTCTACCCATATTAGAAGCAATGGCTTGTGGTTTACCTGTAATTACTACCGATGCTCCACCTATGAATGAATGGTTCCCTAAAGATTATCCATTATTAATGAAAGTACAATGTCAGACAGACCTTCCTTACGGGGACATCCCTATGTATACTCCAAACGCATATGATTTAATGCAGAAAATGGAGTTTGCTTATAAAAATCTAGAAAAAATGGAACAAATTGGTAAAAATAATTGTAATATAATAAAAGAGAAATTCTCGTGGAATGTACTGCGAGATACGTATTTGGAGGTTTTAAATAGATGATAGAAATTTTTATTATAATTTCAGTAATATTAAATGTATTTTTACTATTTAAGCAAATACCTATTTGGTGGGAGTATCGTAAGGAAATTCAAGTAAATAAAGAAATAGAGAAAGAAATAGCTGAAATAGAGAAAGAAATAGCTGAAATAGAAAATACTGGAAAAGCTAATAGAATTAGTTATGAGATTAATTCATTGTTTTTAACTTTAAAACAGGTTAAGAATATCACTATACTTAAAAGTGCTGATGGGCTTAATGTTACAGTGAATACAATATTGAAATCTAAACATTATAATTCTAGACAAAGTTTATATAAAAAACAATTACAAATCCATGATATGTTCCCTGAGGTTAATATAGATTTTAGTGTAGTTTTTGAAAAGTAAAGAAAAGGCTATTCATTGGTCAATTTTCACAAACGCACATTCGTTAAAGGGCTCACATGGGAAGGTAGTGGCCTTATTACACTTTTTTGTATATCATATTTTATTACACATGAGGCGATAACTGCATCAATATTTTCGATAGGATACACGGCTCTACGTGTTTTAATGTTTTATCTGCATGAGCGTCTTTGGAAGAAAACTACTTGGGGCAAATCAATTTTAGGTGCAAAGGATGATAAATGATTGATTTTTTATTAATCCATTTAGATTATGTAGCAATGGCTGCTATTGTATTAGGATATTTTCGGATGGCTGCTTTTAAAATTGACGGGTGGCTATGGACACTTTTAGGTAGTATACTATTAGTAATTTTCGGTGCAGTTGATGTACGTGCACCAGGTGTTGCCATAGGCAATACTATATTCATATACCTTACTATCAGAGGGTTTATTAAGTGGCGAAAAAAGTTGAAAAATTAACAGGTTTGAGAATATGAATATTGTTTTAGGATTTCCTATGAGAGATCTTCAAACAGGTCATTACATACGGGAAGCTTTTGAAGAATTGGGCCATAAAGTAGTAAGTATAAATGACCCTCGAGTATCTCCAGGTGCAGGTCAAATTCTTGAAGCAGTTGATATACACAAACCAGATTTTGTATTTTTAGCAAAGGACGTTAATTATAATAACATTATTGAGGAATTATCTAAAAAAGTTTTGACAGTAATGTGGAATGTTGATGTTAGATATGATATAAATATATTTTTAAAAGCTAATAGGCAGATGTATAAGCATTGCCATTTAAAGTTTACAATAGGTAAGGGAAATTTAGATAAATATAAGGCAGCAGGGATAGAAAATGTACATTGGCTATCTGAAGGACTTTCACCTATATGGCATAGGACAGAACCATTAGATTATAATGCCACTATTGATTATACTGCAGATGCAGCTTTTGCAGGATCTGAACTTACTGTTCATGAAGGAAGGCGTGAAATACTTGAAACACTGCGCGGAGAAAATTTTATTAAATTTAAACATTGGACAAGTGTGTTTAATCGTGAGCATAATAAAATGTGCCAATGCACAAAAATTAATATAGGACATTCTGGATGGCCTAAAGTCGAATTATCTATGAGCGCCCGAGATTATAGGATTATGGGAGCAGGAGGATTTTTACTAACCAATCATGTTGTAGGTATTGAAAATTGGTTTGAAATTGGAAAAATGTGTGATACTTATAAATCTGCTGGAGAGTGTTTAGAAAAGATTAGGTATTATTTAAAACATGAGGATAAACGTAAAGCTATGGCTGAATATGGCCAAAAAGTTGTGCATAAAAAACATAAGTTTTCTGATAGACTTGAAGAAGTGGTTAAAAAAGTAAAAGATTTTAAATGAAACAATCCGAACTTATAGACAGGCAACAATTGCGTCGATTATATGCAATGAGTGTATCAGGATTATATGACGATGGATTGTTAGATGATATTATTTCTCGAATGGTTCATATACTAAGTAAGATGAAAACTACTCAAGGAAGTGGTGAATTGCGTGTGATGCTCACAAGAGCTAAAACAGGTGATAAGAAAATGATCGCTGTTGATGCTGTAATACATAAAGCACATACATCTGGTTTTTACGCACAGCATTTGATACAAGGAAAAGATAAAGTTGATATTATGAATTTTTTATCTGAGTTGGCAGGAATAAGGGATAATAGACATGAAGAACTTATGATAGAATTGAAGGCGGGCAATATATCAACCGTTCCGGGACATGTGCTATATGGTACAATCGACCTTACTGGATTTGAAGAATTGAATAAAACAGCTATCAGAGATACTCGGGCACGTTTTGATGCAATGAAGATAAAAGAATATTCATTTACAGAAAAGACATTATTAGATATAGGGTGCAATATAGGCCATATGTTATTTGAAGCAACTACCTGCGGCTTCCCGATTTCTTACGGTTTAGATCATGATCCATATATTGTAAAAGTGGGGAACGCTGTTGCAAATTATTTAAGGGTGGCCGATAGAATAAGTATTCAACAAACAAGTGCTAATGATTTAACAAAGAATATAATAAAAGAATTGACAGGCGAAGAAACCTTTAACATCGTATTTTGTTTTGCAGTAGATGGTTATGTGCGAAATCCCGAAATGTTTTATAAGCTATTGACAGGTATTACAAGAGAAGTTCTTTATTTTGAACCTAATAATCATAAAATAGCTTGGAGCGCTGATCTTATTAAATCTTGGGGATTCTGTTCAGTTGAAAAAGTAATTGTACCTTACGATAAAAGTACTGGAAGTACTAGAGACTGTTTTATTTGCTATAAATGAATTTGGTGGAGAGGAATAAAATGAAAAAACGTGTTGCAATACTTGGTGCCACTGGGATGTTAGGTAGTTCTGTGTATAAAGCATTGAAAGATAAATGTGATTTAGTATTAACTGCTAGATCTCAACAGCAGTTTGATCAGTTGGAAAAAGTATACGGAGGTACTTCGGCACATACAAAAATTATTTTCGATATAGTGAGACCTACAATTCGAGCTGAACATCTTGTAGACGATTTGTACGAGAGAATACAAGAAGTAGACCTAGTTATTAATTGTATTGGGGTTTTAAACAAGTTTTTACCAGGACAAACACCTACTCCTCAAGAATATTTTAGAATTAATACTGAATTGCCTATAAGTTTATCCCACTTTTATGGCCCAAAATTAATACATCCTAGCACAGACTGTGTTTTTGGTAGTACTAATACTGGTGCACCGTATACAGAAAGTTCTCCCCCATCACCATCTTATGGTATTTATGGCTATGCAAAATTATTTGCAGATGAAGTAGTAAAAAAACGTTCTCAAGTATTCAGGTGTTGTTTAATTGGAGAAGAACTTCGGGAAGATGCGTTTCAACTATTTACATGGTTTAAACGTCAAAAAAGCGTTGGAGGGTATACCCAATGGATTATAACTCCTATAACTGGTGTAGAGTTTGGCAATGTATGTTGGAGAATTCTTTCTGAAGATATTAAAATTATCCCAAATCTTTTACATCTTGCAACGCCTTCAATTTCTAAATATGATATTCTACTACAATACAAAGAGTTAAAAGGTCTTGATGTAGTACTGTATACAGCTCATGGTGTTAAAGCAGATAAGGCATTGGCTACAGAATATCCAGAAGAATTAGCGAAATTGAGAATTGCAGATTTTGCTACGCAATTGAGAGAGCTATGAAAATATCTATAGTAATTCCCACATTAGATAATCCGGAATTCATAACGTGTTTATTGGATTCTATTGAAAAGCATACTACTGTTGAGCATGAAGTACTTATTCATTATAATACGAAAGAGAATAATATAGGATTGTCGAGAGCAATTAATAAACTCGGTGCACAAGCAAAGGGTGAATTTATATGCTACCTAAATGATGATATGTATGTAGGTCCTGGATGGGCTGAAGCATTACTTGCAAAAGTTAACCCTGATATACATTATCAATACTTAACTGCTGCGATGTTTGAACCTCAATATGCAAATGTTTGTATGAACTCGCCAATGGATTTTGGTAGACACCCCAATGAATTTAGGGAAGAGGATTTTTTAAAATGTTGGAAAGATATTCGTAGAATTAAAGAAGATGTCGTATCACCATATTGTCCTATTTTTATAACTAAAAAGTTATGGGACGAAGTGGGTGGATACGATGAAAAATATTACCCATGTTTTGGGACTGATCCAGATTTTGCAGCCAAAATTTATTTTGCAGCGCAACAAAAAGGCGTTGCTTATGAGTTTAGAGCTGTTGCAGATTGTTGTGTCTATCATTTTCAGTGTATAACTACTGATAAAATTCTAAATGATGCATATTATAGGAATAAGGCAGTAGAAACATTTTTATTTAAATGGAAAATGCCTTGGGGAAGGTTATACCAAGACCTATTGCGTATAGGAAGCAAGCTATAATGAAACAGATAAAGATAGGCACGCTAGATATAGATGACGGTGAAAAAGCGCGTGTAATAGAGACAATTAAGTCAGGATTTTTATCTGCAGGGCCAGTAATAGAAGAATTTGAAGATAAAGTTGCTGCGCTACACGGGAAGAAACATGGAATATTCGTAAATTCTGGACAAAGTGCATTAGAAGTTGCACTAGTTCTTGCACGAGAGTGTTTAGAAATACATGATAGACCATTAAGAGTGCTTGTACCCACCACCACATACGCAGCTACTTTATGGGCGGTATTAAATACTAATAATGTACCAGTTTTTTGTGATGTGAACCCTAAAACATTTTGTATGGATTATTCACGTACACAAGATAAAAAATTTGATGTAGCGCTTCCTGTAGATTTATGCGGATACGCCGCAACCAAGCCACCTAAAGGCAATGCACTCGTGGTTGAGGACGCATGTGAGGCTATGGGCAATCCTTATGCAAATTATGGAGACATTGTTTGCTTAAGTTTTTATGTAGCACACATTATAACTACTGGTAGCGGTGGAATGATATGTTTAGATGATGATTATTTAACAGAGTATGCACGTAGCTATATTACGCACGGCCGAAAATTTGGTGGTGATTTTACTAAATATAAAAATACGTGGGTAGATAGATTTCTTTTTGATAAACAAGGTATTTCTGCGAGAGGTAATGCTTTGGAAGCTGCGTTCGGTCTTGCACAATTAGAAAAACTTGATAGAATTATTCAAAAACGTCAGGAAAATGCAAAATACTTCCATGATTTATGGGTGAACAGTGATATTAAGGGTAGTGTACTTTTCCCTGATGCAGATTATATATCTAAATGCATTTTTCAATTTTTCCCTATAATATTAAAGAATGATTTAAACCGAGAAAAAGTTTTAAAATCTTTATTTACAAAGGGAATTGATAGTAGGGTTTTACTTTCATTAACCAATCAACCAATTTTCCGCAAATTATACGGGAATATTGAAAATAATTATGAAGTATCTAAATTTATTAATTCACGAGGATTTGTTCTAGGGTGTCATCAACAATTAAATGCCTCTGATATAGAATATATGTTTGAAGCATTGAGACAGGCTATAAAGGAGTAGCAATGATTCATAATCAATATAATAAACAGCCGAAAAATTACGCTATTGCATCGGTAATTATTTTTAATATGGTTGATATACCATTTAATAGAGACTCTGCAGGAGGCAAGCTAAGTGATCCTACAGAGAAATTAAATTTTCTTAAAGAGACTATTAATGATTTTATAAAATTTGATCCTGGAGTATTTCTTGAATATTTTGTTATTATTAATGCAAATACTGATTGTGAATTAACAAAGGCGTATTATAAAGAAATTGATGGTACAAAAACAAAATATGGTACAACTGTAAAAGTTTTAGATGCACCAGAAGAAAAGTATCACGGACCTTTTGCGGATAGGCAAGCATTGTATCATGCGTATCCCAATTTCAGGTACTATTTCACATGCGATGCAGATTGTATCCCGATAAAAGATAATTGGTATAAAGACGGTATTGATAAAATGTGTGAGGATGATGAGATCGGTTTAATAGGCGCGTGGATGACTGTAAAACCGTTTCAATGTCCTGATCATATAGAATATACTGACGTAGATGGGAATATAATTCCTCCGCCTGCGGTGTATTATACTTCAGGATTTTTCTCATTTATTAGAGGACATATATATCAGTTGTTTGATCAGTACTGGGGTAAAGAATGGTTCACTCAAGGAAAGTGTTATAGAGACTATGCGGTATATGAAGGTGAACTTATGTTTGCACATAAAATTCAACAGCTTGGGTATAAAGTTTCAGATTTTAATGAAGAAGATATGGATGCACCTTTATGTTGGCATGTACCAGATGTACTTTTCCCTAATGCAACTGTAGGTAATCAGTTTGCATATCCAACTAAATCTAAAGTTAGTCCATTTTTTCATACATATCTTAAAGTGCATATGAAGAAAGAGTACAAGGAGTTATTAGATTATGTTAGAAAATACGCCAAAAATTAGTATATGGATAACA
>Ga0114922_10003254_pt1 | contig 15182 bp, 9 predicted proteins | sample AartaG_FD_100975 | JGI IMG/M metagenome (GOLD analysis project Ga0114922, IMG submission 100975) | Deep subsurface microbial communities from Aarhus Bay to uncover new lineages of life (NeLLi) - Aarhus_00045 metaG | ecosystem: Environmental > Aquatic > Marine > Oceanic > Sediment | place: Aarhus...
CCCATATCGAGCCAGCGACAATCCAGCTTTATGGCGTGGACTCTGTCAGCCTTTTCCATCACGGCGAAGTCGATGCTGATTTTGGGCAGCTTTACAAACCAGTCCCGGAGCGTTTGCTGCTGATTTGGACTGCCCCAGTCGGCTTGTATTCTGGCCAACGGTTCAGTGGCCTCAGGTAGGAACTTTTGCAAATTAGCTAAGATTGTTTCGGCCTTCCAGACGAACATGCCGGAATTCCAGAAGTATTGGCCGGTGTTTAGATATTCCTTCGCCTCTTTTTCGGCCGGTTTCTCTTTGAATGCTTCGACCGAATAAATTTTATTTTTGCAGTCAGGATGCTCAGAGGGATTGGAACATTTTATATAACCAAGTAATGTGCTGGCGAAGGCCGGCTTAATACCGAAAGTAATCATATTGTCCGGATTGTTATTCACAAAGACAAGGGCATCCTTGAGGGCCTGCTGCAGTACTTCCGGAGGCTTTATAATCTGGTCGGCGGTAACCACAGCTATCGTGGCCTCAGGGTCATATTTTGTCAGGACGGTTGAGACCAGCCCGATGGCGCCGGCCGTATCGCGAACAGCAGGCTCAGCTATGACATTATTAAAGGGCAGCTCAGAGAGGTTTTCACGAACCACATCTGCGTAGCCGGCGTTTGTAAGGACGATTATGTTTCTGGTATCGAATATCGGCGAGAGGCGCTCATAACAACGGCGAAGAAGTGTTTGGCCGTCGATGAGTTTTAAGACCTGTTTGGGGCGTTTTTGCCGGCTGAGCGGCCATAATCTCTTGCCCGTGCCTCCTGCCATTATCACTGCGTAATCCATTCTCCTGCTTCCTTCAAACCAGATAGTCCTCGTCAAAATCATTTAGAGGCTTAATTTCCATTGCCAATTCTTCGTATCCTTCTCTTCCCATAAGTGCGAAGGCGGCTTCTTTGCCTAATTCGACGGCAGGTTGGTCATAAGGATTGATGTTAAACAAAGCACCGGCGAAAGAAGTCGTTACTTCAAATAAATAAATAAACTGGCCGACTGTATAAGCATTCACTTCAGGAAAAACTACGGTAAGACAGGGACGTTCGCTCTCCAAAAGGGCATACTCGGTGGCCATCTTCTCATTGTTTAGCAGCTCGCTCAAATCTTTGCCGGCAAGGAACCCGAGTTCCTGCGCATAATCGGGAGCCGGGCCTATTTTGATGTCCTTATCGAAATTACTGACCTGAAGGAAAGTAAATAATTTATCGTTCGGCCCTTCACGATATAACTGCACCTGGCTGTGCTGGTCGGTAGTGCCGAGGGCCTTGACGGGTGTGGGGCCAATATGAACATCGTTTCCGGTTAAACCTTCTTTTTTGCCGAGACTTTCCGCCCAGAGCTGTCTGTACCAGTCAGATAAGTCCTTGAGGTGGTAACTATACGGCATCATTACAGAAATCCTTTTGCCTCTATTATAGAAGTGATAATTTATTGCGGCATTGATTGCAGCAGGATTTTTGTAGAAATCTTCGCACTTAACCCTGGCATCCATGTCACGGGCTCCCTCCAGGAGTGAATCGATGTCAATCCCGCACATAGCGGCACTGAAGAGGCCTACCGCACTTAAAACGCTAAATCGGCCGCCGATACCCTCCGGTATTATAAGGCTCTTAAAACCTGCATTGTTGGCAATGCGGCGGAGAATGCCCTGATTCGCATCTGTAGTTATGATTATCTGTTTTTTATAGTCGTCGGGTCCAAGTTTATCTAAAAGCAGTTGACGAACAATCATAAATTGAGCTGCGGTTTCCGCCGTCCAGCCTGACTTACTGATTGCATTAAAAATCGTCTTGTCGAGCTTATCACCAAGCCAGTCCAAAAATGACACGAGCTGTGGAGGGTCAATGTTGTCGAAGACGAACAGACGCGGGCCGGTCCTTTGATTCTCATCAATATTGTGCATATATGGATTCAGGGCTGTCTGCAAAGCGATGTTGCCAAGAGCTGAGCCGCCAATGCCGAAGACAACAAGGTTCTCGCATCGGCCTCTTAGCTTCTTAACCAGCTCCTTGACCTCTTGGGCGATTTTCGAGTTATACGGGAGGTCCCGGTAGTGAGTTTCGCCTACCTGTCTTTCCTTGTTAAGCTTTGATATTAAGGGCGAGGTTATCTCAGCAAGGTCTTTTAGCTGTGCATCAGTGATACCGTTTTCTGTGCCAAGAATCTTAACCCCATTAACCTCAGCCATAACATTTTTATAGTGGAGTTTAATTTCTTGTTTCGGCACTTATCTATTCCTTTTGAAATCGTTCTTAAAATGTCTACTTCGCTAATATTTCATCTATGTTTTCGTCAGCGATATTGATGGCCTTTGAAAGCCTTTTCTTTATCGACCCAGCCGCCTGGAACATTCTCGGTGTGAGCCTGCTGAGCATAGGCCTTCATCCTTGCCAAGATGTCTGGATGCTTATCTGCTATATTGTTCTGTTCACCAATGTCCTTGCTTAGGTCATACAATTCGAATGTTTTGTTCTTGCCCGGCTGAACAGCTTTGAAGTTACCCATTCGCACAGCCGTCTGTCCTCTGTACTCCCAGTAGAGAAATTTATGCTTTTTCTGCCTGCGTCCGGCGGCACGTTCACCCAGCAGCGTCGGGATAATTGATATTCCATCAATATTATTCGGGGGTTCGACCCCGGCAAGTTCCGCCAAGGTCGGTAAACAATCCGCGAAGTACCACAAATGATTGCTGACAACGCCGGTTTTAATCCTGCCGGGCCAACGAACAATCATCGGGATACGCAAACCCCCCTCATATAAATTTCCTTTTTGTCCTCGAAAATGACCGTTGGAATTGAAAAAGTGATTGAAATAGCGTGCTCCACCATTATCGCCGCAGACGAATACAATCGTGTTATCGTCAATTTCGAGCTCTTTGAGCAAAGTGAAAATCTGCCCGATTTGGCGGTCGCACATATGTATCATAGCTGCGTAAACTTTCGCATCTTTTGCTGTTCTCGACTCCGCTGTCCAGGGTTTATCTTTAAATAACTGCCAGGATGGTTCATCCTCCGGAATCCCCCATCGGCCGTGCGGCGGGGTCCATGCGCAGTAGCAGAAAAACGGCCTGTCTTTGTTATCACGGATAAACTTTATTGATTCGTCAAATATTAGGTCTTGTGAGAATTGCTTTCCCTTATAGAAATCGCCGGTGTTGCCTTCAAGAGGTACTTTCTCGCCGCTTCGAATAAGGTAGTTGGGGAAATATGAGTGCGCGTGGACCTGGTGATAATAACCAAAGAAAATATCGAAGCCGTGCCTTTCGGGAACGCCGGTGGTGCCGCGGTCACCGCAGCCCCACTTGCCGAATCCGCCGGTGGCATAGCCAGCCTTTTTTAGAACTTCGGCAACGGTAACATCCTCGGCACGCAATGGCACGCCGCCGGGATTGGTCCGCACGGTCGTATGTCCCATATGCTGGCCGGTCATCAAAACGCTGCGGGTCGGCGCGCATACCGGAGCCCCTGCCAGCGCTTGTGTAAAACGCATACCTTCCGTTGCCATCCGGTCAATGTTCGGAGTCTTGAGGTATTTGTTGCCCATACAGGACAGCTCGAAGTAGCCAAGCTCATCTAACATTATATAGATGATATTAGGTTTTTTAGCTTTAGAGAGGCCCTGTTGCGTTTGAGCACACGCCGGCATTACTAATGCCGCTACACCATAGCCTGTCACTTTCAGAAAATCGCGACGTTTCATAAAATTGCCCTTACAAAAAAACGACAACCAGAAGTAAGCATTATTGACAGACGATTAGTCGTTGCTCTTTTCTATTGCTGCCGGTGCTCCGAAGAACTTCTTTAGACGTTCTGCATCAAACTTAAGCTCCCGCTCGTATGTGTAAACACCGTTTACTTCCTGCTCGATGTCGGTAAGCTGCGTGTAGCAATAGCCAGCAATGTTGGGGTGGTCGGTAAGGATAAGGGTAAGCTTGCCAATCAGCTCTTCAACCTGCTCAGCGCTTTTGCCGTATCCCCACTGGTTCCTGTTGTTGCCGGCGGGTTCCTTGGTAGCGTGCTCTTTGGTCCAGAAGGTTCCGCCGTATTCATCCACCGAGTATGGCTGTCCCTCGTAAGGTACGGAAATCTCGGAGAAGCAAATAAAGATATTCTGGGCTTCAGGTGCGACCGAAGCGTAGCGCTCGCGGAACGTCTCAGGATTCTGGTCGTAGTCGTGCACGGTGAAAATGTCTGTCTCAACGTGGACATATCCACTGGCGTCATTGATTGGACGCGTCGGGTCCAATGCACGGGTCAGGTCCACTGTTTCCTGAACGGCCCGGCGATGAATCTCAAAACGAGACCTTGCGCCCCCTGCTGTTTCATTGAAAGGTGTCCACGCTACAATTGAAGGATGGTTCAGGTCGCGCATAACCACTTCTCGCCATTCTCGCTGATGGTTGTGAACCCCCTGTGGATTGGCGAACGAATGGGAGCCGCCCCAGTCACAGAACTCGCCCCAGGTCAAATATCCGAGACGGTCGGCCCAGTAATGGAATCGCTCCTCGAAGACCTTCTGATGAAGACGCGCGCCATTGAATCCTACAGCCAATGAAAGTTCAATGTCGGCCTTGAGCGCCTTATCGCTGGGCGCTGTCCAGATGCCATCGGGATAAAATCCCTGGTCGAGAACATGCCGTAAAAAGATGGGCTTGTTATTTAGATAAAACTTATTTCCTTCTATGTGAAATTTGCGAAGGCCGGCGTAGCTGTTCACTGTGTCCACGATGCGCCTGCCCCGGAGAAGCTCGAACCGGAGTTTATAAAGATATGGGTCGTCCGGACCCCATAAGCGGGGCTTTTTTACATTAAGAATCTGAGCAATGCCGTTGGCTGACTGTGAGCGAACCAAGGTGAGCTTTTTGCCCGCAGCGGAAAAGAGAGTAGCTTGAAATTCCATGCCGCGGCGATAGTTATTTATAACAGGGGTCAGGACAAAGCGGCGATTGTCGAGGTCGGGCACGATGCGAACAGATTCAATGAAACTTTGTGGCCTGGCCTCCAGCCAGACGGTCTGCCAGATACCTGTGGTCCGCGTATAGACAACGCCGTGCGATTCGAGTCTCCTGCTTTGTTTGCCCGCAGGCTGGACGTCGGAGCGGACGTCATCGAGGGCGCAGACGAAAAGGTCGTTCTCGCCATTGCGTAACGTATGAGTAATCTCAAAGCAAAATGACGAGCTGCCCCCGTAATGACGGCCAACGCCGGTGCCATTGACCCAGGCCCGGCAGTCATAATCGACCGCACCGAAGTGTAAAAATACCCGCATGCCGACCCATTTCTTTGGAACGGTAAATTTACGGTGGTAACAAACCTCGTTCATAAAGTTTGTATATTCGATGCCTGAGAGTTTGCTCTCCGGGCAGAAAGGAACGATGATTTTTTTATCTAATCGTGCGCCGTCCTTCGGCCAGTCCTTCTCTGCACCGGAGAAGCCAAGGTCAAAACCAAAGTTCCATTCGCCGTTGAGGTTCAGCCATGTATCCCGGTAAAATTGGGGCTTGGGATGTTCCGGGCGAGGAATCTGCTTCTGCGTTTGTCCTGTGCTGTTTGCCGCAGTAGCTGTAAGGAATACTAACAGCAACAACACAAAGGAAGTCTTTTCAAACGAATTCTTAAACAAACAAGTACCTTTCATAGTCTCTCCTTTCAGCAATCATTAACAAATTTTCTGTGGAATACAGCAGCTCGATATCAAGCAATAAGTTAGTATGACTATCTTCTTGCATTTTGCTGCATGGTCTTAATTATAACTTGTAGCGATTGATATGCAATTGCTTTCCTATTTTGCGTTTGACAATCCCGTGTTGGTAAAGTCATTTTGCCCGATTTTTCCTTTACGCGATTCAATCAACTCAATCCAACTTCTATTATTTCTTTCGTGGTTTTATCGAGCCGGAAGGTACCGGTTAGTTTTTGGCCGTCAATACGTGTGTTGACTTCGTATTGTCCAAAATAGCCGTGGAAGCTTGTATTGCCCCCTGCCGCGACGTCCGTTTCAGTCTGCGTCCACCAATTGCTTTTGATGAGCCGTTCTAATTCCTCGTAAGCGGGCTTGGGTGACATATCGTCCCGGACAAGTCCGGCCGGTGCTTGCTGCCACGCGTTCTGGTCGGTGAAGTCCCACCAGGTAATGGCCTCGACAGCGGGATGTGAAAAAAGAACGCGATAAAACTCAGCCACCTGTTGTGCCTGGCGTTTTTCTCCTTCGGATGTGCTAACCCAGCGGAAATTTAAATCTTTGCGTTGTTGTCGGAGATCCCAGCCCTGCTCGCCTGAGACAAGGGTCGTCTCGGTAAAGTGCAGGGGCTTTCCAAATTTTGCAAATCGTTCGCAGATTTCCCAGGCTTTCTGTGCGCCCCAGTAGGCGCCGTGCATATGTGATTGTATGCCGATGACATCATAAAGCGGCTGTCCACTATCATCGACCAATTGTGAAATCACCTTTTCGGCGTAAGATGGGTCGGTTCGATAGTCGTTGATGAGCAATGTCGCTTTGGGGCTGGCCTTGCGTGCACTCTTGAAAGCCTCGCAGACGTATGCTCCGACACTCATCTTGCTGATGGCCTCGGTCAATATCGGCGCCCGCTCCTTGCACTCGGGGCGGTCGTAATGTGTTGCCTCGTTGACTACGTCCCAGATGGCGATTTCGTTTTTAAAGCGTCTGACACATCGCTCTACCCTTTTGAGCTGTAGTCGCATCGCTGAATCAGGATCCTTCGGAAGCCAGGGTGGCTGGGCGTAATTCCAGGCCAGCGGATGCCCCTTGGTTGTTATGTTTTGGGCCTTGCACCAGCGGACAATCTCCTCGGTACGGGCGTCATCCGGTTTGCCGCGTTGTCGCTCGTAATTCCACCAGTAGAAGGGCAGCGTGGCAAAATTCAGCAGCGCAGCAAAACGCTCCGCGTAGTCAGCGTTATCAACCAGTGTCCTGCACCTGTTCAGTTTGAAGATGTTGCATCCGAACAGAAACTTGTGCCGCTTCTGTTCTATTTTCACAGCTAAGCCGCTCTTTAGCGGTTTTCCATCCGACCTCAGAAGTCTCAATTCCGCATCGCCTTTGCGATATTTCTCAATCCTTGTATCAACCTCGTCGAGAATCCTATCCTTTTGTTCCTGGGCGGTTAGCAGATGCGCAGGTAAACATAACGAAGCCGCACCCAAGCCTGTGACTTTAAGAAAAGTTCTCCGATTCATAAGATTCGCCTTTAGTTCCGGTTTGTACCGAAGAAAACCCCCGCCTAAAGTACGTGTTTAGCCGCTGTCTATTTTTTAGTGGCACGGCCATCTTGGCCGTGTTTTCACGGGCTGGAAGCCCGTGCCACGTCAGGAAACCGCTGATTCAGTTGTCTGGCTAAACACATACCGCCTAAAAGGCGGGGCTAAATATAAGATTGTGTTTGTTTATACAGCTTCATCGACCATATTAATTTCTTTGAATTTGCAGAAATACTCGAGCTCTTTCGTAATATCTCCGTAACAGGTCTGCCGATGCAGCCCGCTCGACCAGTTTTTCCAAAGAGTTTCTACATCACCGTCCACCTTGACGGTAATCTTGGTACGGCAACCTCTGTCTATATCAGGAGCATCGATGACTTCGCCTGTGAAGTACAGCAAATTATCAGTATCGACCAATAAGGCCTGAGTAACCTTTTGACCGGTTCGCATAAAAACCTGCGGGACGACTCCTTCTCTTCGTTCCATAACCGTACGCAGCTTGTACGGAGCGGCCGGCCCATCCGGACCATCCATCTTTGTCGTTCCGAGACAGTGAGCTAAAATGATGCTGTTGTTGGATTCATCTACAGTTGGGTCGCTGATAAAGGCGGGCTTTCCTGACAATCCCTGTAATATTATATGGGTCATAGCACACCGTAAATCCGATTCACAGATACCGCCTAATCCTATGTTATTAAGCCTTGTAAAACCAACACATGGATAAGCAGGCAGTTTGATGGTTTTGTCCCACATCGTTCCATAGCAATCAACGGTCATCAAAGTCGCATCTTCCTGGTCAAGCATATCTTCAAAAGCCAATGCCAGTTTACAGGACTTGAATACGTCCGACCTGGAAGGCTCTACAACCTCGGAGGCCCCATTTATCCAAAGCTGCGTTTCGGCCTTTGCCCGGCTGTCGCTCACGGCATTATAGGCATCGACTACCTGTTCCAGGCTGATTTGTTTCATCTCTGTACCGAATTTGTCTTTCATAGCATCGGCATATCTGGTAAATGACCGGGTTGTGACGTTAAGAATCCTGGCTTCTTTCAAATGATGAATCGCACGGAATGGTCTTATGGCAACCGCTAATTGTTTGTAATCACTGGTGAGCATGCATTCCAGCTTGGCACCAAGCTCCTGTTTTTGCAAAGCGCCGAATCCGGTCCATCCGTGTCCGGAATATGGAACAGCGAAGACCACTGTGGGTTTACCTACGCTAAGAATCTCATTTAGAATCGACCTTATTCCCATGCTGAGGTGAATCACCAGGATGCCGTCCATTTCCTTCAATTTGCTTTTGAAGGGACCAACCTGATCAGCAGAACTAACCAGCCTGTCAATAACAAATTCCACGTCGGAGAGCTCGTCTTTTAGTTTTGCGAACTCGGATTCATAAAATCGGATTTCCTTCCTGAAATCCAGTTTCGGCTTCGGCCAAAGGCCATGTGAGGTTCCCATGTAAATCCTGGCCACTTTAACTTTTGTTCCTCTGCAGCCCGGGCTTATAAGCCGTGAAGCTTTTGGATTTGCACCAAATGCTAAAATCCCCGAACCGCCGAGACACAGAGCGCTTCCCGCCGCTGTCAATTGTATAAATTCTCTTCGGTCTATTTTGTTGTTCATTGCAACCTCCTTTTTTAAAGTTTTTGAAGCCTTTTGCCAAATATAAAAGGCTAAACCTGTTGTTTCACCGCAGACTAAATATCTGCACTTGAAAGGCCGGCATATTTTACCATCAACGATTTTGTCTGTCCCGTATTAAATTTGACTACTACGATGCTGTTTTCACCCATATCGATAAACTGTTTGACTCTGCCAAGGCCAAAAGATTCGTGTCGCACCAACAGGCCTGGGTCAAAATGAGGTGTACCTTGGCTGATTTGATGATTATCATCGTAAGATTCGTCTTCTTCAGCTTGTTCGGTAATCTCCTGACCAAGTTCAAAAAGAAACTGCGAGGGGATGGTCCGCAGCATCTGGCCTCGCACGGTTCGGTATCGGGCATAGCTGATATGCAGGCCGGTTTTGGCACGGGTAATGCCGACAAAAAAGAGCCTGCGTTCCTCTTCCAGCTCATCTTCATTTTCACTTGCGTTACTTCTTTCGTGGGGTAGTATGCCGTCTTCGACGCCGATTATAAAGACATTTTCGAATTCGAGGCCCTTTGCGGCGTGCAGGGTCATCAGCGCAGTACGGTCGCTGGTGGTGTCGTATGCATCGGTGTCACTAAAAAGAGATATTTGCTGAAGAAAATCAACCAACAAGGGATCTTCTGTATGTTGGTCGTAATCAGCAGTGGCATTTATCAGTTCGTTGACGTTTTCAAGTGCATTTTGGCCCTGAGGCCCGGCGGCCCGGAGAGATTCCTCTAATCCCGATTCGGCAGAAACACGCTCGGCAAGTGGTGCGACGCGGCCGGTGATGTCTTTTTTGAACCCTTCGAGCATATTGACAAAGACGGCGAGTTTCGCCTTTGCGGCCTTGGAAAGAGATTCGACGTGCTCTGATTTCTTCAGGGCTTCAAAGAAACTGATTCTATTGTTAGCAGCGTAGGCACGAACTCTATCCGTCGTTACCTTTCCTATGCCGCGAGCGGGCGTGTTAATGATGCGCAATAACGCAATTTCATCATTGGGGTTGACAAGGACTTTCAAATAGGCAAGCAGGTCACGGATTTCTTTTCTTCTATAGAACTCCACGCCCCGGACAACCTGATAAGGTATTTTATTCCGGATAAATGCCTCTTCAAGCACACGGCTCATTGCATTAACACGATAGAACACGGCCATATCTCTGAGACAGATGCCTTTTTTAGACAGCTCATTTACCCGTCGGGCGACGGCCTGGGCCTCTACAGCCTCATCCTCGAAAACATCCACGTCAACGTTCCCGGCGGGAGGCTTTGTGGGGATAAGCTTTTTTTCTTTTCGATTTCGGTTGAATGCAATCAAATTGTCGGCGGCCGCGAGGATGTTTGCGGTACTGCGAAAATTCTCTTCGAGTTTGACAATCGTGGCGTTGGGCCAATCTTTTTCAAAAGCCAATATGTTGCGGATGTCGGCCCCCCGCCAGCGATAGATGGACTGGTCCGGGTCGCCGGTTGCGCAAATGTTTTTGTGCTGTGAAACGAGGGCTTTGGCGATTTTATACTGGGCGTGGTTGGTGTCCTGGTATTCGTCAATTAGCAGGAATCTGAAACGTTCGCCAAGCTCACAGCAAACATCAGGACAGTCCCCCAATAAAAAAGCCGTCTTCATCAGTAAGTCGTCAAAATCCAGGCCGTTTCGTTCGCCCAGGATACACTGATAGCCCTGATATATTCCAGCTAATGTCCTGGAGAAAAAATTATCGGCGTTGTTTTTAAAAGATTCGGCATCTATCAGCTTGTTTTTCAGGGTGGAAATCGCATCGAGCATTCGGGCAGGAGAAAAGTTGGTCGTATCAAGCTCACAATCTTTGATGGCCTGTTTGATACATCTGGTCTGGTCGGATTCGTCATAAACACTAAAGTTGGAGTTTATACCAGCCTTGTCCGCATATCGGCGAAGGATTCTGACACATAAAGAGTGAAAGGTGCTGATATGCGGTTGGGTTCCTGAAAAGCGGGATCCCTCGGTACTGACACCAAGGGCAAACGCCCTTTGGCGCATCTCTTCGGCAGCCTTGTTCGTAAAAGTTATTGCACAAATATTGTATGGCTGAACACCCGAGTCAATAAGCGCTGCGATTCGATATGTGATTACGCGGGTTTTACCACTGCCGGGGCCGGCAAGAACCAGCAGCGGGCCTTCAACGTGAAATACAGCTTTTCTTTGCGAAGGAGTTAATTGTTGCAAAAGTGTGTCGTCCATAACCGAGACCGGCCGCCCCGCACCGGTCAGGCGTGCATTAAGCTCGATGGGTGCCGGGTCATTTTGATTGTTCTGATTTTTTCCTGAGTTCGGCTTCTAATTGCTTAAACAGCTCCGGCTTTTCGATTCTTATCCGGCTGAGTAAACTATTTTTTAAGTAAGGTGGATATTGCTGGTCGTTGAGAAAGTCCATTAGCGCAAAATATCTTAACAACTTAAAATCAGGCAGGTCAATCCTGTTTTCATCACTATATTTAGACTGGTAATAGTCATAAACCTCTTCTGCCATTTTTTCTATGCTGGCTGCCGCATCGTCATCGCCGATTGCATATAGGTAGTAACTTTCCCTCAACATCATGAGTATCATTTCTTTTGCGTCGTTTAGTCCTATGTTCTGGAGTTCATCCTGAAAACGCTTCTTTACATAACCATCGACGGCGGGATTTTTAAATTCATCCAGGGGATACAGTTTTCTTAGTTGATTATAAATCTGTTGTGCCTGGGGTTTGTGCCCCGACTGATAGAATGAAAGTACGGCGTTTTTGAGCATATTGCGGTGGCCGTTCTGAAGAGATTCATAGCGGCCCTTGTCTTCGCCGTCTTTGTATTTTTTGAGAATTGCTAGCACGGACTTGTTATACGGCTCGAACATTCTCAAATCCGGCCGGAAAAATGCTTCTTTGTATATCTGCGTCCCAGCCTGCTGTGAAAAATCCTGCGAGGATGCCGGAAGCGATAGCTCGTAGATGAATATTTTACCGTTACGGAAGAGATTCTGCAAACTATGAGCTATGATGCGGTCGGTGTTGACTTCATCTGCCTCTATTTCCCGGTCATCCTCTTTTGCGGCTATTTGCAGGCCTTTGACTGCCCAGTAAATTGCGTGACTGTCGGGGTGCCGCCAATCCAGAGGCAAATGTTTGCTCGGTTTGTCGGGGTCACTGAAGTTGGGGTCACTGAAGTCAATAGGACCATAGGTTTCATTCAAGCCGCGCATCAAAACAGGGTCAAGTTTCCAGGCTTTACGTAGCTGCCAGGCCCTGGCGAAAATATCAAAATTATCGAGGGCCTCTGTGCCTCTGAAATCATCTATTGTCTTACCGGCGGCGGGATTGAACCTGAGGGAGTTTTGCCTCAGGGACAAATAATTACTCACAAACTCATCATCGTCTGAGAACGCCTCGTCGGCTGATTTCAATGCCTGGATGAGCGGAGCAACATTCGGGTCATTGTTGATTTCCTGCCAGCCGACCGGTGCTTTGGCAAGTGCATCGAAATATTGGTTGTCCGCGGGGCCAAGGAGCGGTTCCATCGCTAAAGCCAGTTGGAGCTTGTAATATTTGTGTGCATCGTCCGATACGCCGCCTATTTTGTGCTGGAATATTCTGCCGAGCTCATGGTATAGTGTGATGTTTTTTAGTTTATATTTATCGATGGCCTCGTCGCGAATCAGCTCATAACCGTTTTTGACCCATTGCCATCTTTGGTCCGGCTGGGTTGCAGGTATGGCCACCGAGATGTTATAAGCCATATTCCAGGCGTGGAACTCCCAGACTGATGCGAATCGAGGCTGCAAGATGGTTATCAATTCTGCAAGCTGCCTTGCGTCAAAGAACTGGCCTTCTTCTTTTAGCTTATCCGCCCGCATCCATAAGATATCCACGACCAGACCACGAAAAGCGCCCGTTGCGGCTGCTGCAAATATCAGAGAAGGAGGAATGTTCTCCGGCTTGTCGATTATCAAATCCATATCCTCACGCTGGCGATTTATGGAATCAAGCTGCACGCCGGCGCCGAGAAGCAAACCAGCCGCAAGAACTATACAAACAAACAAGATTATTTTGTCGCGCAAACGCATTCTTGATGCTCGATTTTAGATTATAATTTTAGCGATTTCTCGATAACTGAAAATAACCAGGGCAAGAACCAGCAGCAAAAATGCTTTAATACAAACCATAACAGCGGCGCATCTGGCCAATAAAGACCAGCTCAATAATCGCGCAGGAACCAGGAATTTCGTAGGGTTAAATTTATCAAACTGTGGCAATACCGAGATCACAGGCTTGATAGTATAAGAGTAGGCGCCGCTTAAATTTTTGCTGAGAAAATTAAAGGATTCTATAACAAAACCGCTGACGCTTGCTGTGGAAAAAAGTACGAGACAAAGCAGTATAGCCACAGGGAACGACAGGAAGGTTGAAGTTAATATACCCAGGCACGCCAGGAAAATCAAACGAAGCAGGATTAAAAGAACGGCTCTTACGAAGTTGCCGGTGAAAGTATCAGCTTTGTAGAGCACCTCTATACCGTCCGGCGGAAAGATTACGGCCGTGTTGTTAAGAGGAACGTTAAAGAATCCGACAGCCAAATAGCCGTCTTTCGCCACCGCGTCGGCGGGGACTTCTATCTCACAAAACTTTCGAACAGGATCCTTACGTTCAAAAATGTATGGGAGGATATCGGGCTTCATGCCGTACTTAATTTGTCGGTAGTCACCTACAGTCCATAGGCCGTAAACTTGCGAGTCAGGCGGCGTTACCGGAACATCGTATTTAAATCTTATAAACAAACGCTCGTTTGGATCGCGAGGTTTAACGTTATCGAATTCCCAAAGCAGCTCATAACCAACCGCAGCAGCTCGTTTCACAAGTTGCTGCTGCTTGGTAAGCTCGGCGATGATTTCATCACGCGGGACATTGTCAGGCAATTCGTTACTTACTTCAAGTTTTTTGTAGATATTCTCGACATCCTGGGAAACATCAACTTCGGGCACGGTTAAGGCTGCCCTTGCGGTGAAAAACTCGTTATTGGCCTGGATACGCTCAGTCTCAGATGCGTTGAAAAATTGCGGTGTGTAAATAGTAATCGTGTATATTATAGCTGAAAACAAACCGAGCAAAATCACATCTAATATTACTACGCCGAGAAGTTTGCCTAAAAGAAACTGAAACCGGCGAATGGGTTTTGTGATAACTGTATATATCTGTCTTTGTTCAATGTCGCTGGTTACAGAATAAATTGAGATTATAATTGTGAGCAAACATAACAAAATACTGGTCAGCGAAAGACCGTAGCTTACGAAGGTCTGCAACCTGCCTTTCAAGGTCCCGTCGCCTGTTGCTGAAAAACCCATAACAGGAAGCAGGATGAGCAGCAGGATTAGAAAAACTGCGGCGACTTTCATCCGCAAGGCCTGCTTTATAGTATTTATAGCGACAGCCCAGATACTACCCATCGCCCGCATCTCCTGCCTGTGATTTGTCAGTTTGCTCTTCGTCCCCGCCTTGAGGCCTTGAGCGGCCTGTGAGCTTCTCTAAAATGCTTTTGTTGACCTGCTCCTGCTCGCCTTGGGCGGCTTCGGATTCGACCGGCTGTGTGGTAACTTTCTCGTCTCTAACAACGGATTCGGGCTGTGACGGCTCAGCCGAGCCTGTTAGTTGACTTAGCAGCTGTTCATCGGGTTCGGGCGTGGGCCTTTCAACGGGAACAACCTTCTCTGTTGTTGGAGATTCCGGCAAACTCTCTTGCGATACCGGCGCAGAGACGAGTTTATCGAGTATATCTTCCGAAGTGGTTTGCCGTGTGAGAAAATCACCGATTTTAGTAGTGCTGACTGCACCGCTTACGGTCTGGACCTTTTGTTGGGCGGCTGCCACGGTTTTGATGAAAAATGTCTCCAGTTTCTCCATCGGAGAAGTTACTACGCAGTCGGCGTGTTCGTCATGAATTAGCTGCTTTATCTTCTCAATGGCGGTATCGCTTATGGCATCGGTGGTAATTTGCCTTTTATTTGTCTGCTGCAAGAGGTCCCGAACCTGGCCCTGGTTCTGGATTTTGCCGCCGTAGAGAATTGCGATTCTATCGCATACGTCTTCGACGTCCGCAAGCAGATGGCTGCATAGCAGAACTGTCTTGCCGCGTTCTGCAAGCTTCAGGATTAAATCCTTTATCTGCCTTGTTCCGATAGGGTCGAGTCCGGTTGTCGGCTCATCCAATATAAGTAAGTCGGGGTCGTTTATCAGTGCCTGTGCCAGGCCGATTCTGCGTGCCATACCTTTCGAAAACGTCCCAAC
>Ga0114922_10003256_pt1 | contig 15176 bp, 11 predicted proteins | sample AartaG_FD_100975 | JGI IMG/M metagenome (GOLD analysis project Ga0114922, IMG submission 100975) | Deep subsurface microbial communities from Aarhus Bay to uncover new lineages of life (NeLLi) - Aarhus_00045 metaG | ecosystem: Environmental > Aquatic > Marine > Oceanic > Sediment | place...
AGATTTTGTTCTCATTTGCCTGTTCCTTTCTCATTGGTTTTTGAATAACTGAATGATAACAGGAACAGGCTTTTTTTGCATAAGTTTTTACATAAATTTCTTTCCGCAACAGGAACTAATTAAGTGGAAAAGATACGTACCGCCGTTATAGGCGCAGGCAAAATGGGGACGATACACGCCAAGGTCTACGACCAGCTCCCGCAAAGTGACTTTGTTGCTGTGGTCGATATAGACGGCGACAAGGCAGAACGCCTGGCCAATCAATATGGGTGTCACGCCTCTGTCGATTGCACGGATATCCTGGACAAGGTCGATGCGGTAACGATAGCAACTCCGACAGTAACGCATCTGGAATTGGCTAAAATCTTCATAAAAAATAATGTTGCGGTAATGATAGAGAAGCCGTTGGCAGCTAACGTTAAAGAAGGCAAAAAGATTGTACGGCTTGCGAAGAAGAACGGCAGGACCGTGGCGGTAGGTCATTCTGAGCGGTGCAATCCGGTCGTTCAGGCGGTCAAAAGGCTGGATGTTGAGCCGAAGTTTATCGAGGCCACTCGCGTCAGCCCATATACATTCCGCTCAACCGATATCGGGGTTGTGATGGACCTGATGATTCACGATATAGATATCATTCTGTCTTTGGCGGCAAGCAAAATTAAGAAAGTGGCTGCTGTCGGAATTGGCATCATTGCCGATGATAAGGAGGACATCTGTAACGCAAGAATTACGTTTGAGAACGGCTGTATTGCAAATGTTACCGCTTCGCGACTCGCTCTTAGAACGGAAAGAAGGGTGCGGGTGTTTAGTCGTCAGGCATATCTGAGTCTGGATTATCTTAAGAAGAGCGGAATTGCCATTAAGGCTGACCCAAATATCAACGCCGTGAAGTGGATAAAGGAGCACGAGGACTCGGAGGGTTTTGACCCAACGAGAGTGAACTGGCTGGATTTATTGCACATAGAGCATCTCGACATAGATGACAGGGAGCCTTTGCGTGTTGAGCAGGAGGCTTTTCTGGGGGCCGTTATGGACAAGGAGCTTCGGCCCGAGGTCAGCGCCGAAGAGGGTCTGGCTGCGATGGAATGTGCCCATAAGATTCTGGCCTCTGTCAGAAAACACAAGTGGAATGAGAAAATAGCGGACAGCACTTAGCGTATAAAAAAAGAGCTAAACGAGCAGTGCCGTATGATTCGTAAGTTTTAGTTGTGCGCATCATTGACGGCTGTGGCTTTGATGACCGGCTGCAGGAAGAAGGCAGGTAAGGAGTCGAAAAGATATGGATATCGGGCAAAAAAAAGTTAAATTAGAAACGAATATGGGGGACATGATTATTGAGCTTAGCGAAGAAGCCGCACCTGTTACGGTAAAGAACTTTCTTCGGTATGTGGAGGAAGGTTTTTACGACGGGACTATATTTCACCGGGTGATACCGGACTTTATGATACAGGGTGGCGGGTTCACGGCGGAGATTGCGCGGAAAGAGACGCATGCGCCGATTGTCAACGAAGCCGGCAATGGATTGAAAAACGACCGAGGCACTATCGCGATGGCCCGGACTAATAATCCTGACAGCGCTACAGCCCAGTTTTTTGTCAATCATATAAACAATGACTCTCTAAATTATGTTGAGAATCTCGACCCCGGGTACGCGGTATTCGGCAAAGTTATCGAAGGTATGGAAACGGCAGATAAAATCGCGGCTGTCAAGACCGCAACTCGAACGGGTATGGGTGATGTTCCCGTTGAGCCGGTCGTGATAAAATCGGCTAAGGTTATTTCGGGCAAGTAGGCTCGTGCGTTGGTTAAGCTTTTAATCTTAGCTTGCTGACCAGTTGATGGGCGAGGCGGGTAGGCTCAGGCAGGCGATATTTTGTTGTGCAGCCGAGGGTGATTTTAATTGCATCTTTCAGCAGACACTTGTTGCCAACCGAAACAAAAAGCGGCCTGACATTAGTGCGAGTTCGAACTACTGCGCCGATAGTCTCGTCTTGCGTATCGCGTATTCCGTATTGCGTATTCTGCTTCGTGCGTTTTTTGTCCTTTAACAGCGTATATGTGCCTTTTTCCAGCGGAGGGTCTTGGAATGTTCCGGTTAGTCTGCTTTTTGCGCAGCCGATGGTCGGCTTATCGAAAAACAGGCCCAGATGTGCCGCCAGGCCGAGTCGGCGGGGATGGGCGACGCCCTGGCCGTCAATAATAAATATGTCCGGCTCATTTTTGAGCTTTTCAACAGCGGCTATGCAGGCGGGGCCTCGCGAAAAGAAAGCAGGCCGGGTATGTAGGGAAAGGTCACTTCTCGCAAAGCATTTGCTGTTTCGACGGGAACAAGGTCCGGCAGCTTTAGCACTATAACAGCAGCAATGATTGTTTTGCCGTCTTTGCTGAAGGCGCAGTCGATACCGGCGATTAGTTTTGGTTGTTTTCTTAGAGGGGTAAACTGTACTTTGGAAGCGAGACTCTTCTGGCAGTCTCGCGCCTGTGAGTAAGACAAATTCCAGCTATGTAAGTCCTTTATTACCATAGTTTTTTGTGGATTCCTGATTACGCAGGAATGGCCAATTCCTAAATGAAAACATTTTACCTGCTTGTGATAGTGTGTTACAATTATTAGTTTGGATTGTTGTCGGATTTTTCGCAGCAGCACTACTGTATATTGGTACGAAGGTAAAATGGCGAAAACAGCGGAAAAAGCTATTAAGATTACGGGAGCGGCCGAGCATAATCTCAAAAATATCAACTTGAGCATTCCGCGTGATAAACTGGTGGTAATCACCGGCATAAGCGGCTCAGGCAAAAGCTCACTTGCCTTCGATACGATTTACGCTGAGGGCAGGAGAAAATACGTCGAATCGCTCAGTACCTACGCCCGGCAGTTCCTCGAACAAATGCAAAAACCGGCGGTTGGGGATATTTCCGCTCTGCCGCCCACTATTGCAATTGAGCAGCGAAGCGCCGGCGGTAATCCCCGCTCAACGGTCGCCACCACCACTGAAATTTATGACTATTTCAGACTGCTGTTTGCGCGCGCGGGTCAGCCACACTGCTGGGTATGCGGTAAAGAGATTACAAGCCAGCACTCGTCACAAATAGTAGATTCAATACTTGCCTGGCCGGACGGTACGAAAATCCAGATTTGTGCTCCTCTGATTCGCGGCAAAAAAGGCGAGCACAAAGACGTTTTTTCAGGGATACAACGTGAAGGATTTGTTCGTGTACGCGTCGATGGGGCCATCTACGATGTGTCCGGCAGCGGCCGGATACCAGTTTTGAACAAAAATAAAAAGCATGATATTGCGGCGGTCGTCGACAGGTTAATCATTAAGAATTCGGTCCGTGTTCGGTTGGCTGATTCGGTCGAGACGGCGCTGAAATTAGCTGACGGGGTAGTTTTGGTACTGGCGCAGGAACCGGATACGCATAAGAAAAGCCCAAAAGACAACAAATGGAAAGAGGTCATATACAGCGAAAAGTTCGCCTGCCCGAAACACCCGCAGGCATCCCTCGAGGAGCTATCACCCAGGCTCTTTAGTTTTAACAGCCCATACGGTGCCTGCAAAAGCTGCGACGGCCTGGGGACAATTCTGGAATTTGACCCTGACCTGATTGTCCCCGACAAGAGTGTCTCCCTGGATAACGGTGCCATCGATGCCTGGCGCAAGGGGGGAAAGAGGATGAATATTTTTTATAACAGGCTGATTAAAAGGTTCTGCAGGAACGTAGGCATCAGCAAATCGCTCCCGTTTGAGCGAATACCGGCAGAAATAAGAAGGATTTTAATGTACGGCTCAACACCGGCTGATAAGCAAAAATACGGTTTCTGGTTTGAAGGAGTCGTCCCAAATCTTGCCCGGCGATGGAAAAACACCACCAGCGAGTACGTCAAGACCAGACTGCACAGCTTTCTTTCCGAGCAGCCCTGCCGAAGCTGCAAGGGTGCACGGCTCCGGCCGGAAGCTGCCGCTGTAATCATTGGACGAAAAAATATAAGTCAGTTGACCGAGCTTTCTATCGAAAAGGCGCAGCAGTTTTTCAATAAATTGAAATTAGAAAAAGAAAAGGCCGTCATTGCCTCGCAGGTGCTAAAGGAAATAAAGGCGAGACTGAAGTTTATGGTCGATGTCGGGCTTGAGTATCTGACGCTGGACCGCAAGAGCAGCACTCTTTCCGGCGGTGAAGCCCAGCGAATTCGCCTGGCCACACAGGTCGGCAGCGGCCTGGTTGGCGTCTGTTACGTGCTTGATGAGCCGACTATAGGTCTGCATAAACGCGACAATGGTCGATTGCTTGGAATACTACAGCGGCTGAGCCGAATCGGCAATACCGTTATAGTAGTTGAGCATGATGAAGATATTATCAAAAGTGCCGACCATATTATTGATATCGGCCCGGCGGCCGGAGCGGCCGGCGGAGAAGTTGTTGTCCAGGGTAATTTAGAGACAATAACCGGCTGCACGAACTCGCTGACAGGTGAGTATCTGAGCGGCAAAAAGAGGATACCCCTGCCGACCAAACGACGCAAATACAACCTGAGAAAATGTATCGAAGTAAAAAGTGCTGCCGAGAACAACCTGAAAAATATCGATGTAAAATTTCCACTTGGTGTATTTAGCTGCGTTACCGGCGTTTCCGGTTCCGGCAAAAGCACTCTCGTAAGCCAGATTCTACTGCCGGCCTGCAAGCGCCGGCTATACAACTCTCGCGAAAAGCCGGGCAAACACAAGAACCTGCTTGGCACTTCGCAAATTGATAAGGTCATAGAGATAAACCAGTCGCCTATTGGAAAAACGCCGCGGAGCAATCCGGCGACATACACCGGCGTGTTCGACGAGATAAGAAGACTGTTTAGCCTGACGCGAGAGGCGAAGATTCGCGGCTATAAGCCGGGCCGGTTCAGCTACAACGTCAAAGGCGGCCGCTGTGAACACTGCCGAGGACAGGGAACAAGGAAGATTGAGATGCACTTTCTGCCTGATGTTTATGTAACCTGCCAAGCGTGCCGCGGTAAAAGATACAATCCGGAGACGCTCCAGGTTACCTATAAAGGCAAAAATATCGCCGATGTGCTCGATATGAGGATTGAAGAGGCGCTTGATTTCTTTGCAAATTTTCCGAAGATTGTCAGAATTCTGCGGACACTCAACAATGTCGGTCTTGGCTATATTCAATTAGGCCAGGCCTCAACGACACTGTCCGGCGGGGAGGCACAGCGGGTAAAGCTTTCCTCTGAATTAGGCAAGGCGGCTACTGGGCACACTTTGTATCTGCTCGACGAGCCGACCACAGGGTTGCACTTTGCCGACATTCATAACCTCTTAAACGTACTACAGCGACTGTGCGACATGGGTAATACCGTTGTTGTAATCGAGCATAATCTTGATGTTATCAAGATGGCGGACTATATAATCGACCTCGGCCCCGAGGGCGGGGATTCCGGCGGCCAGGTCGTTGCCGCAGGTAAGCCCGAAGAAATCATCAAAAACAGAAAAAGTTATACCGCTAAGTTTTTGAAAACAAAACTACAACTCAACAAGAAAAAGAGATAAGAAAATGTGGGAATTTCAGCTAAGTGGAATTGAGGATTTGAAGCGGTTAGTATCCCGGCTTGAAGTCGGCCTTGATGCGATAGAAGACGTTTCAATTCTTACTAAGAGCGTGCAGGCAGAGGGACTGGTTATACCAAATTCGTTGGCCGTGCACCCTATGGAAGGCTGCGATGGCGATTCGGCGGGCAGGCCCGGGAAACTAACGGTGCGGCGATATGAAAGATTTGCCGCCGGCGGGGCGGGGCTGATCTGGGGCGAGGCGACAGCGGTCGTCGGCGAGGCCAGAGCCAATCCAAGACAACTGTGGCTTAATGAAAACAACAAAGATAGTTTCCGCGCGTTGACTGCGATGATACGGCAGGTCGCCGCGCGGAGTATGGGGCCGGACCACAAACCTGTGATTGTCGCACAGTTGACACACTCGGGCAGATACAGCAGGCCGACAAGCGCCGCACATCCTTTGATTGCCGAGCGGGACCCGTATCGCGACCCGATGGCCCCACAGAAAGAGCCAAATCCAAACGCAAAAAGCAGGATACCCGACGACTGGCCCATCGTGACGGATGAGTATCTCGACAAACTTCAGGCCTCTTACGTTGAGGCGGCCGGAATTGCATTTGAAGCCGGATTTGATGCGGTCGACATTAAGTCGTGTCACGGCTATTTAATTAATGAGTTACTTGCCTGCCATAACAGGAAAGGCAAATATGGCGGTTCATTTGAAAACCGCACCAGATTTCTTCTCGAAGTTATCGACAAAATTCGTAAAGAGCTGGGCGAAGACAAGCAAATTACCACGAGGCTCGGTATTTACGATGCCATACCGTATCCTTATGGATGGGGTGTCGACAAAGATGACTACACCAGGCCGGACTTGACGGAGCCGAAGAAGCTGATTGCCCTTTTGCAACAGCGCGGCGTCAAGCTCATTAACATCACGGCGGCAAATCCATATTACAACCCGCACATGGGAAGGCCCTTCAACGAGCCGATAGTCGGCGGCTATGAAGAGCCGGAACATCCGCTCGTGGGCGTAAGCAGGCTTATTAATCTGACCGGAGAAATTCAAAAAGAATTTGCCGATATCGCAATTGTCGGCACGGGCTATAGCTGGCTGAGGACACTTTTGCCCAATGTGGCTGCGGCAGCCAAGGCAAATGGTCTGGCTGCTATTGCCGGTGTTGGGCGAATGGCGTTTGCATATCCGGATTTTGCCAAAGACATTATCACAAAGGGCCGGCTCGACCCGGGCAAGGTTTGTGTGGCCTGCAGTGGATGCACGCAGATAATGCGCGACCGCGGGATGACAGGCTGTGTGGTCCGCGATAATGAAGTATATGGGCCAATATTTGAACGCGGGCGAATGAGCGACCGAGATAATCTTGTGCGGCTGGCATCAGAGTGTCGGCAGTGCCAGGAGCCTACGTGCAGATTGGGGTGTCCCGCCGGTGTGAACATACCAAAATTTATCAACCTGTTTCTGGATGGAAAAGACAAGCCTGCCTACGAAGTATTAAGAGAAGCGAATGTATTTGCTGAGGTCTGTGCCTGGCTGTGTCCTGTTGAAAAGCTGTGTGAAGGCAGTTGTTTGCAGAAGTTTATCGGTGACGGGCCTTTACCGATTGCTGATATACAACGGTATCTGGCCAGGACCGCCAACAAGAACGGCTGGTCGAAACTGCGTATACCGGAAAAGGCAACGGCTAAGAAGGTAGCCATAATTGGCGCGGGACCGGCTGGTCTGGCTTGTGCCGCCGGACTGCTTGAAGCAGGACACGCCGTAACGATTTTTGATAGAAGCGCCGAATTCGGAGGGCTGATAGAATCGGTAGTCCCGGCGGACAGACAAAGTGATTCGTTGAAAAATGAAATTGCTGCGGTTTTTGCCGATGTACCTGAAGAGAGATTTTCAAAGCGTCTCGACAAAGAATTAAATGCCGATTTCAATCTTGACACAATCATGGCAGAGGGATTTGACGCGGTCTTCATCGGTATGGGCCTGCCAAAATCAGTTGGTATCAGTAAACAAGAGCTTGACGGTTTATGGAATGCAATGGAGTTCCTCCTCGCTGCCAGGTCCGACAAGAAACCTGATTTAGCCGGCAAACAGGTGGCGGTAATAGGCGGCGGCAATACAGCTATGGATGTGGCGATTACCGCCGGGCAGCTCGGCGCTAAAGACGTTTATGTAATATACCGGCGCTCATTTAAGGAAATGCCGGCCTGGAGTGCAGAGCGCGACCGGGCGATGAAGGAAGGTGTGCATTTCCTGATATTGGCTCAGCCGCTTGGATTTAATTCCAGGGATGGCAAACTGACGGGGATTAGGCTCTGTCCAACCAGGCTGGGTGAGCCGGATGAGACTGGCAGGCGCAGACCGCAGCCCGTAGAGTCAAGCGCTTACGACCTTGATATGGATATTGTGGTAGAAGCGATAGGCCAAAAGTCGGCGGAAGAAATTAGCGAAATTCTGCCGGGCGTGGATTTAAAAAACGGCCTTATTCAAACAAAAAAAAAGTCGCTGGCGACCTCGAAGCCGGGGGTCTTTGCCGGCGGCGACCTTGTAAGAGGACCATCGACAGTAGTCGCGGCCGTTGCTGATGGAATGGCCGCCGCAAAGGAAATAGATGCATTTCTAAGGAAAAAGGATTAAGTAGGGGCGGTTCGCGAACCGCCCTTACTGCTACGAAGAGAGATAGAAAAAAGCGAGAAAGATGGATTCCTGCTTGCGCAGGAATGACAGTAGTAATTTTATGGATTTCTTAAGAAAGGATTTTGAAAATGTCAGAACGACCTGTGGCAATAGTTACCGGAGCGAGTCGTGGGATTGGAAGAGCAATTGCAGTAGAGCTTGCATCACTCGGTTACAACCTTGTGGTTAATCATTTTGATTTTACTGCTGAAGGCAAGCCGGATGAGTCCAATGCAATCCAAACGCAAAAGCAAATTAAGGACCTCGGCGCGGAGTGTGAAATTTTACGGGGTGACGTCAGCAACGCTGACGACCGCAGCCATCTGGTAGATCTGGCCAAAAATAAATTCGACAGGACTGATTTCCTGGTGAATAATGCCGGTGTTGCTCCTTCAAAGCGGATGGATATTCTTGAAGCGACCGAAGAGAGTTTCGATAGGGTAATGGGAATAAATCTTAAAGGGCCATATTTTTTGACTCAGCTTGTCGCAAACTGGATGATTGAGCAGAAAAAGCAACATCCGGAGCGGTTGTTTCGGATTGTAAGCACAGGCTCAATCTCGGCGTACACAAGTTCACCGGCGCGCGGTGAATACTGCATAAGCAAAGCCGGTATTACCATGATGACGAAGCTGTACGCGGACAGACTGGCCGAGTATAATATCGGCGTATTTGAAATCAGACCCGGCATTATCGCAACCGATATGACCCGCGCCGTCAAAGGCAAGTATGACAAACTGATAGCAGAGGGACTAACGCCGACCAAACGATGGGGCCGGCCCGAAGACGTTGCAAAGGCTGTCGGAGCCATCGCCGAAGGCAGGCTCGATTTCTCCACCGGCCAAATAATTAACGTTGATGGTGGCTTTCACCTGAAAAGACTTTAAGAGGTACAAATGGACATAAAAAGCACAATTACGACGCTGTTAAGAGACGGATTTATCCTCGTCTTTAATCAGGACAAGCTCGATATAGTCAAGACTGCCGAGGCCCTGATAAAGGCAGGTGTCAATAACATGGAAGTAACCTGCCGGATAAGTAAGCCTTTGGAAAAACTTGGTAGGTTGAGGAAGGAGCTTCCGGATTTTGTTGCAGGAGTGGCAAGTTTGATTGACTCACCCGCAATGTTTGATGTTTACAATAAGGTGCATCCGAAGGACCCGCTGCCTTCGGTTCAGGAGGTTGCCGACGCCGGTGCGTGCTATCTTGTTTCAGCTTGTAACTTCTCCGATGAGACATTCAAAAAGTATGCCGGCAGAACAGCTATAATACCCGGATGCGGCAGTGTAACCGAAATTATCAGCCAGTTTTCCAAAGGGGCGAACCTCTGCAAAATATTCCCGGCCAAGCAGCTCGGCGGCCCGGCTTTTATCAAGGCAATCGACCCGGCTATTCATAAAACCATCAGTCTCGTACCTACCGGCGGAACAAATCCGGGAAATATTCCCGATTACATTGACGCGGGAGTTCTGGTCCTTGGCGGCTCGTTCAGTATGGTTGAAAAGCCGACAATGAAAAAAATCGTCGACGAGCAGGACTACAATTCTCTGGCTGAGGAGCTAACAAAGATTAAACAACTGATAGACAAGCTGCGGGCGGAAAAATACCTGGATATTGATTTTGCCGGAGCCTCAGCCGAACAGATAAGCCGAATTACCGGCAGAAATTTTAATACCGCATAGAAATATAAAGCAAGGCAGGATGCGAAACACAAACCTTATTGCCTTTTGGCTGCAAATTGTATCAGTAGCTGTTGTCGTTTTTTCGCCGACGGGTACACCGTTGTGCGCGAAAGCCGGGACCTCTGCTTCGGGACCAACAATTAACGACAAAGACACCGGCTATCGCGGTATCTGGTATATGAATCAGCCGTCCCGCGATGAATACGTCTATAAGTACAGCGGAGGATTAGGAACGTACTGCGCCAAACATAAACCGTTTGCCGTTTATTGTAACAGGGTAAGGAAAACTTTTTTCTGCTATGGCGGAACGACCACAGACAGCAACCGAAAGCTGCTGCATATAGTCTCTTTCTATGACCACAAAACAGGAACGGTACCGCGGCCGACAATCCTTCTCGATAAAAAGACGAGCGACGCCCACGATAATCCCGTGATATCTGTCGATGACAAAGGATACATCTGGATTTTCTCGACTTCCCACGGCACTGCCAGGCCGTCGTATATCCACAGAAGCAGCAAACCATACGACGTAAGCAAGTTCGAGTTGATAAATGCAAGAAAAAAAGAAAACGGCAAAAAAGTGCCAATGACCAATTTCTCGTATATGCAGACCTGGCACATCAAAAACAGGGGCTTCATCTGTTTCTTCACTCGTTACAATTATCCCGCCGACCGTACTATTTGCTTTATGACAAGTCGAGACGGCATCGAATGGTCAAAGTGGAGCCGGCTTGCTGCAATTGATAAAGGACACTATCAAATAAGTGCTGCAAACAAAAACAAGGCCGGCTCAGCGTTTAATTTTCACCCTGAAGGAAAAGGCCTGAATTGGCGCACAAATTTGTACTATATTGAGAGCGCCGATTTCGGCAGGACCTGGCAAACGGCTGACGGACAAAATTTGACGCTGCCTCTAAGAGACATTGAGAATCCCGCTCTTGTCCACGACTACCAGGCACAAGGCCTGAACGTATATCTGAAGGATATTCGACTGGACAAAAGAGCAAGGCCGGTGATTTTGTTTCTGACAAGCAAAGGGTACGAGTCCGGCCCGAAAAACGACCCGCGCACCTGGGCCACCGCCCGCTGGACGGGCCGAAAGTGGCAGATAAGACCGGCCTTTGTCTCAGATAACAATTATGATATGGGTTCGCTCTATATCGAGGATGACGGGATGTGGCGCATAATCGGGCCTACCCAGACCGGGCCGCAGCCATATAATCCTGGTGGCGAAATGGCTATGTGGGAAAGCCAAGACCGTGGAAAAACCTGGAAAAAACTCAAACAACTTACGCAAGCCAGTCCGTACAATCACACGTATGCCCGGCGTGCGGTGGATGCCGCACCTGGCTTTTACGCCCTCTGGGCTGACGGTCACGGCAGGAAGCCCTCGCAGTCATCTCTTTACTTTTGCGATAAAGAAGGAGCCGTGCGGATGCTGCCGCGCAAGATGGCTGAAGATTTTGTAAAACCGGAAGTATTAAAACAATAAGCCAAACAGGTGGATTAAACATTATGGAAACAAGGAAAATGGCAAATCAGAACGTTACTATTCATAGTTACAACACAGTAATTGTCGGCTCGGGTGCGGCGGGGATGAACTGCGCGGTACACCTGTATGAATTCATGAGCCAAAAAGGTGTAGAGAACCCGGAGAAAAGAATTGCCGTAGTAACCGCCGGAATCGGCCTGGGTGCATCGCGAATGAGCGGCTCCGACAAGCAAACATATTACAAAATGGGCACCAGTCCGGATGTCCCTGATAGTGCCGAGGAATTTGCGAAAAGTTTGACTGCCGCCGGGTGCTGCCACGGCGATTTAGCGCTCGCCGAGGCAATCGGCTCGCTGCGCGAGTTTTATCATCTGGTTCAGGCAGGTGTCCCCTTCCCCCACGACCCAATTGGAAGTTACTGCGGTTACAAAACCGACAACGACCCATACGAGCGTGCGACATCGGCCGGCCCAAAGACCAGCAGGGTTATGAGCGAATGTCTCCAGAAACAGGTCCGCCGCTCCGGAATCGAAATCTACGACCAGCAGGAAGCTGCGCATCTGCTTACAACCGGCGCCGGCAAATCGAAACAAATCATCGGCGTTATTACAATAGACAAGAAGAATATTAGCGAGGACAGTTCCGCAATAAATGTTTTTTACTGCTCCAACCTTGTATTGGCTGCCGGTGGTCCCGGCGAGCTTTATAAAACCAGCGTCTATCCCAAAGGCCAGGTCGGCATACACGGCCTTGCATTACAGGCCGGCCTGATTGGTGAAAACTTTACAGAATCACAGTTTGGGCTGGCCAGCATAAAGTTCCGCTGGAACGTATCGGGGAGCTTTTGTCAGGCAATCCCACGAATTTTCAGCGCCGATGCTGATGGAAATAATGAGCGGGAATTCCTGGCGGACTTCTTCGGCTCGATGAGCAAAATGGCAACGAATATTTTCCTCAAAGGCTACCAATGGCCGTTTGACCCGCAGCGTATCGCGGGCCACAAGTCCTCTTTGGTCGATATTCTGGTTTTTAGAGAAAGACAAAAAGGCAGACGCGTTTTTATGGACTTTCTGCATAATCCCATCGGCAAAGCTGATATGAAAAAGTTTGATATTAACGTTCTTGAACCGGAAGCTGCCGAGTATCTGGAAAAAACCGAGGCGCTCCAGGCTACGCCTATCGAACGGCTTTTCGCTATGAATCCCCCGGCTATTGAGATTTACACCGAAAACGGTATTGATTTATATTCGGAGCCGCTCGAAATTGCGGTCTGTGCTCAGCACAACAACGGCGGCTTCGCTGTAAACAAATGGTGGCAGTCCAATATACCGCGGACTTTTGTAATCGGAGAAATGGCGGGAACTCACGGCGTCAAGCGGCCGGGCGGCTCAGCCCTTAACGCCGGCCAGGCCGGTGGACTGCGGGCGGCTGAATACATTGTCAATGTCTACGGCTGCGACCCACCCGATTATTCGGACAAACAAGCTGATATTGACCAACAGTTAACTCAGCTTATCGCCAGGCTCGAGGCCTACAAAAGCTCATCCGGCTTAGTACCGGAAGAAGTAATCGAGAAGATTCAGAGCCGTATGACGGCATCAGCCGGCCATATAAGAGAATTGAAAGATGCCCGCAAAGCCCTGAATGAAGCCGTTAATCTTCACAAAGATATACAGCAGCAAGGCTTCAAATCAAAAAATGCCGGAGATATCGTATCAGCAATCCAGGCAGAGCATCTTGCTTTATCCAGCGCAGCTTTCCTTAAGGCGATTGTGGAACTGCTTGAGCAAGGCGAAGGCTCACGCGGTTCGCACCTTGTCCTGGCCGACGACGGGACCGAAATTCATCCCGACATTATCAACAAAACAACCGGTAAAGCCTTGAAGTTCAAACCTGAACAAGAGCAGTTACGAAATTCGATATTGCAGATTGAATACGACCCGGACGAGCCCGATTTATTCCGGTGCAGCAATACAAAATTAAGACCGGCACCAACCGACAGGAAAGCATTTGAACTCACCTGGCAGGATTATAGGGAAGGAAAAATTTACGGGCCTTGAGGATAAGACCGATAAGACATTTGAATCGAATATGATGCATCCCCGCTTTCGCGCCGACAGGCTTGCCCCTGCGGAAGCAGGGGGACGAGATACGAAATATGATTGCTCAGACACTTAAATGGGTTGGCGGTGTCGAAGGTTTATTAGAGCTTATCGACCAGCGGCGCCTGCCCGGCGAATTTGTTAAATTACAGTGCCGGAATACCGAGCAGCTTTATGAAGCGATAAAAACGCTTGCCGTGCGCGGCGCCCCGGCTATAGGTGTTTCGGCGGCTTACGGGCTGGTTTTGGGTATGCAAAAGTTGACTGGGGCCGACAATCTGGAACGGGGTCTTGAAGTTTTGGCTGATTCATCCGAACATCTTGCGTCATCGCGTCCGACTGGCGTAAACCTGTCCTGGGCGCTGGACAGGGTCCGGCGAACCGCCGAGCAATTTGTTGCAAGTGAGCCGGAGGCAAAGTTACAAGCGCTGCGTAAGGTCGTTTTAGCCGAGGCGAACGCTATTTATCAGGAAGATGTTGATATGTGCCGGCGAATTGGAGAAAACGGCCGGAAGTTTATTAAGCAAGGGGCCGGTATCCTGACCCACTGCAACGCAGGTGCACTTGCGACCGCGGGACAGGGGACAGCTCTGTCGGTAATATTTGAGGCGCATAAAAAAGGCGGGAAATTCACGATCTACGTAGACGAGACCAGGCCGCTGCTGCAGGGCGCCCGGCTGACAGCCTGGGAGTTGAAACAAGCGGGCATTGACGCTATACTTATATGCGATAATATGGCCGGGTGGCTGATGAAGCAGGGACATATTAGCACGGTGATAACCGGAGCCGACCGAATCGCTGCAAATGGTGACACCGCAAACAAGATAGGGACATATAGTTTGAGTATTCTGGCAAAAGAACACAACATACCTTTCTGTATCGCAGCACCGTCAAGCACATTTGACCTTAGCATTGAAAGCGGCGGCCAAATACCCATCGAGGAAAGGGCTCCCGAAGAGGTAACAACGTTTGCAAAAACGCAAATCGCTCCCGATGCAATTAACGTGTGCAATCCCGCTTTTGACGTTACAGATGCGGCGAATATAACCGCCATTATCACTGAAAAGGGAGTCATTGAAAATCCCAATGCCGACAGCATCTCCAAATATTTAAGGTCCTGAGTTTATGGATGAGACAGCAAATCACTCTTCTCGGCCTTTGCAAACCGATGTCGCCGGGCAATCGAATGAAAAGCGATTACTGCGCTGGCGAAAACGCAACGCATATTATTACAGGTGGCTGAACAGAATTTATAAATTCGTCGTCCGCCCGAACAGCAGGGTTTTGCATGTCGGCTGTGAATGTGGGGACCTCTTGGCTGCGGTTGGGCCGTCTTATGGTGTCGGAGTTGATGAAGATCCCGGAGCTATTAAGCTGGCAGGAAAAAGATTTCCACATCTTAAATTCTACGCAGCGGACCCGCATAACTTGAATCTCGATGAAAAATTTGATTACGTTCTGATATGCAACTCACTTGGCCGATGGCACGACATTCAGCAGGTCCTGGAGCGTATTCATCCGGCAACTTCCGAAAGCACGCGAATTGTAATAACCTACTATAATTATCTCTGGGAATGGATTTTGCGGCTGGGCTCTCGTTTGAGGATTCGTCGGCCTCTGGCCCACCAGAACTGGCTGCCGCCGGCAGACATCGCAAATCTGCTC
>Ga0114922_10003257_pt1 | contig 15169 bp, 10 predicted proteins | sample AartaG_FD_100975 | JGI IMG/M metagenome (GOLD analysis project Ga0114922, IMG submission 100975) | Deep subsurface microbial communities from Aarhus Bay to uncover new lineages of life (NeLLi) - Aarhus_00045 metaG | ecosystem: Environmental > Aquatic > Marine > Oceanic > Sediment | place...
ACTAATATAGATCTTGTAAAATGATTTCAGATCCTAATGTAGTACGCTATCTATAGAGTGGCTTTCTTTAAAAAACGCCTCACTCCGATCGAGATGAGCGTTATGAGTGGTAAGGGGAAACACTGATATCTCCCCTTCCCGAATTTACCGATTGTCCTTACTTACATTGATTGTCCGTATATTTCCTCTCCATGTTCTAAACAATGATCTATATGGGGTTGCCGAAGTGTATAAAGACTGTGTGTTTGAAGCAGATGGATCTGCGATCGCTGATGAAGCACTACAAGTACGGCGGTACGAGCAGCTACCATCCGAAGATGATGACGAAGGTACTGATGTGTGCCTATACCAGCGGATCTATTCCTCCCGGTAGAGCGCCAGGGCGCTCCGAGAAAACATCCATTTCATGTGGATCAACTCATCAATTAACACCGAAAGGGCTGCCTAAGAGTTCTTTTTAGACAGCCCCTTCTTTCTCAGGTAGCGGTTCTCGGATTCGAACCAAGGACCTAGAGGGTACGAGGTTAAATCCGAAATGAGCCCTCTGCCCCTTCCATTTTTCCAGAAACCATTGAAACCTTAAAGAATTCGACCCTACGAACCAATATCCCCGGGGTCCTTAGTCCGAATCCTAAAACACACACCTAAACGCTGTTTCTTTAAAGAAGAAAGCGCCCTTTCGGGCGCTTCGTTCTCAGGTAGCGGGGCTCAGATTCGAACTGAGGACCTTCAGGTTATGAGTTCGAGTCCGAAAACAGGGGTCTTGGACCGTCAGGCTGGATTTCCAAGGGTGGCCTACCGATGCTCGATTACTTAGAACCCAGCGAGCATTAGTTTCAATGATCCTACACGCGGAGGGTAAACCTGGCAAGTTCAACGGGGTTCTGAATAGAATCACCACAAATACTTCATCTTCGTTCTTCTGTGTTGTACTTGCGAGTTGAATCCAGGACTGTTTATTATTATTGCCTTAGGAAAAATCCTATAATCGAAGTGTTCGTGCAGGGCCTATTGAATTATGCAATAATAGCCTTGTCTGGACAATTATCGCCTCACATAGGGGACGAAAGATGATCTGCCAGCAATGTGGCAAGAAAAATGATCCCGATGCCGTCTTTTGCGTTCAGTGTAGCCAATCCCTCCTCAAATCCTGCCCCTCCTGCAGAACCCAGAACCCCGGAGATGCCCGATTCTGTAAGCAATGTAGAACTGAATTGGGTGATACCTCAATTGCAACGCAGGCAAATAAGCTGCAGGATCTGCGTGATTCCGCCCCAGAGGGTCTTCAAGAGAAGCTGCGTTTAGCCCAAACCGAGATCGAAGGCCAACGCAAGCCGGTCACGATCCTCTTCGTCGACATCGTCGGCTCCACATCAATAGCAGAGAAGCTCGACCCCGAAGAGTGGAAAGAAGTCGTGCAAGGTGCTCATCACCGCGTGAGCGAGGCGATCTATCGCTACGAGGGCACCATCGCCCAGCTGCTCGGTGACGGTGTGCTGGCCTTTTTCGGCGCCCCCCTTACCCATGAGAACGATCCTGAACGCGCTGTCCGTGCCGCGCTGGACCTTCAGGAGAGCATCACAGACTACCGCCGCCAATTGGTGGGTTTCGTCGACGATTTCCACATGCGGGTGGGGATTCACACCGGCGAGGTGGTGATTGGGCATGTCGGCACGGATGAACACGCCGAATACCTGGCCATCGGAGATACAGTCAACATCGCTGCCCGCATAGAAAGCGCGGCACAACCCGGAGAGGTGCTGGTATCTGAAACCTGCACACGGCTGATCGAGCACACCTTCGAGCTAGGAGAACTCGAGTCGATCAAGGCGAAAGGTAAAACCGAACCGGTGCGGGCTGCAGTTATTCTGGGTTTGAAAGACAAGCCTGTTCTGGCGCGCGGCATTGGGAGTGTGCGCACACCCTTTGTGGGTCGCTCCACTGAAATTTATAAGTTGAAACAAGCATTGGAGAGCCTCTGCCAAGGGCAGGGGCAGATCGTTGCAATACTCGGTGATGCAGGTATCGGTAAGTCTCGATTAATTGAGCATGTCTATCAGAGTATCTGTGAGGGTGATGACCAAGAAAAGTCCACCCACTTCAAGCCAACTTCCATCCGCTGGCTGGAAGGTCGAGCAATATCCTACGGCGGCTCGCTTTCCTTCTGGTCAATTAACCAGCTGCTGCTTTCTGATCTGGCGATAACCGAAGGCACCCCCGAAGCCAGGATCATCGTCACCCTACGTCAACGATTGAAAAACCTGTTCGGGGACGAATACCTGGAATTATTTCCGTTTCTGGCACATTTATTGGGGGTCAAACTGGAAGGAGATGATGATAGAAGGCTCCGAGATCTGGATAGAGCCTCACTAAGAATACAAACGATAGACGTAATCTGTCGTTATTTTGCACAAGTTGCGGAGCACCAGCCCACAGTCTTGATATTTGAAGACCTGCACTGGGCTGATCCATCAAGTTTGGAGACCTTGAATCATTTAATGAAAGTCACTGACCGATCAGCGCTTTTAATCCTCTGTTTGATGAGAATCGATCGCACCCATGCATCTTGGAATGTCAAGCTGAGAGCCGAAACCAATTTTGCTCACCGGTATACGGAAATATTCATTAAGAGGCTTGAGGATAATGAGTCGCGACTATTGTTGCATGAATTACTTGGCGTTCTAAATCTACCTGAAGATGTTCAACACCTGGTGATGCATAGGTCTGAGGGCAACCCATTCTACCTGGAGGAGGTCATCCATCATCTTATTGAACGAGGTTTGATCTCTCGGAAGTGGGATAGCTGGGTAGTCGCTTCAGAGATCGGCGACATCGGTGTCCCTGAAACCTTGCAAGGGATCTTGCTGGCCCGGATAGACTGTTTAGAGGAAGAAATTCGACGTACTTTACAAATGGCCTCGGTAATAGGGAGGAGTTTTCTGTATCGGATATTGGATGCTATTTCAGATGTAGAAAAACAGCTAGATAACCATCTTTCACAACTTCAACGGCTTGATCTGGTTAGGGAAAAAACGCGTATACCAGAACTAGAATACATATTCAAGCATTCTTTAACGCAGGAGGCAGCATACAAATCCCTGCTCATTGAGCGACGGAAAGAGTTTCATCTCAAGGTGGCGGAGGCGCTACAGAAAATATTCCCGGACCATGCAGAAGAGTTTTATGGCCTTATAGCGCATCACTGGGAGCGCGGGGGAAATGCGGAGAAAGCGATAAAGTACCATTTACTAGCCGGGGAGCGAGCGCAAAGTCTGCATGCCCATCTAGAAGCATTGGGATATTTCAACTCTGCTTTGGGGCTTGTTGGAGAGGAAGATCTAATTTATTTCTCTATCGTCCATCGACGCGCACAAGTTCTCCTTGAACTCTACCAGGGGAAATTGGCTGATGATGATTTCGAAAGATTCCACAATCAAGCACTCAAAACTGGCAATCAGGAGGATGAACTCGAGGCTCTTCTCGGGTTAGCTAGAGCGAATTACATCATCGCGTTGGACGAGTCAGAGGGTGAATCTGCATCAAAGTCGCGTGCCTACTACGAGGCAGCTTACACGCTTGCAAGTGAGATTGGTGACAAGGCCGGAATGGTCAAAGCCCTGGTACCCACAATCTGGCTCGATGATTTTTGGCCTGATTATGAGGAGCAAGGTCGCGCCAATGCCAGGGAAGCTCTCGAACTGAGCCTCGAGCTCGGCGATGAGGATCTGATACTCGACAGCAGGCTAGCTACTTTCTACACCGGAACGTTCTTGGATCTCAAGCTAGGAGAAAAGCTACATCATGCGCTTGAAGAGCGTGAAGACATTACGAGGCTCAACGCTCTTCAATTTAGATTAATGTGGGCAAATCTCCGCAGGGGTTACTTCCATCAGGCTGTAAAAAGCTGCGAAATTGGTATGACATTGGCGGAAAAGATAGGTGTTCCTCCAGTGCAATACCCCACCTTAAAAGCTTTAGCTCTTTTAAACCTTGGGCGGTTCGATGAAGCTAGAAGATCACTCGACGACGAAGTAGCCGACGAAGCCCATCGGCTGGGGAGGGCTTTTAAGGAGCTAGGTCTTGGCGTCTATTACCTTGAGCTCATGGCTTATGAAGAGGCGATAAAGAAGCTTGAGTCTACGATCAAGCAAGCGAAACTGCTCGGCCGCGTCTGGATGCAGGTCCTAGCGCGTATCAATCTGGCCAGAGCCCTCGCGGAGGATGGATCTAAGGATCAACCATGCAGTAAAGATATCTTACGGCATCTGATTAACCTCGATAATCCAGAGGCAATGATCAGAGTGGGTGATTTTGCGAGGATCGAAGGTAGATTTTCAGAGGCGCTTAGGCAAGCCGAAAAAGCTGAGATTCTTTCAATAGAAACAGGGAAACGACCCGGCACTATTCATGCGCTCTTACTCAAATCCCGGATCCTTTTGGACGAAGGTAATCTGCAAGAAGCGATTTCAATTGCAGAGGAAGGAATCCAAATAGCAGAGACAATGGAGTATCTCCCCATGATATGGCGGATTCGAGGGATTAAAGCCGAAGGTTTGATGAGATTAGGGGAGAAGATCGAAGCCGAGAATGAATATGAGCAGGCCCGTGATGTGATTCGCCAGCTTGCAGAGAACATCTCGGATGAAACCCATAAGCAAACCTTCTTAAGTAGCCCGTTGGTTGCTGCCGTTCTTACCCCTTCAGGCAGCCGATCGGGGCATGGGTGAAGATTATCGATGGAGCTTCAACCAGGGACTCCTCAAGAAGCTGGCGTCTCACCTTCCGGTGTGCAGAAAATTCTTGAGCGCGCAGCCGGGTGGGTCGACGATGGTATCCACCCATCCCTGGTAATTCTGGCTGCCCGACGTGGAGTGATTTTTCTCCATGAAGCCCTAGGATCTCTCGGAACCGAGGATCCTTCATCTCTAGTTAAGTTAAACACGATCTTTCCTCTAGCCTCGATCAGCAAACCAATCACAGCCACGGCCGCGATGATCCTTGTCGAAGATGGATTGCTTGGGATCAATCGTCGCGTGCAAGAATATATTCCGGAGTGGGAAGGTGAAGCAAAGGATCAGGTGATAGTGCAACATCTTCTTACCCACACGAGCGGGATTGATGATGAGAGCACGTGGGAAGTCATAGAGAAGAAGGATAGCGCGAATACAGATACCCCGCCTTGTGAAGAGACCCAACATCCAACTATCCATCGTTGGTTCAATTACGGTCTGGATATACCGCTTGCACATAAACCAGGGATTGAGATGTCTTATAGCAATTATGGGTATCAAATCCTAGGTGAAATCATCAGAAGGGTATGTGGGCAGCCATTGCAAGATTTTGCCGCTGCCAGAATATTCGAACCACTTGGTATGAAGGATACCTGGTATTCAGTGCCGAGTAGCGAAAGTCACCGGGTTGTGAAGCAATTGTCCGATGGCCCTTTCGCTGATGAAGACATGGACGAATTGCAAGAAATCCCTTCTCCTTCGGGCGGGGTTTTTTCAACCGCATTTGATATTGCCAAATTTTGTCAGATGTTTATAAACCAGGGCAATTATGGAAACGAGAGAATCTTAAGCCCTGTGACTGTCAAGTCCATGACCCGCAATCAAATCCCTGGAATTCCAGCGAGATACCAAGACGAAACATTCCCAGAGGGAGCTTGGGGATTGGGTTGGAGCATCAACGCTCCATACAAGGGAGAAATTTTTGGTGAGCCATTACTCTCACGAGCTTCCTACTCACATACAGGAGCGACTGGAGCATTAATCTGGGTTGAACCCTCTCTTGAAGTTATAGGCGTTTACTTGTCTGTCCTTCTTGAGAAATGGGATGCTGTATCGCATTCTACGGGTGTTAGAAAACATTGGTGTGCTGACCGATTCATAAACATGACCAGCGCTGCGTGTGAATGACCACAGCCGAACTTCGGCAACGCAAGGAATAAGTCAATCCGCTTTTATTTGAATGTTATGCGAGCTTGTTTCAGGAAAATCATGAAATTGAAACGAGGAAAGCCAGAGGATGTAGGTGTCTCACCTGATAGGGTGAGTGCGCTCGTTCAGCGTGCACAAGGTTGGGTTGAGACAAAAATCCACCCCTCCCTCGTGATGATCGCTGCTCGAAAGGGGACCATCTTCCTCGATGAAGCATTTGGATACCTCAGTCCCGACAATAATTCACCCCCTCTGAATCGAGATTCCCTCTTCCCGCTGGCATCGGTTAGTAAATTAATTACAGCTACAGCGGCTATGATCCTGGTTGAAGACGGTTTACTCAGCTTGAATCGTCCTGTGGCTGATTACATACCAGAGTTCGCGAATGAGGAGAATAACCGTGTGCTAGTGCGACATCTCTTGACTCACACCTCGGGTATTAGAGAAGAAAATGTAATAGGCCGAATTAAAGAAGAAGGTGTTAAATGGGAAGACCCATTCCCTTTCTACTGGCTTGTAGACAATTTTGAAACATATCTCTCCCTGATCTTTAAAACACCGATATCTCTTGCTCCAGATACAGTGATGGCATACGCAGACACAAATTTTGACATCCTGGGCGAAATCATACAGCGTGTTTCGGGAATGAGCCTTGCCAACTATTTCCAGGATAAAATCTTCCAACCCCTCGGTATGAAGAGTTCTTGCATCACAGTTCCCGAAAAAATGCGCCAATTCGTAGTCACGCGGCCACATACTGCGCCCGCTTATGATTTTACACTCCACGCGATGGACATTCCCCTTGGCAGTATGGGAGTGTTTTCAAGTGCCATGGATATGGCAGTATTCGGTCAAATGTTTCTTAACGGGGGTGTTTACGGTAATTCTCGGATTCTGAGTCGTTCTTCAACGAAAGCCATGACAAGCAATCAAATCCCCGGTATTGAGGGGCGATTCCGCGATGAGATTATCCCAGAAGCCGAATGGGGATTGGGTTGGAGCGTCCATGTTAATGGAAAGTCATGGGCATATGATGAAATCTTACTCTCTCAAAATGCCTTTTGCCACGGGGGGACCGGGGGTGTATTCCTCTGGGTCGATCCTGTTTATGAAATTGTCGCAGTCTTCTTCTCGGTTTATTTAGAAATTTTAGAAAACGAACGACCCAATGCTTGCACCGACCTATTTATAAACGCAGTCCTATCCTCTATTGTGGATCTGTGATCATTCCCTTCTATTCAATCCATGCAACTGGTTGATCGGTGGCAGACATCCACTGCGTGAGACGGTGTTCGTAGTTCTTCAAGGTACGGGGACTTAAACCTTCTGCGGCCTTGGTGTTAAGGAACCCGACCAGAGCTTTAGAAACTGACAAGCCTGACGGTCTACGTTTCGTTCGGGGGGCTCAATTTGAGCGCTTCAGAAACGGGCTGATAACCGCCAGATCCTAGGTTCTAATTCTAAACAAAGGGGCTTGGAATGAAAAAGGCACCCTTTCAGGTGCCTTAAGGTAGCGGGGCTCAGATTCGAACTGAGGACCTTCAGGTTATGAGTTCGCTTCCTAAAATAGGGGCCTTGGACCGTCAGGCTGGTGTTCCAAGGGTGGTCTTACGATTTTCGACTGCTCGGAACCCAGCGAGCATTAGGTTTCAATTATCCTACACGCGGAGTGTCAATCTAGCAAGTGCAGTTGGGGTTAGAACAGGAACTCCACTAACCTCACCTTCATTCTTCTAGGTTGTACTTGGTAGTTAATCTAAAAGTAGTGAATAGACAAGGCGTAAAGGATACCAAATTGGACGGTGAGGTTGCACCGGAATTCAGCACGGATATAGTTTTTCCACCTTACAGGCTCCCTTAATCATCAATGTAAGCTACCTAAATGGCGCAACACTTTGATAACCCGCATGGGATGTTTGAATTCAGCACCCCTCTCCTTGTTGAGTATTTTGGCGAGCAGAGGCAAGGTCAAGGATGTAGATACCGCCATAGGATGTGAATGCGATCATGCTTCCATCTGGTGACCAACTTATGCTACGTATTTCGGGTGGCAGCGGTGGCTTAAACAGGCATGTACCAGCAGGATCTGCAATTACCAATTCACCAAGGTAGTCGCTAGATCCGAAGCGTATGTACGCGATACTTTCCCCATCAGGAGCCCATACCATCTGGCCAACTTGCTCACTCGGCTGAAAACGATGGACTATACCCGAAGCTATGTCCGCGATGAAGGCTTCATGAGTGTTAGGTTCGTCTTGGGGAATCGAAAAGATACTATATGCGACTCGGGTTCCGTCCACCGACAGGCTAAGTCCTGAGATATACTCAGAACTCCACTCTTTCGTCCTCATCTCTCCAAGAGATACGGTCTTCTGGATACTGCCATCCAATGCTACGATACGAAGTTTCCTTTCGCTCGCATCCCGATCGGTCAGGTTGCCCACATATACGAGAAGCTGTTTGCCATCCTCCGACCATGCCGCAGCCTCCCCTTCCGTGAGATAGGAAGCGGTACCATTAACTGGATCAAGCAGCCAGATGCTATTGAGACCTATGATGATCGCGAGTTGTGATCCGCTCGGAGACCAGCTCGGATGAGCAAACCAGTTGAAAGCGATTGGAAGCATCTTGACTTCCCCTGTTGGGAAGCCAATGCCAAAGATATTGCTATCAATTCCAGGCGCCGCTGGAATCGACAACGCAAGTATGGTTGCCCCGTCCGGCGCCCAAGCAATCTCTTGGAACTCGCTCTTCGATAGCCTTGATACACCAGGGGATCGAATTACATGAACAATGGAGCATGAAGACGCACTTAGTAATGCTAGTATCACTAGCACGACACTCACACTACGGGTGAATCTTTGGATCATTACTTACCTCCAATGAGGACCACAGCGGTCTAATATCTCCCACGGAAGTACTGGCTCTCCAGCATATATCACGCGAGTGAGATCTTTGGAATTGTTAACTAGGATCCCTTTAACTTCCTCTAACTTTTTTCTATCCAATGTTGTAAAGTCCGAATTGCTAAGGTCATAGGCTTTATCCATAATTTCATTAATAAATGTCGGGGATGATACTCCTAGTTCCTCAAGGATCTTCCCTTGGAAGATGTACGCTTGGGCTTCTCCCCATGTCGAAGAACGTTCGCCAACCGTTTGAATCTGGTGTACTACCTCATGCGCAAAGATGGATATTCTCCATTTTGGAGGGGGAAGGCTATCGTTCATGTAAGCCATCGGTAGAAGGATCCAGTTGGTTATCAGCGAGATACCAGGCCCTGGTTTTTGGTCAGTGCCCGTGATGAAGCTAACTTTAAGAGTGTCATTACCTCTCGAATTATCTAGGCGTTCAAATGCACCAAAAACGATGTCTCCAAAGGGGCCGGCACTCACATCCAACTGAACCAGGGAGTGAATGAGCCAGTCTTTACACTTTGGCATGGGATCGCACTTAAACTGGCCTGACGGGTCAATGTAAATGATTGGATTGTTGACAACGTACAACCATTTATTGTACGACATTGGTGAAGTATAATCGCCAGTCCAAACATCCTTGGTTATGAACCTACCAGATTCGGGCGCATAGTACCGGGAGCGCAGGTAGATTAACTTAATGTAACTGTCCGCCCATTCTCCCGTGAACCCATAGACTGAATTTGCTACACCCGTGGAAGCTAATTCATCACCAAAAGGCTCATAAGCCATCCCAGCTCCGACGCCGTTGCTGACACCCACCAGTTGCCGCACGCTGCCCAGCGCATCACCCAGGTAGAATTGCCAACCGCTGGGCTGCTCTTCCCCGATACGCGCCAGTCCATACAGGTACGTGGCCTCCTCGCTCGCCAGCACCTGCGTCAACCCGGGACTCAGGTCCAGCCAGTAGTTCGTCGGCATACCATTCACCGTCTGCCTCAGCCGATCCCCCAACCCGTTATGTTAGTATGTTAATGCCCTCCCCTAAGCAGCACCTGCCATCTTCCTGGGGAGTATGCTCAAGAAAGTCATCTTCTTCTTCAGATCATTCATGCTCCAGCCGGGCGCGTTTCGGGGTACGCTTCTCTTGTTAGGAGAACGGGGATGCGATATCCCGGGCACTCTGCATCTGGGCCAGCCGACTTCGCCTATGGGATGATCTCAAGCAAGCCCGTCGTTATGTTTGGCCAGCCCGTTCGACTTCACTTAACTGGGAACTCTTCGCAAAGAGAAGCCCGAATCTGTGTGTGAGGCAGCGGCCCAAAAAAGAAACGCTCCCGGCCCGTCTGGCAGGGTCTGCCAGTGTTCACAAAAAGGAGCATATCATCATGACCTCACAAAGTCTCGTCCCCAAACGCTTCATCGGCCTCGATATCCACAAACACTACCTGCTCGCCTTCGGTGTAGACGCCAATCTCAATCGGGTGCTCGGTCCGCAGCGTGTCCAGCCATTAAACCTGGAGCGCTGGATGTCCAAAACCCTGCACCCTGACGATGCCGTCGCGATCGAGATGACCACCAACACCTGGCAGATCTATGATGATCTACAACCCCACGTCGGGTCCATCACAGTCGTACACCCGCCGCACGTGGCTCTCATTACCCGTGCCCAGGTGATGAACGACAAGATCGCTTCTACGGTCCTGGCTCGCCTGCTCGCCAAAAGCCTATTGGTTGGCATCTGGGTTCCTCCACAAGACGTTCGGGAACTTCGTGCTTTAATCGCGCAGCGCAGCAAAATAACCCGATTGTCGACCCAATCTAAGAACCGGCTGCATGCCATCCTGCATCGCCATCATACCCGCCCCCCTTCTGGAGACATCTTTCATCCCAGACATCATGATTGGTGGATGGGTCTGGAACTCAATCCGGCCGAGAAGACCAACCTGGTATGTAATCTGGAGACGCTCGCTTTTGCCCGCCGGCAGAATGCGCACATCGAGACGACTCTCAAGGCATTGGCCGCACAAGATGAACGCGTCACTCGTCTGGTACATCTACCCGGCATCAACCTGATCAATGCTCTGACCATTCTGGGAGCGATTGGTACGATTGTACGCTTTCCATCTCCCAAGAAACTGGTGGGGTACTCCGGCCCGGGAGGGAGAGTGCATATAAGCGGAAAAACCAGACGAACAGGACGTATCACCAAAGCCGGGAGACGAGATTTGCGCACTGCGCTGGTGCAAGCTGCGCAGACGGCTTCCAACACCCATCCACACTGGAAAGCTGAACTTGCCCGCCTGAAGCCGCGCATCGGGCGGAATAAGGCCATCGTCGCCATCGCTCGCAAACTGCTCATCACGGTCTGGTATGTCCTATCAAATGAAGTGCCAGACCGCTTTGCCGAAGCGGAGATCGTAGCTCGCAAACTGATGCAGTACACCTACCTGCTTGGCAAAGCTAACCGTCCTTCAGGTCAATCCACAGCACAATTCGTCCGCCAGCAGTTGGATAATCTTGGTCTCGGTGGGGAACTCACCGAGATCCCCTGGGGAACCAAGAAGCCGCCAGTGCCTCTGCCGCCTTCCAGGGTGGTGGTCGAACGGAACTGAGCGGCATGACAATACTAATCTCAGAATAGGACAGGATGACTGGCTTGCTGTAAGACAGCTCTCGACGCTCGTCGATCACAACAGGAAAGTCGGTTATCCGAAATGGGAAACGTTATGCTCGCTCATTGATCTGTTACCTAGACCTAGAATGGGTTCATTCGCCATTGGACATCATCTTGCTCTCCATCGCCTCGATTACTTGTGGAAGATGATCTTGTATAAATTCCGACACGGGAGGTTGAGAGATATCAAACCAATAGACACGAAGCCCATAGCGAGCTACGACTGTACAGGTTTTACGTGACACTCTAGCATGGCACGCGATGGACAGGTCATTGGCGTGTTGCGCCACGCTGGATAACAGCGGAGACTGCTCGTGGATATCGAATTCCGGGTTGATGATTGAAGCCCTCTCCGAAAGGTGTTGGAACCCGGTCTTCGCCCTATCAATGTCGTCAAATGCGTAGAGGTTCAGAATCGCGCTTCCTCCTCCTGGGTGCTGATATCCAACATGGCATACCGAGTTCGGCTGTGTTAGGCTTTCAATTGAGACGCCTCGGTCTGGAGTCGACATGACTGAACCCTCGGAGAAGATGCCTGGAGCTGGAACAAGCTGCTCAAGCGAGGGATCGCATGGCCGTGTTGTGTCCAGTGTACAAGCGCTCACCAGCAGAAAGAGAAAGGGAGTAAGCCATTTCTGCATCAAGCTTATGCTCATGCTAGCCTCCGTCAAAGTAAGTGATTGGGAATCGTGGTCCCAACCCAGGGTCAATTGGGAATGGAGCATGATATACAGGGAACGGAGGCTCATCGCCTGGACGTAGATTGAATCGGTATTTGAAGAGCGTTGATCGAAACGATTCCACTGTGATTGTGTTAGACCTGCTATGGAGGTCAATCCCTACTTGTATCGCGATCGTGTCTAAGGGATCATCACCATATGCCCAGAGTCTCCCTGAACCAGGATCGGTCCCTTCCTGCTGTGCCCTCCCGGCACCTACGTAGAGCTCAATCCCTAAGAACCCAGCGGCTTTGCCAACATATCCGAAATGAATGTTTCCAGGTAAATCGCCATCATACCAGCGGCACTCACTCTGGGAGTGACAGAGCAGAATGCCATCTACTCCTAATTCCCTTTCAATCTGGGTCTTGAAGTCCCATCGGGCTCCACCCCTGACAAGGGATTCCCAGGCAGTGTAAGCCTGTGCGCGATATGGGTTTTCAATAAGCTTTGTGTAGGTGCATTGAATGTCGATGCCGTGTCCCTCCCACAACGTTTCCCATACCGCTAGAAAAGCGTCAGGAATGACGGGCCCTGCAAGATCGATCAGGTCCTGTATATGCCTGACCTCGGCCGAAGACGCATTTGCATTGAGCGTCCGAACCAACCAACCTGTGAGGTTGTAATTCTCGACGCTGCTCAGGCACTCTGGTTCCAAACAAATCTGGTGCCCTGAGGGATCCGTGTAGTTTATCGGGTTGTTCCGCACATAGGCATAGCGATTCCAGTCAGCCGGCAAGTGCGGGTCAGGCACAATTAGATCAGGTTGGATCCACTGACTCAAGTCCGAACACTTATCTTAACCAGGATTATTCACTTTCTTCAGGTTCTTCAAGTCAGCACCTCCTGAAAGTAGAATGTTGGATACCAGTCCAAACCAATCTACTTCACAGGAGGCAAAGTCATGTTAACCGAGATCAATTGTTTCATCAACTGGCAACGACGCCGCAACACTACTGCCCGCACCTGGCGCGATTACAGCTATGACCTCAAGCAATTTGTGGCGGTTGTTGGGGACCAACCACCGGGATCAGTGACCTTTCAGGATGTTGATCAATTTATAACACTCCAGGCATCTCGCGGCTACAAACCTTCCACAATCAATCGCCGCCTAGCAGCTATCTCATCCATGTATGCCTTTCTGTCCGACGAAGATCCCACCCTGATGTGCCCAGTATTACCACATAGACACAGCCTGCGAGAACCTCAGCGCTTGCCACGACCAGTACTTCAATCTGATCTGGAAAAGTTCTTTGCCGAAGTCAGCAATGTTCGTGATCGGGCGATCTTTATTCTGATGTTAAGGTGCGGGTTGCGTATCTCTGAAGTGACTCAATTACAATTGACAGACTTATTCCTCAAGGAAGAACATCCCCGCCTGGTAGCCACTGGCAAGGGCGGAAAAGAACGCTCAGTTTACCTCTCACCTCAAGCCGAGCGAACTTTACTGGCCTACCTTTTAGAACGCCCACAAGCTGCTTGCGATTATGTTTTTCTCAGCTACCGTAATAAGGGCTTATCCACCACTGCCGTTCATAAAAGGCTGATGCGTTATCGGTCTTTAGCAGGAGTGCACATCACTGCCCATAGACTCCGCCATACTTTTGCCAACGACCTGGTAAATGCTGATGTTCCGGTTACCAGCATCCAGAAACTGTTGGGCCATACCTGGCTGGAAACCACCCAAACTTATGTGGCAGCCAACGACAAACAAGTCAAGGACGATTACTACGCAGCCTGTCAAAAACTGGAAGGCTGGCAATGAGTGAATTAACCATCAATAACCAGTCTGCCGCTGCTCGTTTCGATCATGCATTCCTCCACGCCCGGAAAAAACCTCCCGCTTCGTTTCCCTACGCTCCGTTGCTGAGTTCAACCTGGCCACAAGAAAATCAAGAAGTGCTGAAGCAATATCAGGAATGGCTGTACGGCGGCGGAACAGGTCCAAACATGGTTGAGATGATCTATGTCCCTACAGCCGGATACACTCTGGGATTGAACCTAAAACCATATCATGAATGGGATCTGAAAAGCGAATTTGACCTCGCCCTTGATTATATCAACGCCCGCGGCTTGAGTGCTATCTCAACTAAAATCCGGCGCAATGCCCTGGAGAAGTTTCGGAAGTTTCTACGCCAGCTGCGGGGAGAGTATGTAGTAATCTATAAACCGATCGACTACGAACGATACTGTACAGGATTGCCGGATTGGCTGGTTGAGCAGCTAAAGCGCTACCAACACATTCGTCAGGTCAATTGGCGCCCTGCCCGAATTCACCAGCAAACCATGCGATTTTGGGGCAGTCATACAAAGATATGGCGCTGGTTATTCACACAATATCCCATTCAAGAGATCACTGATATCAAACGTCAGCATATACTGGATTATGTTGACTTCCGTCTGGAAGCCAATTACGCGACCCGCAGCATCAATCAGGAGCTGCGCAGCTTTCGTTCTTTTCTGCTATTCCTCCAAGATCAAGAATACCGCGTGACTCAGGCTATCTTACGTGTGCCCAGCCTCAAGGAACCTGATCCCCTTCCTCGCTTCCTTACAGATGAACAGATTTGCCTTTTACGCGATGATCTGGAAAGTCGTGTCTCCCAAGCTCAATCCTCTGCTCATCTCCGTGATGCCCGCCTTGATCGGGCAGCTTTCTACCTGCTCTGGCAGGGTGGGCTGCGGCTCGGCGAAGTTGAGGAACTTCGCCTGGACGATCTGGATCTGCCCGGGGTCAAGCTGATGGTGCGCCGGGGAAAAGGCCAAAAAGATCGAACTGTATACCTGACTAACAAGGTTATCCATGCCCTGCAGGAGCACCTGGCTGTACGCGGTCCCGGGCCAACTGATCATGTCTTTTTCTACCGCAATCGTCCGGTCAGTAAAGACCTGATCGCTGCCCGCATCAGGGCTTCCGGA
>Ga0114922_10003258_pt1 | contig 15169 bp, 13 predicted proteins | sample AartaG_FD_100975 | JGI IMG/M metagenome (GOLD analysis project Ga0114922, IMG submission 100975) | Deep subsurface microbial communities from Aarhus Bay to uncover new lineages of life (NeLLi) - Aarhus_00045 metaG | ecosystem: Environmental > Aquatic > Marine > Oceanic > Sediment | place...
ATCTGCTTCCGGATGATTTATTCCGATGAGCGGCAGTCCACTACCTAATGCCAGACCTCTCGCAAAATTTATTCCCACAACCAAAGAGCCGGGAAGCCCAGGACCGCGCGTTGCTGCGATAGCATCAATCTCATTCAAGCTGATATGCGCATCACTCAACGCTTGCTCGATGATTGGAAATATAATCCGGACGTGCTGCCGCGAAGCGACTTCAGGGAAAACGCCGCCGAATTGAGCATGTAAGTCAACCTGAGAGGCTACAACGTCCGACAAGATTATGCGACCGTTCTCTACAACCGCTGCTGCAGTCTCGTCACAAGAGGTTTCAATGCCCAAGATGCGGGCTGGTGGTAAAGGATCAGTTTCTAATAACGGTTGATCATTCATTCAATCATCCATATAAACGCCAAGTCAGTCAAACCTCGTCACTTCATAGGCAAAACAAGGTCTAACGGGTATTCGACTAAGACTTCTACCTCACCGTTAGGACGAATCCAAACTGTGTCTTCAAGACGAACTCCCATGTCTCGCTGAGGGTAGTATAATCCAGGTTCAATAGTCACAACAACCCCAGGTTCTAATCGATCACCTTCACCCGAACTGTTGCGGAAAGACGGACGCTCATGAACGTGAAGACCCAGCCCATGTCCAATACTGTGCACGTATCCTTGCTGTGTCTGCGAATCGCTCATAATGGTAGTATGGCCGCGCGCTTCAAAAAGTTCACAGGTCTGCTGCTGATATTCCATACAAGGCGTTCCTGCTTGTAATTCTCCCATAACCTGCTTGTACACAGCCAGAACATCGTCGTACAGAACCTGCGCCTCTTCTGGGGCATAACCAAGGCACCATGTACGGGTGAAATCATAAAAATAACCACCGCCAGCTTCGCAAGGAAATATGTCAAATACGATTGTCTTGCCCAACTGCAGCTGGTCGCTGTTTGTGCCGCTGCTGTGAGGTACTCCGGCGTCATAACCCATGGCAAAGATGGTCCCTTCCGGATTTTCAGCGCTTCGTTCAGCCAGCCACAGATTAATTCGTTTTTTTACATCACCAATCGTTAACGGACTGCCATCCGATTTAATCAAGAATTGATCTTGTACTCTACGGGATGTCAGGAAGTCTGCCACGATATCAACCACTTCAATCGTTTTTTGACCCATGCTCCTAATGCGCTTCACCTCGTCCTCGTCCTTGGTGGACATCGCTGAGAGCAAGACGGAGTTCTCAAATTCACCAACAAAGGTTATCCCAGGTAAAATATCCTGCAAAGCTGTAAAAAGGGTATAAGCTTCACCAGATTCAATCTTACCGTATAAGGCTACTCGTCCCGAAGTTACACCTACATCGCTGAACATGCGCCGGTAACGTTCAACAGTCGCCAGCAATAGATCACCATCCATTTGTCTTCGTAATTCGTGGAGGCGGTAGTCGCCCAAGTTCCTGGTCTCCAGACCAGTTTTGGCGGCCTCGTCACGCTCCATCGAGTTGTAAAACAACACCGGGGCATGGCCGCGCTTTTTGATCAGGTCAGCTTTCGTTAAGTGAGCACCGCCGGTCAGATAAACCATTGCGGGGTTGTGCTGCGCTGATCCGGTGACCAGCAGCGCATCGACGTCGTTGGCACCCATAAGGGAATCAATGTCTTTTTTCATACACGCGCCTTAATCCATCCAATAACGCACCTTCCTGCTCGGGGAGCACGGTGCGGGGGTCCAGCACCACGCGGTCATCTTCAAGCCGTGCGATGATGGCTGGATGCGATTCGCGCAGGCGGGCTATGAAGCCGTTTGGGCTTCGAACCTCTAAAGCCAAGGTGAATGTCGGCAACGTCTCTCCCGGCAGACTTCCCCCTCCAACGGTCGACTCTCCATTAATCACCTCACCGTGTCCAATAACCTCCACCCAGTTCTGTGCACGCTCCCTGATCTGCTCCGTTGGCATTGCGATCATACGCCAAACAGGCACCTCTTGTGCGGCCTCATCTTTCAAATAATGCAGCAGTGTCGCTGATAAGCCAGCCAGACACAGTTTGTCAGCCCGGATGGCGCGCGCCAGGGGATGTTTTTTAAGCCTCGCTACTAAATCTGCACGTCCCACAATAATTCCTGCTTGAGGACCCCCCAGTAACTTGTCGCCCGAGAAACAAACCAGGTCTGCTCCTTGCGTTAAAGATTCCTGCACCATCGGTTCGTGTCCCAATCCAAAGTGTGACGTATCTAAAAGAGAACCGGAACCCAAATCATCCACCAGCGGGATTCCACTGCGGCAGGTTATTGAAGCCAGTTCGGCCAGGCTTGGTTCGGAAGTAAAGCCGATTATTCGGAAGTTAGAACGATGAGCGCGCAGGATCATGACCGGAGATTCTTCCAGTGCGGCTTCATAATCTGCCAGATGAACACGATTGGTCGTACCTACTTCCACAAGGCGCGCGCCGGATTGCTTCATCACATCGGGGACGCGGAACCCCCCCCCAATCTCCACCAACTGCGTTCGAGCGATAACTACCGCCCTGCGGCGTGCAAGAGCTGTAAGCGCAAGCATCACTGCCGCAGCATTATTATTGACCACCAGGGCTGCACCTGCGCCGGTGATATGCTTCAGTAGCGTCTCAGCGTGCACCAATCGAGTGCCGCGTTTCCCTTTGTGGAGATCATATTCTAAAGTGGAATATCCTGATGCTACCGACTGAATTGCATCCAGAGCTGCCTGGCTCAAAGGTGCCCTGCCCAAGTTGGTATGCAGAATCACACCAGTAGCATTGATCACCTCCCGTAAGGTTGGAGCCGTCCAATTCTGAAGCTTCAATCCCACTTGATCCAGGAGGGATTCCAGGTCTGGTATGGTGGAGGCTTCAGCATAACCCAAACGAACCTTATCGAGAACGTTGCGAATGGCATCCAGCGTGAGTGGACGACCGTAAGAGGAAATCCACTGGTTGATTTCTTTGGTTTGTAATAACTGGTCAACGGAAGGAAGAGAACGCAAATCAGTCATGGTCGCCATTGACTGCGCTCTCTCATGCGCAGCAGCCATTCAATCAGGGCGAAACCCACCACTAAAAGCAGCGCAATGAACGGGTTCAAGACGCGTCCTATTTGCAGCCAAACTAAGGTTGGGAAATATATCCCAATCCAAAGCGCTTGTCGAAGAACAATAGCTGTTGATGGGGGAGGGACAGAAGGAAAACGCCGGTTGAGAAACGCTACCAGCGGCAGTGCGGTGCCAGTGAAAGCTAATACACCCGTAAAGAAGAACGCCCACCGAGCGCCACCACTGGGCGTAGTATATATCAGCAGAAGATATAAACCGCCCCAGCCCAGGATCATCAAGAGAATAGCTGATGGCAAGAAAGAACTTACAGACGGGGAAGTTTGTGTTTCCATATAATCCTTTTTTTTATAATATTATTGGCACTATCTAAAGTCTTAATAATTACTGACCACCACAACGCACCCCTTGATAGCAGCGTCATATTCGGTCTTGAAACACAAATATTATACTGTAATCCGAGCCTTAAGATCATAATCGAGGGCTGGGAAATTGAAAAACAGACAGCAGATGTACTAATCTCTGCTGTCTGTCAAACTACTGCTTTATTCCAAGGACAACCCGATTGGCTTATCTCACGGATCAAGCTTCATGAAACTCGCCTTCTATAACCTCACCCTCATCCTCGGGTACTTGGTTCCCGGCAGGTTCGTGACCGTTACCGCTAGGAGGAGGTCCTTCGGCTCCTGCTTGCTGCTGGGCATACAGTTGTTGGCTGATCGCGTGGAAGGCGTTCTGCAGTTCGTCGCTTAATCGCTTGATTCGTGCAGCGTCTTCTCCTTTAATCACTTCGCTCAATTCTTCTACTTTGCCTTGAATGTTCTGGCGTTCCTCAACCGGCACCTTGTCACCTAATTCGTTCAGCGTTTTTTCTGTCTGATAGACCAGGCTGTCAGCTGTATTGCGGGCTTCAATCAATTCGCGGCGCTGGCGGTCATCATCTTCATGCTCGCGAGCCTGCTGCACCATCTGGTCAATCTCATCCTTATTGAGGTTGGTTGAAGCGGTGATGGTTACCTGCTGCTCTTTACCAGTAGCTTTGTCTTTCGCTGCGACATTTATGATGCCGTTCGCATCGATGTCAAAGGTCACCTCAATCTGCGGCAGTCCACGCGGTGCGGGTGGAATTCCCTCCAGGCGAAAGCGACCCAAGCTCATATTGTCAGCAGCCATTGGTCGCTCCCCTTGCAAAACATGTACATCCACCGCAGTCTGGTTATCCTCCGCAGTCGAGAAGACCTCAGTCTTCTTAACCGGGATGGTAGTATTACGTTCAATCAGGACCGTCATCACAGCGCCAAGTGTTTCCAATCCTAGTGAGAGCGGCGTAACATCCAGTAAGAGGACATCTTTAACCTCTCCACCTAACACACCGGCTTGTATGGCGGCTCCAATGGCTACGACTTCGTCAGGGTTTACGCCCTTATGGGGTTCTTTGTTGGTCAGGGATCGCACAAGGTCTTGCACCATAGGCATACGCGTTGCTCCACCAACTAAAATCACTTCATCAACACTGGTAGCCTTCAATCCCGCATCCTTCAGAGCCGCATCAAACGGGCCGCGAATCCGGGCTACCAGGTCCTCGGTCAGTTGTTCGAACTTTGCGCGGGTAAGTTTCATTTGCAGGTGTTTAGGTCCAGAAGCATCTGCAGTAACGTAAGGCAGGTTAATTTCAGTTTCCATCACACTGGAAAGCTCAACTTTAGCCTTCTCTGCTCCCTCCCGCAGTCGCTGCAGCGCCTGACGATCATCACGCAGATCGATGCCATTTTCCTTTTTAAATTCCTCTGCGACCCAATTAACGATAGCCTGATCCCAATCATCACCACCCAGATGTGTATCACCGTTGGTCGATTTCACTTCGATAACGCCGTCGCCTACTTCCAATACGCTGACGTCGAAAGTTCCACCACCCAGGTCAAAGACCAAAATTGTCTCGTTCTCCTCCTTATCCAGACCGTATGCGAGTGCTGCCGCAGTCGGCTCATTGATGATCCGTAGCACTTCCAAGCCGGCAATCTTGCCCGCGTCTTTCGTCGCCTGCCGCTGGCTGTCATTGAAATATGCCGGCACCGTAATAACCGCCTGTGTCACCGACTCGCCCAAATAGGCTTCTGCATCCTTTTTGAGTTTACCTAAGATCATCGCTGATATCTCTTGGGGACTGTATTCGCGTCCAGTGACAGGAATTGCCACACGTGCATCACCCGCAGGACCTTTTACAATCTTAAAAGACACCATCCCGCGTTCGGTTTCAACCTCATCAAAACGGCGTCCCATGAAGCGTTTTATAGAATAAATCGTATTCTCAGGATTGACCACTGCCTGCCTCTTGGCAGTCTCCCCAACGAGTCGTTCGCTGTTCTTGTTGAAAGCTACCACCGAAGGCAGCAAGCGCGAACCTTCAGCCGTCGGTATGACAGTCGGATCTCCGCCTTCCATCACGGCTACCACGCTGTTTGTGGTGCCCAAGTCGATTCCTATTATTTTCGTCACTAATCTCTCCTTTTCTCGCCATAATCCTGGTGGCTAGTTATTTATTTCCTGAATGAATTCTGCATGCCAAGTTTAAAAATTTGGTTTTTATACCAATATATAGATGAGGATAACTGTTTAATACAAAAACAACGTTAACGGCATATAGGAGAAATATCAACATTTTTACCAGCGATCGCAAAATTTTCTACCTGTATAACCGAGAATGAAATACTTAAATTAAAAAAATCATGAAGTGACAGATTAGGAATCGCAGCGCTTCATTTCTCAAGTTTTATATTCACAATTTCTTTAAGGTACAATCTACTTAGGGCATTAAAAGGTCTCAACTTCGTCTCCATCCAGGGCATATATGGGGAATAAAAAGAAAAAACCCTACATGTGGGACTACCAATAATCAATTGTCATTGGCATCGTTAATGCAACATGCGTTCTTTTTGTTAATGTTAGCTAATCTTAAATTATTGGTTATTTTTAGACTTCCGTAGGGTTAACGTATTGCATAATAAGGGTGATTTCTGCTAAAATAGTTAACAAGCTGTCCTCATATTCCGAGTTCAAAGAGGACTCTTCAACTCCCATACCGGGAAACATCTTTTTCATTCTAATATTCGGACTTCCTAAATACTTATAGTGCTGGGACGTTAATTAAAGTGTTGTATTAATCTCCGAAATTGAGGAGGATCGCTGGATGAAAGCCGAGCAGGCCTGGCAAGCCGCCCGTGGTCAGCTGCAAATCGAGATGCCCAAGGCTGCCTATGACACCTGGGTCCACAGTGCTGAGTTAGTCTCGTACGAAGATGGAAGTTTTATCATTGGTGTTCAGAACGCCTACGCACGTGACTGGTTGCACAGTCGCCTTTCCAGTACGGTAAAACGCCTGCTGACAGGCATCATGAACCGTACAGTAGAAGTCCGCTTTATCGTATGGCAGGATGAAAATGAACAGAGCAAGATATTCGAGGAAAATCTACCTATAGAGGAACCAGCAAGCCGCAAACAGAACTCCAGCTTCAACCCCCGCTATTCTTTTGACAATTTCATAGTCGGCTCCAGCAATCGTCTCGCTCATGCAGCATCTTTGGCGGTTGCTGAAAATCCATCCCATGCTTACAATCCCCTTTTTATTTACGGCGGTGTTGGTCTCGGCAAGACCCATCTGTTGCACGCGATCGGTAATATGTGCCACCAGCACAACCGGAGCGTACTATATGTGTCCTCCGAAGAGTTCACCAATGATTTAATCAGCGCCATCCGCACACACCATACCCAGGATTTTCGCGAGAAATATCGCTACATCGACGTCCTGTTAATTGATGACATCCAGTTCATCGCAGGCAAGGAATCCACACAGGAGGAGTTTTTCCACACTTTCAACACTTTACACGGGCAGAACAAACAGATTGTAATCTCGTCCGACAGACCTCCGAAAGCCTTGAGAACCTTAGAGGAGCGCCTGTGTTCACGCTTCGAATGGGGTCTGGCAGCCGACATTCAGCATCCCGACTTTGAGACACGCATGGCAATTCTGCGTTCCAAAGCCGAACGAAGCAACTGCCATATTTCAAACGAACTGCTGGAGTTGATCGCTCGCAAAGCACAGTCAAACATCCGCGAGCTGGAAGGAGCATTGACGCGGGTATCGGCTTATACCAACCTGAGCGGGTTAGAATTAACCCCCGACTTAGTAGAAACGGTACTTATGGATTTGCTACCCCGCCGCAGTGAAGTAAAACCCGAAGAGATCATCCGCCAGGTTGCAGAGTCATTTGATGTACCACTTGATAAAATGCTGGGTCGCGACCGCTCGCGCCATATAGCCTTTCCACGCCAGATCGCCATGTATCTGCTGCGCGAAGAGGCCCAAATCTCCTTACCTCAAATTGGGAAATCCCTCGGAGGGCGTGACCACACCACCGTGATGTATGGCTGTGAAAAGATCGCCGACTTATTGGAGCGCGATGACCGTATGCGCAGACGGGTGATAGCAATCAAAGAGCAGCTTTATGGTCCCTCCAAAGTAGCGGTACCAAATCACAGATAAAAAACACCCGTATCAATAACTTCCGGCTGCCCAAAAACAGTCTATAAATCAAGTAAGACAAGATGACATCTTGTCTTACTTTTTTTCTGCATCACTTTGTGGATTCACCGTCTCTTCGATTCCATTTTTCTCCCACCAACGTACCTTGGGGGGCGGCAGATCAGGCGCCACGGTCTCCGGGAAGGGGTCCTGGTCGTATAAATTAGCGAACACGTAGTGTCCAAGCACGCGCGCCGTGGCAATCGTGGGCGCAGCTAGCAAGATGCCCAGCACTCCCGCCAGCAAAGCACCAGCGACGACACCAAGAATAACGACCAGGGGATGGAGCTGTACACGGCGTCCAACAATGCGCGGTAGCAAGTAGTTCAAATCAAACTGCTGAAAAATAATATGCAGGCCTATGACGATCAGTGTGAACACCCAGTTCGGTATGAGCATCCAGGTGGAGCCAACAAAGATGGCTAAAAAGGAGGCGGTTATCAGCCATATGGCATGTCCGATGGTGGGAATAAATTCCAACAAACCAGCTAGAACCCCCATTGCCAGCGCAAACGGCAAACCGATGATAAAGCCGACAACAGTGAAAATAACTGCCACCACTGATGCCAGGATTAATTGTCCACGAAAAAACGCGCTCCATATCTTGTTGATTTCCCCACGCAGGAATGTGAATTCTTGCTTATATTCAGTCGGTGTGATACCTTCAAGCCAGGCAGTTAATTTCTTGCCGTCTTTGATCAAATAAAACGAAACCACGAAGACAAAGACAACCCAAACTAACGATGAGATCACCTCAATCGCATATCCCAGAGTCGGCCCAAAAAACGGCTCTATCACTACTTTTAAGGAGCCAAAGGCCTGTCGGAAAAATGTGTCGACATCAATAACATAGCCGCCAATTGTATAACGACTCTCCAGAAGGGATTCAATTTGCGAGAGTATGCGCTGGAAATCCAGATTCATTCCGGTTGATTGGGCTGTCAGTGGAGGAATGATCACCAGCGGAATCAATGCCAGAATAAAAATCGCGACCAAGTACGCCAGCAAAGAGGCAAAACCACGCCCGACGTTTAAGCGGTTCTCAAACCAATTCGCTAATGGGGAAAGTACAAAAGCGACGACTGCGGCAAGGATCAACGGACCAATTACAACGCTGAAGCGGTACAGCAAATAGATGCCCAACGCCAACAGCAACAGACTTACGGTTAATTTGGTGCTCGAGGACCAGTGCGGTCGTTCTTCCTGCATGTATACATTCTAGCCGTGTTGAGCGAAATTGACAATCGTGCCTTAAAAAAACAAAGTGCCCGGCAAAGGCGAAAGACAATCACACACCTTTACAGTGCACTCCAAGCTCCTGAGTCGCAGACTTACCCTAAGAAAAAGGACAGCACCACCAAGAAAGCTATAAATGTACCTGCTAGGATACCAATGCGCTTTAAGTCTTTAATCGTTTGAGAGTAATCCGGGTCAAATCCGGAATTGTAAGTCTTCATCTGCTCGCCCTTAACAGTCGCAGCATTAGTGGAGGTCTGGCTTGAGGTCGTTCTTTTCTTTCGTGACTGCCGTTTCTTGCTCTTTTTACTCATGTGCATCTCCCAAATAATTAACCAATAATTTCATATTGCGGATGCGATTATACCTCACTTTTTATCATTCATCGCTCCCAATAAGCTTCTTGATTTTTTCCTTCCTATCCTAATAGCAGCTTTTCATATCTCATTTGCGCACCCTGATTTTTACTGGAACCAGCATCGGCGTGTGCTCCTGATATTGCAGGTATTTTGCACCGTATTCACGGATAAGTTTGCGCTCTTCGACTAAAGCGCCAAATATCAGATAGATGCTCAGACCAATGGTAATTGCTAGTGTATTGTGGGTCATCACCGGCGAAAACCAGATAAACAACAAACCCGCTGTGTAAAGGGGATGCCGCACCCTGCGGTACAAGCCGTGCACGACCAATTCTGTCTGTGGTTCCTGCGAAAGCAAAAATAACTGCTTTATACCTAAGAAAGACCATAAGCCTGTCTGCAGCAGACCAAGGAAAAGTGTAATAATCGCCAATCCTTGAATCACCGTAGTCAGCAGCACCCATGGGAATGGGATCGAGTAAAGACGCTCATCCGGCAAGATTACCTGTAGTACCAATACCGGCAAAAAGGTAAGCAATGCTATCAGATTATAGAACAGGCGGTAAGTGCGATCAGCGCTGATTCCTATATAGCGCCGCACCATATCCTTAACTTTTAACGTCGCCAATAAAGAGTGCACCACGCCATAAAGCAGAACAACTATTATAATAATCCAGGGTGCCTGGTATACAGAAATGTTTTCAATTGCATTCATACAATTTAAAGACAGCAAAAGATGCTATATTCTTACTTACAGCTCTCTAGGGCGCCAGATTTTCACCAGTTCTCCCGTACTCTCGTAGGATAGCTCACGCCAACTATCAATAGGCAAAGTCACTTGAGCCAGCGCTGCCGTAGGCATCCGCTCCGCCTCCCCAGCCAGGACTAGAAGAAGCTCCTCCAGACCTGGGTTATGCCCCACAACCATTACGCACCCATATTGATCAGGCTGAATGCTCAAGGCATCGATATACGATTCCGGCCAGGCGGCGTAAAGCTCACGACTGAACATAATCTCACCGCTAAAGCCGCTTTCTTCGGCAACGATTTCGGCTGTGCGCTTCGCACGCTTGGCAGACGAACTTAGGATCATATCCGGTACTAATTCCTGCTCGCGCAGAAGCTCGCCTATGCGGGGTGCGTCGCGTCTGCCGCGTTTATTCAGAGAGCGGTCATGGTCTGTTAATCCAGTTTCCTTCCAACTGGACTTGGCGTGGCGCAGGATAAGGAGTGTTCTCATAACTAAGAATTCGATCCGCCTCCAAACCCTGGCAGTTCAACCACCTCGCCATCGACCTTGACATAATGGTATGGGAACCAGGCTACCCCGAACATGTCAAGCTGCACATCCTTTTTGTAAGGCGACACCTTTATTTCGTCATAGTTAGTTACGACCTCGTCCCATTCTTTTTTGATCTCCTGGAGAGCTTCGTCTTTCTCCTGCTCGAGTGCTTTGATGGTCTGTTCGAGGTCCGCAATAGCTTCGAGTGACTCTTCTACGTCAGCTTTGGCTTTTGCAGTCATGCGCCGTTTGGATAACGAGGTAGACAAACGACGTTTACGTCCTCCGAACAAGCTGAGGGCTGTCTCAGCATATGTACCCCATTCTTCCATTTTCCGAGAGGAAAGTTCCGATTCGTCCTCCCGCAGTTCCTGCCCTTCCCTTTCAATGCGGTCCTGCAGTCGTTCAATTTTCTTATCTACAGCAGCAGTCACCTTTTTTATTTCAGCTTCGCGTTTATCCTCTGCCGCTTCCTGACACATTTCAAAAAATTTATCCTTGGAGATTTCCGGTCCCGCATACATATTCAATTTTTCATTAACACGCACCTTCACCTCACTAGAACGGTAAGCCCAGTCTAAAAAGTCGGTCCGCATACCTCGCAGTATACTGGCTTCCGATAGGGGCGCCTCCAACGAACCAAAGCGGGCATCCAGGACGGGCTTTTCATCTAGCTGGTGTGAGTCTAGCGGCTCAGTTGCAATAAATTCCTCCCAGCGTACCACACCGCGCCGACTCACATCACTAACAAGCGCTGTGCGAGAAATTTCATAATCTAGGTTGTATTTGCGGTTCCGGAAGCGTATATATGCCTGAGCGATCAGTGACGGTCGATATAACAAGCCCTGATTTTGGGCTGCATCCAGATCGGATCGCCCGGCGATTTTTAAAGCCTGCATAAAAGTTAAGTTGTGCGGAAGGAAGTACTCGGAAATGCGGACCGGAACTGCTGGTCGAGTGCTAGATCCTATGGTTGCTTCTTCCACGCGCTCGGTTTTCCTTTCACGCCTGACAGGTGTCGCCTCACCTGTTGGTTGTGAATAACTGCTAACCGTTTTGCCCACTGACAAAAACGACTTCTCAGCACCCACCATGCGATTTAAAGCCGGGATTTGGGCGCGCGTAAGAGGTCCGGTTAAATAATTCATCGCCCAGCGTGTATTGAAAATTGCCGGCTTCCGCTCGTGTACATTCTTCACTAGGAAAACGCGCTTCCCTAAAGCTGAGATCAATATATCAAATTCGTGCCGGTCAAGACCGTCCGCCATTACACCTTCCAGTCCGTCTAACAAGCGCTGCTTATCCTGGTCGGTTTGCAGTTTACCAATAAACCATGTTCCGGCATTCGAAAGCGCTTTGTAATCCACGTCCACAGGATTTTGGGTGACCAGCATCTGACCAACACCAAAAGCGCGCGCCTGCTTAAGCATTCGCAGCATGGGTTCTTTGGAAGGCGGGTTGCCGACAGGAGGCATGTAACCAAATATTTCATCGAAGTAAATGATCGCTCGCAGCGTGGATGTGCCGCTTTGTGTGCGCATCCACGTTTCTACTGCTGAATACAACAATGTAACGAAGAACATGCGCTCCGAGTCGGGAAGATGGGCAATGTAGAACACACTGTGCCGCGGGCGACCATCGGGTCCGTAAAGCAAGCTGGGAATATCTAGCGGCTGACCTTCAATCCAGGACTGGAAAGCCGGAGCCGCCAGGATATTGTTCAAAAGCATCGCCAGCTCAAAGCGTTCCTTTTGTGGGAAGAAAGCATTGATATCAAACACGCCCAACTTCGTAAAAGGCGGGTTTTGTGTTTGCATAATCAGTTCGCCCAGGTCCAAATCCTTACCCCGGCTCCAGGCATACTCGAAGATGTTTGAAAGTAGGATGTGCTCGCGCGAGCGCACGGGGTCAATATCATCCATACCAACAAGTCCGAGCAGTGCTATTACTGTGCTTGATATTTTTTCGCGCAGTAGTTCGCGGTTATTATCCCAGGATATCTGCGGGGCTTCCAGCGAGGCCAGGATGTTGACCGGAATACCAGCGTCGGAACCTGGCGTGAAAACAGCATAATGGACGCTGTCTTGCAAAGACCGTATGCGCTCAGAGCCAATGTCCCATTCCGCCAATCCTTTACGCCAGAGGGTGGCTGCCCCTTCGGCGGCTTGTTCTATAGTCTTCCCATCCCGGCGTGCCTGGTCCGGATTCACCCAGGGTTGGAAATCCTGGGGAGCCAGATCGGGGAAGTGCAGCAGTGCATTGGTGATATCCCCTTTTGGATCAATCATCAAAGCCGGGATATCCTGCAGAGCAGCTTCCTCTAAAAGGTCAATGCATAACCCGGTCTTCCCCGAACCGGTCATACCGACCACGACTGCGTGTGTTGTCAGATCATCAGGGTCGTAGAGCAGCGGCTCTGCAGTTACCTCTCTCTTCTTAATATCATAGATCCTGCCAAGATAAAGCTTACCTTCAGTATCCATACAAGGGCTCCATTGAAATATATGATTAGATTAAATACAGACCGATTCAGGTGTATATGCCCATAATTTGACTCAACATTCGGCAATTTTTGATTTTACCACGCGTTACTTACTCGCTTTACCATATACTCTCTCGAACTCTTTTAAAAATTGGGCTGCGATCTCCGCATTGTGGATGACTAATACATTCTCGTCGTTTTGCGTCTCGGCGTTTCTACTGAAATTATAGGAACCTGTAATCAGGATGTTTTCATCGATGATGATCACCTTGTGATGCATTTTGCCCGGATTACCGTCCAGGCGCACATCCAAACCCGCGGCACGCATCTTGTTATATTCGCTTCCTACATTGGAGCGGGATTGTCCCTTGTCAAACACCCCTGCAACATTCACACCAGTTTGAGATCGCTGGATCATAGCCTCTGAAAGATCATCCGCAGTGAAGGCAAAAGCCATGAAGTAGATGCTCTCTCTTGCTGCGCGAACAAGTGCCAGCAAGTGGTGTGCGACGCCGTCGTCAGGGGAGAAATACAATTCAACCCGGGTGTCTTCCACTAAAAGGATTGGATAGGGAGTATTAGCCGGCGAACCAGGTCCAAAGTGGTCGTCGATGAACATCTCTTCAAACTCGGTCGTGAAACTCTCCGCCAAGCTAGAGGAGTTAACTCGAACCAGGTTGTTATCGTAGCGGTAAGCTCCATTTACAGACAAATTCAGCGACCCTGTCCAGACTTCCTGCCGGTCAATCACTACAAACTTATTATGCATGCGCCCCTCACGCCGGTCGCCTAATACTGGGATGCCGGCTTCTCGCAATTCTTGGATTTCGGGGACATCCATGTTATCGCTTTCTGTCACCAGGCGCACCATGACTCCCCGGCGATGGGCATCGATCAAAGCATCCCGAATGCTCCACAGGTCAAGGAAATGGATCGCCATATCCACGCTGACGCGCGCGTCCCGGATGGCTTCAGCTAAGGCTTCGTCTGGGCCTCCACGGTACGATGAGCTGACAGGGTTTTCAGGATCCGAAAAGTAAACCGTAAAATTGTCACTCAAATCCGCGTTAGCCGCCTCAGGCGATGGCGGAATATTCTCGGTCTTTAGATTGATTAATCCTGAGCAAGCCTGAAGGGTAAGCGCAAATATTAACAACACCGCCAGCACCGATGGTGTGCTGGATGTTTTGCTGTGGGCACTTCTATGATTGGACAACAGCTTAAAGTAAAGAAAAATCTTTTCTGAGCCAATATGTGAACTTATCGCACTTCAAATTCTAAAGTTTGGTCAAGCTCCGCATTCAAATACAAGTCAACCTTATACTTGCCTACAGGCCACAACATATTGTTGCTTAACTCAAAATGAAGGTCAGCATCGCCGCTGGTCAATTCCGCTTCATCGAGCGGATAATTGGGCTCTACACCTTCGGCTTCAACCACACTCCAACTAGCTTTTACGGTTGTATCCTCCGGCGCATTGACAAGATCAACAACGCAGTAGAAGACCTCATCCTGGGCAAACACCGTCGTCGGCTGCTGACCATCGTAATCGCGCGCCATCCAAGCATTTTCAATACCTGCTGTGCTGGCGCTGAAACTGCAAGCTAAGACACCCAATACCAGTGCTGCAACGGCCAACATAAGCCAATACTTGTTTTTCTCCATCTCTTAACCTCTTGTAAGTCATGTTTGGTGTAGGATTAGAGGGGAATACGCAAAGTGTTTTTTACCCTATCTCCTAATCCTTAACCTCTGGTCTTTATCATACTCCTTGCTGCTCTTCTTCCGATTTCGACCGCAAAATTAGTGCCGCGGTCCCATGGATAAACCTGGCTCATACTAGCAAAATAAAGCTCTGGGATGGGAGTCTTTATGGCAGGTATGTTGCGGGAATGATTGACTAACGGCACGGGCTGTGCATATTTCGTACGGTACAACCAGGTTTTCCTTATCCAATCTGGGGAGAACTGGGCGTTGAAGCGGGATAAGAAAGGGACGAACCGGTTCAACAGCTCTTCCTGGCTGAGGCTAAAATAATCATGGCTCGCATCAAGATAATCCCCAACGTAGACGAGGTGTTCTCCACCGTAGTATTCAGGCGAAAGGTAGTTTGTATGTTCTACCAGGGCCAGGAAAGGGAATCCGGCTTCCTTGGGGAGGTTGTACCAATAATAACC
>Ga0114922_10003259_pt1 | contig 15169 bp, 8 predicted proteins | sample AartaG_FD_100975 | JGI IMG/M metagenome (GOLD analysis project Ga0114922, IMG submission 100975) | Deep subsurface microbial communities from Aarhus Bay to uncover new lineages of life (NeLLi) - Aarhus_00045 metaG | ecosystem: Environmental > Aquatic > Marine > Oceanic > Sediment | place: Aarhus...
CGCCCCGGATTTAGTGTATCGCACGCAAAGCAAATGGTTTCCCATTCCCCGAGAAACCTTCAACGTGGTCATCTACTCGTTCCTCGGGTTGTTCAAAATCGTCTTTCTGGTCTTCAATGTCGTTCCCTACGTGGCTTTGCTGATCGTCGGATGAAATGGAGCAGCCAACGAAGCCTTGCACTTGACGGCTGTTCCACTATGCTCCATAGTCGCAAGTGAAGGCAGGTGTTCCCGCCGTCCGTAGGTCTGGCTGAGCGAGCTGTTCAGGTCGAGGATCAGCTTGTCCAGGGAGCGGCGTTGGTCAGCGCGATCAATCCACTTCCCCGGAACGTCCATCAAGGACTTTCTTTGAGGTTCTTCCGGGTCGTCAGAATCTCCGTCTCGAACCGATTCACCTGCCTGCCGGCCGGCAGGTCTCACTCGTCGATGCGGCCTGCCTCTCTTTCGCCCGGCGAGCGGGATGAGGGCAAACCCTCCAACATCGGAGTACGGGGTACACGCACCCTTGACTCCTACGTGCGGTGCTGTGGATCGGTCAGCAGGACCGCCGCATCGCTTGCCACCGTGCAGATGACGGGCAAAGATCCCGCGGTATCGCCGTCGACCTCGACCGGCACGCGATCGGGCGAGGTGATCCGCACTTCGCAACACTGGCGGTAGACAACGCCGCACCGGTCCACGTGTCGGCCGCGCAGCACGTTGAGAGCGTGCGACAGCAGGCGGCGGCGTGAAGCGCACGGCATGGCGCAGACGTCGATCAATCCGTCATCGGTGCGAGCGTGTTTGAGGATACGCAGGCCCAGTGAATACCTCGCGAGCACGCCCACCATTGCCAGGCCGCGATCATCGAAAACGCATACCCCGTCGGCCTCGATCTTCAATCTCGGCCAGCGGTGAGACCAGAACGTCTGCCACAGCGGCCAGAAGTAATCCACGTAGCCGATATGTCCCCTGCGCCGACGGGTGAGACGCTCGACGACCTCCGCGTCAAACCCGACCCCGACCACTATCACAAACCGCCGGCCGTTGACTTGCCCAACGTCGACGTGAACGGGTGTTCCTTCAAGCAGCGTTCGAGCGACAGCGCCGGCGTCCGCCTGCATGCCGAACTCGCGGGCCACAATATTCGCGGTGCCCGTCGGTACAATCACGACCGGCGTGTCCCGCCCGGCCAACCCGTCGATCACCTCGCGGACCGTCCCGTCACCGCCGACCACCAGCACTGCGTCAACGTCCCCGCCGACCTCGGCGGCGATCCGAGTCGCATCACGTGGTCCGGCCGTCGAACGCACCTCAAGCGCGACACCGGCCGAACGTAGTCGACGCCGCAACTCGCGCAACAGGGCGGGCGTTTTCCGCCGGCCCGAGACCGGGTTCACGATCGCCAGCATACGTACCATAGAACTCCACCCGCCCGGATGACTCAATGCGAGGACACTTGCAACAACGCGCACAAGGCCGTTTTGGCCATTCCGAAAGGGTGAATCCTACGCGCCGCCCGCCGATTCCGCCATGAGATCGATATAGAGCGTCAAGGTTGTCGACATGATATGATACACACATGAGGCCGCGCGTTAAGCAACACATCGACAGCGACAGCCAAACACCATTAGCCCGAGTTGCCGGTTCTAAACGTCGTCAGTGGTCGATAAGAACGACGGATCTGTTGTGCGCGGCGGCCATCATCGGCGTCGCCCTCGTCGTTCGCCTGGTTTACCTTTCCGAGATCCGATCCATTCCGTTCTTTGACCAGCCGGTCGGCGATGCGCGCGGGTACTACGAGTGGGCCGGGCGCATCGCGGCGGCGCAGACCTTTCGCGATTGGCTCGGCGACACGTCCTTTTACCAGGCGCCGCTGTACCCGTACGCGCTGGCGGCGTGGTTCAAGATCGCCGGCGACGGGCTCACTGCGATTCGCGTTGCGCAGGCGATTTTGGGCGCGGCCGCGGCCGGGTGTTTGGGCCTGGCTACATCGCGGATGTTCGGGCGATCAGCCGGGTGGATCGCCGCCTTGATGTTCGCACTCTATCCGACGGCCGTTTTTTTCGACGGCCTGATTCAAAAGGCGCCACTCGGCGCGATGTTGCTTTGCGCCATGCTCGCGGCCATGACGTACTTCACGCGCGGGCGACGTTTGTGGCCGCCGGCTTTGGCGGGTCTTCTTTTGGGCTTGCTGATCATTACACGCGAGAACGCGATTATCTGGGTACCCGTGCTCGCCTTGTGGGCGCTTTGGGGGGGGCGTGACGGACGATCCCGGCTGACGGGATGGCCGGCGGCTACGGCGCTGTTCGTCGGGCTGATGGCGGTTCTTGTGCCGGTGGGCTTGCGCAACTTCTTGGTCGGGGGCCAATGGTCCGTCTCGACGTTCCAGGCCGGGCCCAACTTCTACATCGGCAACAGCCTCGACGCCGACGGTCGCTACCGTCCACTCCGCGTCGGCCACGAGACGCCGCAGTTCGAACGGCGCGACGCGACCGAACTGGCCGAGCAGGACCTGGGCCGGCAACTCACCCCGCCGGAGGTGTCGCGTTATTGGATGATCCGCGCAATCAATGACATCACCTCGTCACCGTTGCGATGGATCAAGCTGACGGCGCTGAAGGTCCTCATGGTAATAAACGCCTACGAGGTAGCCGACGTGGAGAGCCAGGTGGTGTACGCCGATCACTCGATCTTGCTGACAGTGCTGGGCGGAGTGTGGCACTTCGGCGTGCTGGCTCCGCTCGCCTGCGCCGGCGTCGTGCTTTCCTGGAGACGGCGCCGGTTTCTATGGATTCATTACGCCCTCATTATCACAATGGCGGCGGCCGTCGCGATGTTCTATGTATTGGGGCGATATCGATACCCGCTGGTGCCGCTCTTGATTCCATTTGCGGCCGTGGGCGTTGTTCGCGCCGTAAAGAAAATACGACGGCATAACTACCGTTCACTTCCATCAGCCGGGATCGCCGCGATCCTGAGTCTTGCCGTCTGCAACTTCGTGCCGGTGCACCCTACAGCTCGTCTTGATGCGTCGGCTTATATGAACCTCGGTGTCGCTTACGCTATGAGAAATGAATCAGGCGATCTTGCACGCGCAGCGAGATGTTTGACACGCGCAGTGCGGGACAACCCTGATTCCGCCGAAGCCCACTACAACCTAGCCCTCGCCTTGGATCAAAGTGGTGACATCCAAGGCGCAATCCGTCACTACCAGGCGGCACTCCAACGTGAGCCGGCGCTGTTGTACGCCGACTACAACCTGGGGGTGGCACTGGAAAAAATGGGGAGAATCCAAGAAGCGCTGGCCCACTACCGGCGGGCCCTGCAAATCAACCCCGCCGACGCCGACGCCGCGGCCGCCGCGGCAAGACTCGCAGGCCAGTAGTTCCAGTTCTTCATAGGAACGCTAACTACGGTGACACTTCCACACTCGAGCACCCGCCCGACGTACCAGTCATTCTCCTGTTCGACGGCTACGTGATAAAGTTTCACGAAACTTCCGCCTTTGACTCGCCCTGATAAACAAGCGAACCGAACTCGCTCAATTGTCCCCATTCGGTCCTGTCAGAACCACGTCACGAAATCACGGCTCGATACTCCGCATCCAGGGAAACGTCCGCTGTCCCTCCAGTTCGATGTTGCGCTCTTCCATCACCAGTCGTATGTAGGCCCGCATCAAAGGATTCGCAAACTTATAGTAACCTTGCCGAACACGAACGAGTATTTCTTTCTTTTCAGGTTTGGTCAGAGGCCCCAGGTAGCTGCTTAAGCTCTCGATTTTCGGTCTGTTTCCCGTAAGCTGTTCGATATTATCAGCGATGTGCTGCACCTGCACTTCGGAACTCGAGGAATACGCGACGGCCCACAGCAAGTATCTGTACATCTCAGTCTTACGCCGTACGGTGATAACGGCCGTCTGGTAAGCATCGCGTAGTGTTGCCTCGCCTGTCTTGATGGCTCTCTTGAGCGCCTTTCTGTACTCCGGTTCGGCTACGACAACTCGTGCATTTGGGTCCTCGTCCAGAATCCTGCCCGCCTCCTCGGCGGCGTGCTTGCAAAGTAAATGAACATAAAAAGGGAATCCATCCGCCAAAGCGACAATTCTCCCACGGACATCCTTGTGAAACGAAACGCCGACACGATCTTCCCCCGCGGTGATAACCTCCTGGAGTTCATCGTGACTCATTCGCTCGAGCTTGATCTGGGCGAGGCAGCGCGTCAAGGATTGATGCTCGCCCACGAGATCCGTCAACGTTTCCGCAACACCTACGACGATGATCTTGGACGTGCTGGCTGCATCCGAGAAGTGCTTCAGGGTCTCCGCGAGGCGAGTGTGGGTCGTGGCGTCCCTGACGCGGTCGTATTCATCGATGATAAGGAGCCCCTCGTGTTCACCGAAAACCCTCAGCAGCAAAGCGGGGCTAATGTGACGGGCGGCAGGAATTGATCTGTCTTTGGACCGAGCAGTCTTCCTGCTGGAGAGCGCAGCCGGACCTACTGACAACCCACCGGTCCGCGAGGATTCGCGCTCAATTGACTCCGGGAGGAACGCCGACCCGGCATCGATGAGAATCTGTTCAAAGATGTCGTCGTAGCTGCTGTGTTCCTCACAGCGAACCAGATGAGTCGCTTCGTCATTGAATCGAGCGAAGAAGTACGCCAACATCGCGAGGGACGTTTTTCCCACGCCACGTTCACCGTAAATCGCCACCTGTCGTCCAGGTGTTCTCAATTCGTTGCGAAGCAACTCTATATCTTCTTGCCGACCCCTGAAAAAATCCGGCAAGTCGATCGGCGCGAATGGGCGAAAGGCCTGGTCGCAGCGGGCAAGGTAGTCCAGGTAGACTTTGCGACCTTCTCTCATCATATCCACGTCCAGCCCTATCGCACGTTTCCGGTCCAGAGCCGACTTGCCCCGTTCTCAGTTTCTCATATGCTTGATCATCGCGTCGCCGAACTCGCTGCACTTGAGCAGCTTGGAGTCGATGCCTTCCGCACGCATCAGGCGCTCGAAGTCGTAGGTGACGGTGCGGGCCGCGATGGCCCCTTTCATGCCCTTGAGGATCAAGTCGGCCGCTTCCGTCCAGCCCATGTAGCGGAACATCATCTCACCGGACAGCACGACCGAGCCGGGGTTGACCTTGTCCAGGCCGGTGTACTTCGGGGCTGTGCCGTGGGTGGCTTCAAAAATCGCGTGGCCGGTCTGATAGTTGATGTTGCCGCCGGGGGCGATGCCGATGCCGCCCACCTGGGCCGCCAGGGCGTCGGAGAGATAATCGCCGTTGAGGTTGAGCGTGGCGACGACGTCGAATTCCTTCGGCCTGGTCAAGACCTGCTGTAGCGTGATGTCGGCGATGGCGTCCCTGACCAGGATCTTGCCCGCCGCCAACTCCGCTTCCTGCTCGGCGTTGGCCGCCTCTTCGCCTTTTTCCTTCTTGGTGCGTCCCCACCGGGCCCAGGTGTACGTTTTGTCCGCAAACTCGCGCTCTGCCAGGGCGAAGCCCCAGTCACGAAACGCCCCTTCGGTGAACTTCATGATGTTGCCCTTATGGACGAGCGTGACGCTCTTGCGACCGTACTGGATGGCATAGTCGATGGCCGAGCGAACCAGCCGCTCGGTCCCCTCGCGGCTCACCGGCTTGATGCCGATGCCGCTGGTTTCCGGAAAGCGAATTTTCTTGACGCCCATGGCGTCCTGCAGCCAGGCGACGACCTTCTTGACCTCGGGAGTGCCCTCCTGCCATTCGATGCCGGCGTAGATGTCCTCGGTGTTCTCACGGAAGATGATCATGTTGACCAGTTCCGGTCGCTTGATCGGCGACGGCACGCCCTCGAAGTACTGCACCGGCCGAACGCAGGCGAACAGGTCAAGCTGCTGCCGCAGGGCCACGTTGAGCGAACTAATGCCCCCGCCGACTGGCGTGGTCAGCGGGCATTTGATCCCGATCAGGTAGCTCCTGAACGCGTTGACCGTGTCTTCGGGCAGCCAGACGCCATACTTGTCGTAGGAAGTCTGCCCGGCGAACACCTCGAACCACTCGATCTTTTTCGCCCCGCCGTAGGCCTTGTGAACCGCGGCGCTAAGCACCCGGGACGCCGCGCGCCAGATGTCCGGTCCGGTCCCGTCCCCCTCGATAAACGGGATGATCGGGTTGTCCGGCACGTTCAGTCCGTCGGGAGTCATCGTGATGGGGGTGCCGCTGGTGGGCGGGGTCAGATGTTCAAACGTTGGGTTCATCGCTGGATTGCCTCTCTTTCGTTTGCTGAACGGGTTGATCGTTTCACCCAGGTCCGCCAGGATTTTGCCTGGGACACGCCGTGTTCCACACAGGTCTTCGACACTCCAAACCCCGTGGGATTCGACCTGAGTACTCTATCGCCGGGCCGAAATGCTGTCAAAATGCGGACGAAACGTAAAGACACAGTGCCGCGACCGTCAGCGAGCGGATCGGAGTTAGGCACTTGGCGGATCCTCAGCCCCGTTCTTTCCGGCTGATAGCTGACAACTCGAGACCGACTATGGACGCACGACTGCACCACGCACATACCTTGGTCCGCTCAGGCAAAAGTCTGCTGGTCGTTTTAGCCGGCGATTTCACTGCGGTGCTTCGAGCGATGCTTGGCGCTGTTGCTCGGCGCGGAACACATCGACCACGGGGCCGAACTCGGCCTCGTTCCGCTCGTCGGCGTCGATGAGCGCCTGATGGGCGTCGATGACCAGATCTGGCACCTGATCAGGACGGAGGGGCTCAGCGTGCAGAGCCGTCCACTGGGTCGGGGAATCGGGCATCGCTTCGCAGATGTCAAACAGCGGCAAGACGTGCATGGTGGTGAGGGTATTCGTCACGCTCGGCGACGGGTGGACCAAGTGTACGTCGGGCGTTTCCGGATGCCGTTTCTTGGTGGCCAGGGCGACAAGAATCCCTGCGAACGTACTGTCGATCGATTCCGCACCAGACAAGTCGAAGAAGATGTCCGTCGTGTCGGGCGCGTGGAACCGACGCACGAATCTCTGGAAGACATCGCACACGCCGATCCTGCAACGGCCCAGCGGCTTGACCGCGACCGTTCGAGGCCGGTCACAAACGGCAACGAGGATTTGAACTCCATCCGTCATGGCCACGCATCCGGTGGGAGGACAGCCGGTATGGGTGTGAGCTTATCGCCTTGCACGGGAAACCTCAAGGGATCATTGCCCCAGCGGAAAACGCCACGTACCGTCCGATATCCCCCCCGGTTGCCATGCCCAAACGCAGCGCGGGCATGTCGGCCCCTCCAAGCACGACAGAACACTACGGCTGTAGCCTGACGGTTTCCACGTCTTGGGACCTATATGCGGCCAGCAGGTAGGTGTAATCCGGGTAGGTGTGCCGAAAGACGCGCTCCGCGCCCAGAAGCGCGGCGAATCGTGTCAGCTCGTCGCACTCCGGATTGACCCGGCGCGGGCGAAAATAGTGCTGCGCGAAGGCCTCCGTCTGGACCAGTCGCGATTCAATCAGTGTCCACGGAGTCAGGTTTTCGATATCATCAGTCCCGTCTGGCAGAAGTGGGGCGGTCATGATGATCACAAGGTACTCCGGCTTTCGATCGAAGACGTACTCCGGTGAGAATTCCTTCTCGAGAAACCCTCCGGGGGACTTGGCGACGGTTCGATCCGTCAGACCGGTAATATCGAGAATGTTCAGGTCTACACATTTGAACCCAACGATGCCGATGTCCATCAGGGCTACCGTTTGACCGGATTTCGCGTCACGGCGCAGCCAATCCGCCAAGGCGACGTGACCTTGGGCGTAACCTGCCGCGCGGATCACGCATCTTTCGTGATATGACCGCCGCGCGGGCGTTTGTGATACGGCGAGAATCACCACAATCGCCGCCGCTGCCATGCCCGGAACCCACGCACGTGAGGGCAAGGATGATCCTCGCCGCCCGCGCCCCGAGACCACGGCGATGCCGCACACGGCCAGGGCGGACCAGATCGGCACGTAGGGTACGAGCAGCCGATACCCCGGCATCCAGTCCGGGCCGGTCGCGTAGATCGCGCCAATCGCGAAGACCAATACGCACGTCGCGGGCAGAACGCTTCTCTTTATCGCGGCGGCCCCCAGCGTCGCGGCTATAAAGGCCAGAGGCCACAGAACCCACGCGAAGTGTCTTCCTGCGAAGGCGGCCAGATACCCACTGGCCGTCCTTCCCCCCATTCCGCCCGCTTTGGCGTAGTATGTGTTCGGCAGCAACTCACCTTCATAGAACACCGCGCGAAAACAAAGATGGGCCGCAACCACCCCGCCGACCAGAAGGATGTCCCACATCATCGCCCGCCGCACGGCGCGGTCCCGCCACGCGCCGGTAAGCAGTTGCCCGATCACGACCACGCCGAAGACAATCGCGCCCTCGGGCCGCGTCAGTGCCGCCAGGGCAAACAAGACACCGGCCCCGTGCCATCGCCCGGTCTCGTCCGTCCTGGTGATGAGGACCAGACCGAACACGACACATGTCGAAAACAGCGTGGTCTCCAGACCGGTCGTACTGTTTAGTGCGAACGCGCTGTTGATCGCAACGAGCGCCCCCGCCGTCCACGACAGCAAACCGGCGCCGACGGATACCTGCACGATCCGCCCAAGCCAGAGTTTGCAAAGGGCCCACGCCCCCAGCAGCGAGGCGAGACCGGCCACCGCACCGATGACCTTCGCGACCGGAAGCGCAGCGTCGTCCCCGCACAGCGCAATTACCCCCGCCGTCAACGCCATCAACAGGAAGTTCGTATAGCCCTCGACGTGCTCGCCGTGGTTGAAGTAGGGTCCGCCCCCCCCGGCCAGGAATTTGCTGTAGCGAAAGGTGATGAATGCATCGTCGTTGATCTGAGGCCAGTAGTAATAGACGTGTGCCAGGTAAAGCGATACGGCGACCGCACCGGCCAGCGTGACGATCCATGCCCTCTCGCGCGTCTGCTTCACGGACGCCAGTTCAACACGGACACGACGAGAAAACAAGCGCAACGCTTAGTCCGGGGCGGCATTACCGGTCGTCAGCGAGTGCCTCGTGCTGTCGCAGCTTTTTCAGGCCCTCGAACAGGCGGGATTTGACTACCGGTTCTGTCAGATCGAGCACTTCGGCGATCTCAGCGCGGGATAAGCCCTCCGTATATCGCAGACTCAGGATCTCGCGCTGCTCGGTCGGCAGCGAAGCGAAAACCCGCATCATCTGTGAGCGCACTTCACGTTTTACCAGACGGGTCAGGTTGCCCGTCACCGCTTTCCCCAGTTGTGAGTCGCAAGGCAAACCGCCCTCGGCCCGGCGGAGCGCCTGACGGCGAGCCGCATCATGGCAGTAATTGCGGGCGACGCGATATACCCAGGCGCGAAAGTTGTCTGGAAACCGCTTGGCACGCAACACACGGCAAAACACCTCCTGGACCGCGTCCTCCGTGTCGGCCGTATTCTCCAGATAGCCCCAACAGAAACGGTAGATTGCCTCGCGATACAACTCATCCAGCAGTTTGCCGGCATCCGCGTCGCCGGCGCGCAAACGCGCGATCAGCGATTGCGTCATGTCAGCCGTATCGCGCCAGGTATGTTGCGTGATCGTGCTCATCGGCTCGTCCCGTCCAATTCACGCGCTCCGCACGCCGCCACTCCCCCATTTAATCATAGCAAGTCCCACATCGGATTACACGTTAGATTGTTGACAATTGAATCGCGCTCTTAGCAGCGCAACGACGCCGGGACGCCGCCGGATGATCTGCGGGTTCGATCAGGGAGCCACCGTTTCAGACTCGTCCATCGATCGATCGAGCTTGGTCCTATAAACGGCCGCGAGTTCAGGTTTGCCCAACGTGTTATACAGAACCACCAAACGGTCCAGCGCCTCCGCCGTCCGGGCGTGCGTTTGGCCGAGCTCTTTCGCCAAGCCCTCGTAACCCGCAAGCAGCAGTTGCTCAGCCTCCGCAAACCGCCCCAGCCCGACCAGACAACCTCCCAATGCGCTTCTGGCGTTGGCTGTTAGCCAATGATCCTTTCCCAGAGCCTCGTTGCGAATGTCCAGACATTCGCGCAGCAACGGTTCGGCCTTTCCGGGATCGCCCTTCTCCACGCGAACCACGGCCAGCGGCATGAGTGACGACGCGATGTCCAGATGACCTTCCGGCCTTGACGCCCGGCGACTATCCAGAATCCGGCCGTAGAGTCGCTCCGCTTCATCAAGTCGGTTCTGGGCGCGCAGCACGCCGGCCAGCCGCTTCGTCGAGGCTACTGTCTCAGGATGCTCGTCGCCAAGCAGCGTGCGGCGAACGGACGATGCCTGAAGGTAGTGTCGCTCCGACGCCTGGTAGTCGCCGGCGTCCTCAAGAACCTCCCCCAGGCTGTGTTGAATGTCGGCCACAGTCTTGTGCTCATTGCCGTATATCCCCTGGCCCATCGTCAGCGCTCGCCTCAGCAGCATGGCGGCGCCGGCTGCCTCACCCTCGTCACGCAAAGACAGAGCCAGATCAAGCACACGCGTCAGCACGCCGTCCCGACCGTGTTCCGGATCCGAACGGGCGACGCAGAGATCGACGATCAGATCAAGCGTCTTGTCAGCCGGTTCGCCCGCTGTGGCTCGATCATCCGATAACAAAGTCAAGCCCTCGATCAGAAGCGGCTCGGCTTCTTCGGTACGCCCCAGCAGCAGCAGGCAACGCCCACGGGCGCTGATCGTCCGGGCGATCAGCAGCTTCGGTTCCGGGAAAGCGTGCCGACACACGTCCTGGCACTCGATCAACAGCGGCTCGGCGTCTTTCGGATTGCCCAGGTCCATGCGAACCGTCGCCAACGTCAACAACGCGGCGGCAAGCCCCGAATCTCGATCGGGCAGAACACGCCGCCGCGTGTCGAGCACCTCCAGCAAGCTCCGTCGCGTTTCCACACTCGTGAGGTAGAGCGATTCAGCCTCGTCAAGCCTGCCTAGACGGCGCAGCAGGGCCGCCAGCCTATTCACCGATGCCAGCGTCGCCGGATGGGCGTCACCGAGCAAGTCGCGACGAAGAGCCAGAGCCTCGCGATAGTGCGACTCAGCCCCGGCAAAATCCTGCCGATCCTCGAGTAGCCTTCCGAGGTTGTTCAGGCTGACGGCCACATAGGGATGTTGGCCGCCTGGCAGGGTGCGTCGCATGTCCAGGGCGGTGCCGTATTCCTGCTCCGCCTGGTCGTACTGACCCCTGGCGTGATGCAGCTTGGCAAGGTCGTCCAAGGTAGTCGCCACCTGTAGGTGCTGCTCACCGAGGAGCTTGCGTCGCATGACCAGCGCCTCAGCGAACAGGGCTTCTGCTGAGTCATAGTCGCCCTTGTCGCGAAATAGAGTCGCCATGTTGTTGAGCGTGGTTGCCACAGCCGGATGTTCCGCGCCAAGCAACTTGCGGTTCATAGCCAGCGCTTCCTGGTAAAAATCCTCGGCCGCATCGTAATCACCCTCGGCCTGCAGGAGCATGGCAAGGCCGTTGAGGGTGCCGGCTATTTGGGGATGCTCCGGCCCGAACAACCTTCGCCGCATCGACAATGCTTCATAGTAGCGGCGCTTGGCACCGTCATAATCGCCTTTGGCGAACAGAAGAGCTGCAAGATTGTGCTCGCTGGTGGCTATGTCCGGATGATCGGGGTGCTTCTCGCCGTAAATCCTCTGGCGGATACCCATGGCACGCCAGAGGTGCCTTGAGGCTTTATCGTACTGTCCCAGTCCCAGGTAGGTGTTGCCGATGGCGGTACGCTGAGCCGCCTCAACCTCGGGGTAGATCTTCAGATCGGTCTCGATCCGCTTGGCTGCCTCGTCCAGAATCTGGTGAATGTCAACCGGTCTACCCTCGGCGCTCATGGGGTTGGACAGCACCCATATGTCCTGCAGAACGGTACTGATCAGGGTTGCTTTGCGTGTCTCGGCGCGGGCCTGGGCGTAGAGTACACTTACCCAGATCGCCGTTACGGGCATCAAAACGAACAACGTCGCCGCCAGCGCTGACGCGAGTTTGTGCCGGGCCACCAGTTTGCGTAACTGATACACGGTGCTTGTGGGGCGGGCCAGTATAGGCTGACCTGCCAGGTAACGACTGACATCCTCGGCCAACGCCAACGCGCTTTGGTACCGGCGGGCGGGTTCCTTCTCCAGCGCTTTGAGCACGATCGTCTCGACATCGCCGCGTATGCTCCGATCGATCGTGCCGGGTCTTTGCGGCGTCTGTTCACAGATCACTTCAATGGCGCCGTGAGGCGTTGTGCTCGACACGTCGTAGGGCAACCGACCGGTCAGCAGTTCGTACAGGATGACCCCCAGCGAGTAGACATCCGTGCGAACGTCGATCTCATCCGGGCGGCCCCGGACTTGCTCAGGACTCATGTACGGCAACGTCCCTTGGATTCCTCCAACCCGAGTGCTGACCGTGCCATCCCGGTCTTGCGGATCGATCATACGTGCCAACCCGAAGTCGAGAATCTTGGGACTGCCGTCCGCCTCGACCAGGACGTGGCCGGGTTTCATGTCTCGATGGATCACGCCGCGCTGATGGGCGTAGTGGATGCCTTCGCAGATTCGCCGGAAAAGCTCCAGACGCTGGTTCTGGGGCAACTCCCGGCGCGCAACATACGCGGTCAACGGCGCGCCTCGCACCAACTCCATAGCGAAGAAGTGATGGCCTTGTTCGGTACTTCCGGCCTCGTAAATCGCGGCAATGCAAGGGTGTTTAAGCCGTGCCAGCGTCTGGATTTCGCGCTGAAAAAGGCGAACGTCCTGTTCCCCGACGAAGTGCCCGCTTTTGACGACCTTGAGCGCCACCGGCCGGCCCAAAGTCTGCTGCTTCGCCTCACAGACCAGGCCTTGCGCGCCCTCCCCCAAGAGTCCGACGATCTCGTACGAGCCGATGCGCTGAGGCAGGCTTGGCCTACGCGGGGTGGAACCGGCGGCGACCGCAGTGATCCCGGCCCGGTACTGCTCAACCAACAGTCGGCACGTCGAGCAGGTTCGCAGATGACTTTCCAGCTCCGGCGCCTGGCGATCAAGCCAACTCCACAACCGCTCTTCGGAGACGCTGCAAGTCACCGGGACAGACTCCCGAACACGGAAGTGAAAAACTGCCAAGGTCGACAAATGGCCGACTTGATCCGGCTTCCAACCCCGCAGTGATTATAGCTTGTCGGAGGGTCTGCGGAAAACGCCAAGATCCCGCCGGGTTGTCGGGTAACGGCTGATAATCCGGCCTTGAGCGATTGAAGTTTTGCCTGAAGAAGAATGCTCCGGGTGTGCGTCGCCTGGGGACATGCTCCAGTATGGCACTCCTAATTATATTGTGGATTTAATTCGGGTTGGCACCGCGTACATAGGCTGTCTGCCGCTTGATGCTCAAACGAGCGAGCCGGGAACCACGTGCCCTGGCTGTCCTACGTCTCAATTGGCCGGATTCACAGCGTCCGCGGGATCGGCCAAGCCGCTTGATCGGAGGGCTTTCACCGCTGTGGGCGGTTTTTTGCCGCGCGATTCGTGGAGTCTGCAGCACGGTAGCAGGGGTGTCCGGCTGCAACTCCTTTAATGTCAGGAGGTTAGGTGCGGCAGGGTTTGTGTCTCATGAGATTCCCGGATAATGGCGCCGTGACGCAGGCTGCCGCAGCGGCGCTTCAAGCTTCCCGAGACTTGCGGATGATCGAGCAGAGGAAGACTGCCCTGTCATGGTGCTATAGACCCAATTTGTGATTTTTTTCTGATTTTCTTCCGTCGTTTCTCGACTTCGAGGGTCTTATAGAGTGAAAGTTGTCCCGGGGTTTCCTGGGCCGGGCGGTTTCCGCAGGGCGCATTTGACGCGCGTGCCCGACGGAAGCGGTTCGTCGGTAGGCCGTTCAGTTTGCCTGCCCAGGGGGCTTCGCGCAGTCGGTGTAGTATGTTATAATGTGGTTTTTCGTGTCGCTGCCCACTAGTCCTAAGGTTTGCGACGAGGTTTGCGGGCCGTGTTCCGTGCTAAGTATGGAGGTTTTTGAAAAATGTGGTTTTGTCGAAAACAGAATGGTGCAGACCGGAGACGGAGAGTCTCCGGCTTTACGTTGATTGAGCTTTTGGTGGTCATCGCCATCATCGCTCTTTTGATTTCGATTCTTCTGCCGTCGTTGCAGAAGGCGAGGCAGCAGGCCAAGCGCTCGGTGTGCCTGTCCCACATCAAGGGGATCGCCACCTCGAGCCGTGTGTACGCCGCTGAGGACGACGGCGGCTGGAGCATTCCGATCCATCCAGCCACTTTCTGGCAAGAGCAACATCCCGACGATCCCACATATGTTGGGGCCTACGAGTGGGGCGGCAAGTCGGGAGTGGGTTGGCTGGGTTGGTGCGGCGGCGGCGCCAAGAACGCCGTTTCGAGTAAGTATGGCACGAACTGCGGCTTCGGCCCGGCATCGCGACCGCTTAACGCAATTCTCTTCAAGGGCGGCTTCGCAGATTACAGCAAGAAGGCCGGCGGATCACCGGAGGATCAGCTTCGCGACACCCGGCTCAAACTTGACGACTTTAAGTGCCCCGGGGACGACGGTCCTCCGCGCGGCGGCCACTGTTTCAACTGGGTAGATGACGGTTCAACGAGTTCTTATGACTGGTTCGGCAACAGCTACGCCGCCAACGTCTTCCTCACCGGCGCCACCAGCGGTGCCGGGTACCTGGCCAGTAACTCGCCGTACCTGCGTCCGATTTCTCGGGTGCCGAACGCAGCCCGGACGATCTATTACGAAGAGAACATCGGGCGCTGGGCCTGGGCCGCCAAGCGCGAAATCTGCCCCGCTCTCGGCCATAACGGCGTGGACATCGGGCCACTCAAGACACTTCGCGGCTGGCACGGCCAGGACTGGACTTACACGCGGGCCTTTTGCGACGCGCATGCTGAGTACCAGAAGATCCTGATCGAAGGAACACGAGGTCCTCTGGGATACTACGAGCACTATGTCTCCGGGGAGTCCGAAATTGGTTTCAACGAGTGGCCCTGGTGGAACATATACTGTGACCCCGATCCCTATAGGCGGGGAACACAATGCTATTGGTCGAATTGTCAGTGTATCCTCGTTCGCGGCGATGGTTGGCAAAAGGACACGCTACCGGCGGCTACAGTTTGTACCGGAATACTCGCCAGCGTCGCCGGGTCGGGGCGGCCATCGTATGAAGGCTGCGTAAGTAATAGCGGCAATCCCTA
>Ga0114922_10003260_pt1 | contig 15167 bp, 12 predicted proteins | sample AartaG_FD_100975 | JGI IMG/M metagenome (GOLD analysis project Ga0114922, IMG submission 100975) | Deep subsurface microbial communities from Aarhus Bay to uncover new lineages of life (NeLLi) - Aarhus_00045 metaG | ecosystem: Environmental > Aquatic > Marine > Oceanic > Sediment | place...
CCCGGCCACGCGGACCTTCCAGGCCCTGAGAATTGCAGTCAACAACGAGCTGGGCGCTCTGGAGGCCCTGTTAGAGTGTGCCCCCCGGCATCTCAAGCCGGGCGGGCGTTTCGGGGTGGTCTCGTTCCACAGTCTGGAGGACGGCCGGGTCAAGCGTGACTTTCGGCGCCGCAGATCGGACGGTCTGTACACCATTGTCACGGAGAAGCCGGTGGTGGCTGACGCACAGGAACGAAAAGCCAACCCGCGCTGCCGGAGTGCCAAGCTTCGGGTGGCCGTCCGGACAGAAAAGGAGATCGACGCCAGCTAGTCCATAACGGCCGGCAGGGACGCCGGCCGCTACAGCCGACGGGATTAGGGGCAGCCGCACGAGAAGGAGCTCGCAGATGGCACGGGAAACCAAGGTCGGGATGCTGGTCGGACTGGGGTTCATCGTCTGCTTCGCGATCATACTCGAGAATCGGGGCCGGCGCGACCCGGTTGGCCCGCAAATGCCCCATGAGGTCCTGAACCGCGCCTACGGCACGGGAGAGGAGGTTACTCCCACGGTCGCGGAGCGTCGGGCCCGCGACTACGGGCGCTCCACGGCGCCGGTCCCGGTGAGAAGGGCCGACCCGTCGTCCCGGAAGGCCGTCCGCCCGCCTGCGCAGTCAGAGACGACCTCGGCAGAATCGGCCCAGTCGAGTCCACAGGCTGATGCCTCGGCGAAGTCGCCCAAACCTGCCGGCCAGCAACCGACCCCTACGCCAAACCCGAGACGGTTTGCCGAGCGCCGTGCCATCCCGGCAGTCCAGCCGGCCCAATCAGCCGCCGCGTTGCCGCGGGCGGAAAGCGCGCCCGAGACGGTGGTTGATACCGAAGCCGCGCTGACCGCGACCGCCTCAGCCGCCTCTGCCGAGCCGCCCTCTCCGCCGGCGCGTCGCTACCGCATCAAGAAAGGCGACACCTTAAGCCGGATCGCCAGGGAGCAATACGGCTCGCGATCCAGACGGATCATCGATGGGCTCTTCAACGCCAACCGCTCGGTGCTGTCCAGCCCCGATCAGGTTCGGCCGGACCAGGAGATCGTGCTGCCGGTGATCGAGGGGCTCCGACCTTCGGCTGTCTCTGCGCCAGAGAACACCGAAGCCGAGCCGAAGCCGCCGCCGAAGCCGAAACAAAGATACCGCTATTACCAGGTCAAAAAGGGCGACCGCTACGTGACCATTGCCCGGGAGCAGTTGGGCAGCGCAGCCAAGTGGAAGGAGATCGCGGAGCTGAACGCGGACATCTTCCCCGATCCCGCGAAGATCCGCCACGGCGTTCGGATTCGTCTGCCGGCCGAGGCGACCGCGCCGTCCCAGAGGCAGCCGTCGTGAGCGTTACCCGCGGAGTGGTGCTGCTGTTGGCCTTTGCCGCATTGGCCGTGGTGGCGGTGCATCTGCGGGCCAAGGAGACCCGCTTGGCCGGACACATTCAAAGACTCAGCAGGCAACGCATTGAACTGCGGCGCCAGTCGTGGGCGCTGCAGATGGAGATCGCCCGTCTGCGCACGCCGCAGCAGATCCGCGAGCGAGCCGATCGCTGGCGGCTGGCGGTCCGCGCCCCCGGGTCCGAGGAGCCGCAGACTCTGGTCCGGGCGGACTGAAGTCCGCGGCTTGGCTGAACCATGTGCCGGCAGGCTTCGGATTTCGAACGGCGTCAGCGTAGGGCGATCATCGCCGCGGCGCTGTTCGTGGGCCTGCTTCTGGCGGCGCTCGGCGGTCGGCTGGTGCATATCCACACGATGTTGTCGCCCAAGCTGACGGCGATGCTGGAGGCCCAGCAGCAGAGCCGCTCGGTGATCCCAGCCCGCCGGGGAATGATCCACGATGCCCGCGGACGCGTTCTGGCGGGCAGCCGTCTGTTATACGGCGTCTTCGCCGACCCGACCCGTATCGAGAGGTTGGATCAAGCCGCCCGGCAAGTCGCGGCTATTCTCAATCTGGAGGCCGGCGAAGTCGAGGACCGCATTCGTCACGGCTCCAGCCCGCGTTTCCGCTGGCTGGCCCACCGGGTCGCTCCCGCCGAAGCCGAAGCAGTCCGCCAGGCCGACATTCCCGGCGTGGGGTTAATCGACGAACCCGTACGCCACTACGCCCTGGGGCCGACAATGGCCCAGGTGTTGGGATTCGTCGGCGACGACGGCATCGGGCTCGAAGGGCTCGAGCTGGCCTGCGACCGCTTTCTGAGCGGGCGCGACGGGCACGTCTGGACGGTGCGTGACGCCCGCCGCCGCCCGATCCGGCAGAGCGAGGACCTCGACCGCTGCGGCGAGCAGCCGCGCGACGGCGGTCACGTGGTCCTGACGCTCGATGCAGTCATCCAGGGCGTGTTGGAGAAACACCTGGCAAGTCAGGCGGGCCAGTTCCAGGCGGAGGACGGCTTCGGCGTGGTCATGGACCCCAGGACCGGCGACGTCCTGGCCATGGCCTGTCACCCGACTTTCGATCCCAACAATTACGCCGACTTCCCCCGACAAACCTGGCGAAACCGCGTAGTGACCGACATGGTCGAGCCGGGCAGCACGTTCAAGCCCTTTGTCGCCTCTGGGGCGCTGGTCGCCGGCATCGTAGCCCTGGATGAAAAGATCTACTGTCACGACGGGCTGTACGTCACCGGCCGGCGGCGCCTGCACGATGCGTCGCCTCACGGGAAGATGACCTTCGAGGAGATCGTCAGTCGCAGCAGCAACATCGGGATGGCCATCATTGGCCAGCGGATGGGCAACCCAGCCATCCACGAGATCGTCCGCCGCTTCGGCTTCGGGCAGCCCACGGGCATCGACTTTCCAGGCGAAGCCCCCGGCAATGTCCTGCCGCTGTCACAATGGACCAGCTACTCAACCACGTCCGTGCCCATGGGGCAGGAGATCGCGGTGACGCCGCTGCAGTTGATCACCGCCTTCTGCGCGATCATCAACGACGGCGTCTTGCTGCGCCCGCGCCTGATCCGGGCCTTTCTGTCGCCCGACGGACGGGTGCTCGAGGAGTTCACGGGCCCCGATCCGGCGCGGCGTGTGCTGCCGACCGAGGTGGCCGGCTATCTCTCGCAGCAGGTCCTGGTCAAGGTGGTCAACGGTGGGACCGGGCGTCGGGCGGCCCTGGCGGAATACCAGGTTCTCGGCAAGACGGGCACCGCTCAGGTCCCCTACGAGGATCGTCGCGGTTACGAGCCGGACGCCTATCTCGGCTCCTTCCTCGGCGCCGCACCAGCCGAGGATCCGCGCGTGGCTGTGCTGGTCATGATCAAGAGACCGAATCCGCGTCTGGGCTACTACGGTGGGGTGATCGCAGCGCCGGCAGTGCGTGAAATCCTGGCCGAGGCGCTCGCCTATTTGCAGGTCCCGGCCACCACGAGGAAAGTAGCCGCGGTCCGCCTGCGGCCGACGGCCTCGCCCTTGTGAAGCATCGGGAAATCACAAGCGGAGAATCATTCGCCAGTCCCGTTTTCGGTCGGACGGTTTCGCGTTTCGTGAGGGCGCTAGCGCTGTGTTTCAGAAATCTCGCCTCTTTCGATCGACGCGAATGGATTGCGTCACCGACGTTTGGACGTCCGCGCGAACTGAAGTTCGCGGCTCGATAAGATGCAAACAGCGCGAGAGACTACTCTAGTGCCGTGTTCGGTGACACAGTTTCGTAGCGGCCGACCTCCGAGTCGGCCGTGGCGACCCAGAACGGCCGACTCGGAGGTCGGCCGCTACGCGCGAAACAGCGACCTTGCGCTGTGCTGCTAGGCCAACGGGGTACGACCTGTGTCGAACCGGGCGTGACGGCATTTTGTGGGCGCACCCGGCGGTGGATGTGCTACAATCAGGGGCGCAAGGATGGATGCTGCAGCCTTGTCAGTTGAGGCTCGGGAATGGATTCTAGACCGGCTTCTGAAACAGGCCGGGCTGCCGCCCCCTTATCCCCCTGGAGCGAACAAGCTTGTCGTGACCCGCCTGACGGATGATTCGCGCCAGGTGGTCCCGGGCAGTTGCTTCACCGCGGTGCGTGGCGGGCGTTACGACGGGCACGACTTCATCGAGACGGCGGTCCAGGCCGGCGCCACCAGCATCGTGACGGAATCCGGCGCGGGCAAAGTCAAGGTTCCACCGGGGATCATTGAGGTTCGGGTGTCCGACAGCCGGTCCGCCCTGGCCCGGTTAGCGGCGGCCTACTATCGGCTGAGACGCGAATCCGCCGAAGGCGGACCCGGCACCCTGCGGCTCGTGGGGGTCACCGGGACCAACGGCAAGAGCACCACCTGCGAACTTCTGCAATCGATTCTCTCCGCCGCCCGACAGCGGGCGGCGCTCTTAGGCACCATCCGTAACGACCTGCTGAGAAGTACGGTCACCGCGACCATGACCACGCCCGCGCCGCTGGACCTGTGTCGTTACCTGGCTGAAGCGGCCGAGGCCGGTGCCGGCTGGGCGGTGATGGAGGTGTCGAGCCACGCGCTGGACCAACGGCGCTGTGACGGATTGGACTTCACCGCGGCCGTCTTCACCAACCTTTCCGGCGATCACCTCGACTATCACCGCGACGCCCGGCGCTATCTGGCGGCCAAGAAACGGCTGTTCGACCTGCTCGAACCCGAGGCCACCGCCGTGGTCAACGCGGACGATCCCTGCAGCGAAGCGCTACTGCAGGATTGCCGGGGCAGGATAGTGCGCTACGGCCTCAGCGACGGAGGTAGAACGGACCTGACGGCCAGGATTGAAGCAATGGATTCTTCCGGCAGCCGTTACACTATCCTCGGGCTAGCCGGCGAGATTCCGATCCGTTCGCCTCTGATCGGTCGCCATAACCTGATGAATGCCCTGGCCGCCGCCGCGACGGCGTCCGCCTTGGGCGGATTGGGCCCTGACGAACAAGCTGTTCGCACCGGTATCGAGGCGGTCAGCTCGGTACGGGGCCGGTTGGAGCGGGTGGATGTTCCGGATGGGCGGTTTGCCGTCTTCGTGGACTATGCTCATACCGACGATGCTCTGCGGAACGTCCTGGCGGCGCTGCGTCCACTGACCCGCCAGAGGCTGATCTGCGTGTTCGGCTGCGGGGGCGACCGGGACCGGAGCAAGCGGCCTCGCATGGCCGCGGCTGTGGCGGCGGCGGCCGACCTGGCCGTGGTCACCAGCGACAACCCCCGCACCGAAGATCCCCACCGCATCATCGCCGAGATCCTGCCCGGCTTTCCGCCGAACGGTTCTTGCCGGGTTGAGGTCGAACCCGATCGCCGGTCGGCCATTGAATCGGCCGTCCAACAGGCCCGACCGGAAGATACCGTCCTGATCGCCGGCAAGGGGCACGAGGACTATCAGATCATCGGACACATGCGAAGGCACTTCGACGACGTGGAGACGGCCCGTGCGTGTCTCGAGTCGCGGTTCGGCCGCGACCGGGTGGTGCCGTGATTAAGATGAGGCTCGATGAGATCGCCGCGGCGATGGATGGAGGCCCGAGCGCCCCGGCCAAGCGGCTGCGGGTCAAGGGCGTGAGCACCGATTCGCGGACTGCCAAGCCGGGGGACCTGTTCTTCGCCATCCGCGGTGAACGGTTCGACGGACATGAATACATCGACCAGGCGATAGCCCGGGGTGCGGTGGCCTGCGTGGTCTCCCGCCCGGTGGCCGCCGCGTCGGTTCCATGCCTTACGGTGGATGACACGGTTGCGGCATTGGGTAGGCTGGCCGCCGATCACCGCACCCGGATCGGGGCCACGGTCGTCGCGGTGACCGGCAGCAACGGCAAGACCACCACCAAGAGCATGATCGACCACGTGCTCTCCACTCGGCTGGGCGGGCGGGCGGCGATCAAAAGCTTCAACAACCGGGTCGGTGTGCCGTTGACGCTGCTGTCGGTGCAGGCGGATGACGAGTACCTGGTCGTGGAGATCGGTTCGAGCGCCCCGGGCGAGGTGGAGAATCTGACCCGGATGGCCTCGCCCGAGATCGGAGTGATCACCTCGGTGGGGCCGGCCCATCTGGAAGGACTCGGCGGGATCGAAGGGGTTGTGCGGGAGAAGGTTTCGCTGCTGCGGCACGTGCGCGCCGCCGGGACGGCCGTGGTCAACGCGGACCAACCTGAGCTGCTGGCAGCGGCGGACGACGTCTTACGGCGAACCGAGCGATCTGTGGAACTGGTTACCTTCGGCCGCAGCGAGGCCGCGGGCCTGCGGATCACCCGGGTCGGCACCGATCTGAGGCGCACGCGCTTCTGCCTCGGCGCGGGGCCGCGGATCGATCTGCCTCTGTGCGGAACGCACAACACCGCCAACGCTGCGGCGACCTTCGCGGTCTGCCGGCGATTGGGGCTGACCGCCGATCAGATCGCCGCCGCCCTGGCCTCCTTTCAGCCGGCGGACATGCGTCTGAAGGTCACCTGCTGCGGCGAGGTGACGGTGATCAACGACAGCTACAATGCGAATCCGGCCAGCATGGCCGCGGCCATCGAGGTCCTGGCCGGCGCGGGCGGGACTCGACGGGTGCTGGTCACCGGCGACATGCTCGAGCTGGGAGACCAAGCGGGCAGTTGGCACGAACAGGTCGGGCGGCAGGCAGCCGGTTCGGGAATCGAACTGTTGATCGCCGCGGGCGCCCAGGCGCGGTTCACCGCCGCCGGTGCCCGGGCCGTCAATCCCGCTCTCGAGACCGTAGTATGCCAGGACGCCGACCGAGCTGCCCGGGCGGTTGCAGAGCGGTTGCGTCCCGGAGACGTCGTGTTGGTCAAGGGCTCCCGGGGCATGGCCATGGAGCGCGTTGTCGGGGCGATCGCCCCTGAGTAGCGAGTAGCGTGCTGTACCACCTGTTCATGTATCTGGCGGCCGGCGAGCACTACGTGCATGAGAACCCCCTGTTCCGGGCGGTGTGCGCCGCCCTGTTCTGTTTCGCGCTCATCCTGATCGCCGCCCCGAAGGCGATTCGCCAGTTGATCCGCTATAAGTTGGGCGACCGTCCCGAGTTCGACCACGCCTCGCTCAATGAACTGACCCGGGACAAGAGCAGGATTCCCACCATGGGCGGGCTGTTGATCCTGGTGGCCATCGCCGCCGGCACGCTGCTGTTCGCCGACCCGCTCAACTTCTACGTGCAGATGGGTTTCCTCTGCCTGCTCTGGTTAGGGGCGGTGGGAGCCGTGGATGATTGGTTCAAGCTCACCGCCTCGCGACGCAGCGGGACGCGCGACGGGCTCAAGAGCTACGAGAAGCTGCTCTTCCAGATCGGGTTGGGCGTTCTGCTGGGGTTATTCACCTTCAGCTTCGGCCGAGACAACTTCGCGGTGATCGGATCGACGTTCGGCCCGGCGGGGTCCGTGACCCAGATCGAGCCCTATCGCGTGCTGTCGGTCCCCTTCTACAAGACCGGCCTCATGCTGGGGTCGTTCGCCTTTATGACCATCAGCGTCCTGGTCATCACCGGTACCTCCAACGCCGTGAACCTCACCGACGGAATGGACGGTCTGGCCAGCGGATGCGTGGCCATCTGTTCGCTGGTCTTCATGGTCATCGCCTACCTGGTGGGCAGCGAACCGGCGGCGGGCAAGCTGCTGCTGCCGCACATCCCGCTCAGCGGCGAGTTGGCCGTATTGTGCGGATCGATTTTGGGTGCCACCGTCGGCTTTCTGTGGTATAACTGCCACCCGGCGCGGGTGTTTATGGGAGACACCGGATCATTGCCGCTGGGCGGCATGATCGGGTACGTGGCCATCGTCACCCGACAGGAACTGATGCTGTTGATCGCCGGCGGCGTGTTCGTCATCGAGGCGATCTCGGTCATCCTGCAGGTCGGGTACTTCAAGGCCACCGGTGGCAAACGGATCTTCCTGGTGGCCCCGATCCACCACCATTTTCACGTGAGTGGGTGGACTGAGCCTCAGACCGTGGTGCGGTTCTGGATTCTGGCGGCTGTTTTTGCCGCACTGGCGCTGCTGACCATGAAACTGCGGTAGGAGCAACGTGGGTAGCGAGTGTCGAGTAGCGAGTTATGAGTTGCCGGCTCTGAGCTTGCTGCTCTGAACTCGACCTCGCGGTTTCGTCACGGACGACGAAGATGGTTGCAGGCGACCCACTGGCCCGATCGATATGCGGCGGCATTATCCTGGTGGCTGCCGCCCTGATGACCATCGGCTTGGTCGCGGTCGCCTCAGCATCGGCAAGCCTCGAGGCCCCGACCCTGCAAACCGAGTTCTGGAAGACACCGTTCGGGCGGCAGGTGGTTTTTGCCGTCCTGGGCTTCGGGGTCATTCTCCTGGCGGTGCGGATCGGGCACCAGCCGCTGGCCCTCCGCCCGTCGGCGGACCCGGCATCGCCCGGCCTCAAACCTGGGGCTCCTGCGGTCTGGTTGTTTCTGGCGACGCTCGTCTGTCTGGTCCTGGTGTTGATTCCGGGGATCGGCGTGGAGCGCAACGGCGCCCGGCGCTGGCTGCATTTCGGAGGCGGCGCGTTTGCCCTGGGCTTCCAGCCTTCCGAGCTGGCCAAACTGACCCTGGTCATCTTCCTGGCCGCTTTCCTCTCGGCGCGGTCCGCCCGCGGCGGCCTGAGGAGTCTTCCCAAAGACGTGCTGCCGGCGGCGCTGGCCCTCGGCCTGTGCGTTGGGCTGGTGGGCACGGAGGATTTCGGCACGGCCGTCTTGCTTGCCGCCGTCGGCGGGCTGATGCTGCTGATGGCCGGGGCACGCCTGGCCCACCTGCTGCTCCTGGCCATCCCCGCGCTGGCGGCCTTTGCAGCCCTGCTGCTGGCCAAACCCTACCGCCTGCAGCGCTTGACCGCCTTCGCCGACATCTGGGCCGACCCGCAAGGTGAGGGCTACCACCCCATCCAGTCCCTGATCACCATCGCCTCGGGCGGAGTACTCGGACGAGGGCTGGGCGGCGGCGTTCAGAAGTACGGCTACCTGCCGGAGAGCCGCACGGACTTCGTCTTCGCGGTCTGGTGCGAGGAAACGGGGCTGGTCGGGGCCTTGGTGGTGTTGCTGCTGTTCGGGCTGCTCCTTTATTTGGGTACCCGGGCCGCGGCGGCGGCGCCGAGCCCATTCGGTCGGCTGCTGGCCATGGGCGTCACCCTGATGATCACCTTGCAGGCGGTGATGAACCTCGCGGTGGTAACGGCCTCGGCCCCCACCAAGGGGATTGCCCTGCCGCTGGTGTCAGCCGGTGGATCGGGAATCATCTTTCTGGGGGCCTCGGTGGGTCTGTTGGCCGGGGTTGCCCTGCGGGGCCGCTACGGCGAATCCGCGGCCGCGGACCAACCCGGCGCCGCTGGATCACTGATGTCCCTGGGCGCGTTAGATGACGGCGCGTCCGGCCAGACGGAGGCCGGCGGATGAGAAACCAGGCGCTGGTCGCGTTCGCCGGAGGGGGCACCGGGGGACACCTCTACCCTTTGCTGGCGGTGGCCGAGGAGTTGACCAAGCTGCTGCCCGGCGTGCGGCTGGTTTTCTTTGGAACGGATCGGAACCTCGACCGAAGCGTTCTCGGCGCCTTCGGGTCCGAATGGATCCGCCAAGGTGTGCGGCCGGCGCCCCGCCGGCCTTGGCAGGTGCCCGGCTTCTTGATCGGCTGGTGGACCTCCGTCCGCACCTGCCGTCGCTTCTTCCATGAGCATCGTCCGATGACCGTCCTGGGCAGCGGTGGTTACGCCAGCGCCCCGCCGATCCACGAAGCTTCCCGGGCCGGAATACCGACGGCCCTGCTGAACCCGGACGCTGTTCCGGGAAAAGCCAACCGCTTCCTGGGAAAACGGGTGCAGGCGGTTTTCACCCAATGGCCGGAAACGGCTGAGCATTTCAACGGGCGAGGGGAAGTGCAGGTGACCGGCTGCCCGGTGCGCCCGGAGTTCAAGCGGGCCCGGCGCCGCGAGGGCATCGACCACTTCGGACTCGATCCAGCCAAAAACGTCCTGCTGGTAACCGGCGCTTCGCAGGGGGCCCGGTCGGTCAATCAGGCCGTGCTGGCGGCGCTGCCGGAACTCGAACGTCGCGGCGTCTGGGACCGCTGGCAACTGTTGCACCTGGCCGGCCGGAAGGATCAGCAGGAGGTGGCCGCCGTCTATCGCGGGTTCGCCTCCGGCCCCAGGGCCCGCGTGGTGGGTTTTTCCAGGCACATGGCCGCCGCCCTGGCTGCTGCGGACCTGGTCCTGTCCCGGGCGGGTGCGTCCACCCTGGCAGAGATCACCGCCTTGGGACGCCCCTCCATCCTGATGCCCTACCCGCACCATCGCGACCTGCACCAGTTCGCCAATGCCCGGGTGCTGGTCAAGCTGGGCGCCTCGCGCATCGTACCGGACCGGATCGACCCGCAGGCGAACGGGCCGGTGTTGGCTGAGGCACTGGCCCGATTGATGAACGACCGGGAGGAGCTGGCCCGGCTGGCCGCCTCGGCGCAGCGCATCGGAACGACGAACGCAGCCAGGACAATTGCCTGCCGACTGCTGGACATGGCCGGCACATCGCCCGATTCGGGCCAAAGCGAATGAATGGAGGAATCGTGCCGGGCCGGACGATAAAAAAGGGGGTCGAGCAATTCGCCACGGCGGACGGGGTATGCGGTCTCCCCACGGCTCAATCGATCCCAATCAGGCACGACGACCAAGCAGCGGACCCTGCCGGGGGGCGAGTGATGTTAATCTCAGCTCGAAGTCCCGTCGGGGACGGACAGACCCCGTCGGACCGGCTTTCCAGTCGGTCAGTGGACGGGGTGGAGCGCCTTTCCCCCGGGCGTCTGGCGGGCTTGCGAGTCCACATGATCGGGATCGGCGGCTGCGGTATGCGGGGGGCGGCCGTTCTGCTGGAGCGTTTCGGCGCCAGAGTTTCCGGCTCGGACGCCAGTCGGTTTCCCGAACTGGGTGATCTGGTCGCGGATGGAGTCGTGGTACACGTCGGACATGACCCCCAGCACCTCCCCGACAACACCGACCTGGTTGTTATCAGTGCGGCGATTCCGGACAGCAACCCGGAGCTACGCGCGGCCCGCGACCGGTCGCTCCCGGTAATCAGCTACGCCGAACTGGTCGGGCGCCTCATGTCGGCCCGCATCGGCGTCTCGGTCGCGGGAACGCACGGCAAGAGCACCACGACCGCGCTGACGGCGTACATCTACCGGTTGGCGGGCCTGGACCCCTGTTTCATCGTCGGCGCCCACAGCAGCCAACTGGGCGGCAGTTCCGGCACCGGCAAGGGCGACCATTTCATCGTCGAGTCCTGCGAGTACGCCCGGTCTTTTCTGCACCAGCGGCCCACGCTGGCGGCGATCCTCAACATCGAGAGGGACCACCTGGACTGCTACGCGGACCTGGACGAGATCGTCTCGACATTCGCCAAGTTCGCCCAAAGAGTCTCGCCCGGGGGGGTGGTGATCGCCCACTATGCTGAGGCCGCAGTCGGGCAGGCGACGCGCGGTCTGGCTTGTCGCGTCGAGACGTTCGGCTTCGAGCCCGGGGCGTGCTGGCGGGCCACCGACTTGGGCGCCGACCACGGACGGCACAGGTTCGTGGTGCACTACCGTGATCGGGCCCTATTCGAGACCGCCTCCCCGATGCCGGGATCGCACAACGTCTCCAACGCATTGGCGGCGGCGGCGTTGTCCTGGCACGGCGGGGTCGAACCGAGGGCGATCGCCGAGGGCATCCGCACCTTTGAAGGAGTGGCCCGGCGGATGACCCTGCGCGGCGTCGGCAGGGGCGTCACCGTCGTCGATGACTACGCCCACCATCCGACGGAGATCGCCGTGACCTTAGAGGCCATCCGCAGCCGCTACGAACCGCGCCGCACCTGGGTGGTCTTCCAGCCCCACCAGCATTCCCGAACGCGACTGTTGATGAACGACTTCGCCCGCTGCTTCGCCCAGGCGGACATGGTCCTGGTTCCGGACATCTATTCCGTCCGCGAAAGCGAGGATGAGCGGCGCAAGACGGGGGCCAGCGACCTGGTGGCCCGAATTCATGCCAGCGGGGGCGAGGCCCGGTACGTGCCCACGCTGGAGGAGGTAACGGCCCATCTGATCGAGGAGGTTTCCGCCGGGGACCTGGTGGTCACCATGGGCGCCGGTGACGTGTGGAAGGTGGCCGATGAACTGGCTGAACGGGTTCGAGGGGCGGGCTGAGCGCGGCGTCCCCTTGGCCGGGCTGACCTGGTTCGGCCTGGGCGGGCGGGCCCGCTACGTGGTCCATCCGACCGGTGCCGAGTCGCTGGGGGAAGTTCTGCGCCAAGCATTGGAAAGCCGGGTCCCGGTCAAGATTCTGGGCGGCGGAGCCAACGTCCTGGTACGCGACAACGGGTTCGACGGCGTCGTGGTGCGCTTGGACGACGCATCTTTCCGCCGGGTCGAGATCGACGGGGACCGGGTCCGCGCCGGAGCCGGGGCGGACCTGATGAAGCTGGCCCAGCGTTGCAGCCGTGCGGGCCTGGCCGGGTGGGAGTGCCTGGCGGGTATCCCCGGAACCGTCGGCGGAGCCATCCGCATGAACGCCGGCGGAAGAAACGGTGACGTAAGTGAGACAGTCGAGGCTATTGAGGTGCTGGCCTGGGATTCGCCGGCGGTGGACCGGCGGATAGTGGCGAAACAGCAGGTTGGATTCGGCTATCGCCGCACCGGGCTGGGCGGGTCGGTCGTCACGGCGGCGACGTTCCGTCTGCGCCAGGAAGATCCGGGGCGGGTCTACGCCCGCTTCCAGGAGGTCCTGCGGTGCAAGCAGGCCTCGCAGCCCACGGCCGACCACAGCGCCGGTTGCATTTTCGCCAACCCCCAGGGCGACTCCGCCGGGCGGTTGATCGATCGGGCCGGCCTGAAGAACACTCGCCGCGGCGGAGCCCGCGTCTCAACACAGCACGCCAACTTCATCGTAGCCGACCGCGGGGCGACCGCCGACGACGTGCTCAACCTGATCGACGTGATTCGTGAAACCGTGCACAAACGGTTCGGAACCGAGCTGAGACTGGAGATCGACATTTGGTGACCCGGACCGCGAAGCTGCCGAGTGAAGCGCTCCCCTCCGAGGACCGCGCCGCGGTCAAGCTGGACATCACCGTCCTTGCCGGCGGTCCCGGCGCCGAGCGCAAGGTCAGCCTCCAGAGCGGAGCGGCGGTCGCCGCGGCCCTGGTGGGGCTGGGGCACGCGGTGACCGTGCGCGACATTAGGCCCGCTGACCTCTCTGCCCTCCAGGTCCCCACCGACTTCGTCTTCATCGCCCTGCACGGTGAGTTTGGTGAAGACGGGCAGGTGCAGGACCTTCTAGCCCGTTGCGGCCTCGTCTTCAGCGGATCGGACGCGGCAGCGTCGACGCTGGCCATGGACAAGGCGGCGACCAAGCGCCGCCTGGCGGAAGCGGGCATACCCACGCCCCGATACCAAGTGCACCGCCACGGTCGGGACAGGCAAAGCTTGAGCCGCTGGCCGCTTCCCGCGGTGATCAAGCCGGTCGGCTCGGGCAGCAGCGTGGACATCTACATCGTCCGCGACCCGGCGGCTCTGGACGCCTCGCTCGAACGGGTGGCCAGCCGGTACGGAACGGCTCTGGTCGAGCAGTACATCGACGGGCCGGAACTGACCGTCGGCATCCTCGGCGATCAGGCCCTGCCGGTCTGCCAGATCTGCACCAGGCGCGAGTTCTACGACTACCAGGCCAAGTACGTTGACGACGACACCGAATACCTGTTCGACCTGGATCTCCCGCAGGAGTTGCTGGCCCGCATACAGGAAATGAGCGTACAAGCCCACCACGTTCTGGGCTGCCGCGATTTCTCCCGGGTGGACTGGCTGGTCGATGCCCGCACGCTGCAGCCCTACGTGCTGGAGATCAACACCATCCCCGGTTTTACGAGCCATTCGCTGTTGCCCAAGGCGGCTGCCCGGGCGGGGATCTCCTTCAGCCGGCTGTGCCAGAGAATCGTTGATCTGGGGCTTGACCGGGCGGGCGAATGGTGAGTAGCGATCTACGGGTAGCAAGTAGCGAGTTATGAGTGGCCGGTGGTGAGTTCTGGCTTCCGAACTCGCCACTTTGAACCCGGTCAACCAATGGCCAAACGCAGCAGGAAAAGATCGAGGTCCGCCAGGAAACCCCAGCCCGGTTGGTACGCCTCGCTCGGTCCGGAACGGAAACGGCGCTTCCGGCGTGCTTCGGCCCGGCTGATTGCGATCGGAGTCTTCGGGGCGGCGATCGCCGTCGGCATGTCGAAGCTGGAACGACACGTCCACGGGCACGAGCGGTTCTCAGCCCGGCCCCACATCGTCCTGATCGGCGTGCCCGACGGGCTCGAAGAAACGATTCAACAGCAGGTCGCAACGGTGGCCGACGCCGCCTGGATCGAGCCGGACCTCTGTCAACGGATCGCCCGGCAGCTACAACGGATCGTCTGGGTGCACGGCGTCGAGCACGTCCGCCGGCTGCCTTCCGGGCGGATCGAGGTCCGGTGCCGGTACCGCACCCCGGCGGCCATGGTTCAGGACCGTGGGGAGTTCGTCCTGGTTGATGCCGAGCGGGTGTGCCTGCCGGGCCGGTACCCTTACTCGCCGGGATGGATGCTGATCCAGGGCGTCGCCGGTTCTCCGCCGCCGGCCGGCCAGCGCTGGACGCTGCCCGATCTGGCCGCCGCCATGAGAATCACCGGGCACCTGACGGGCGAGCCGTTCGCCGACCAGGTCACCGCCGTTCGCGTTCACAACTACGGCGGTCGGCTCGATGCCCGCAGGGCCCACATCGAGTTGGCCACTGACCGGATTGGCGGGCGGATCATCTGGGGGTCGGCACCTGGAGAAGAGATCGAGGAGAACTCCGCCGAACAGAAGGTGGCCATTCTGCGCCGCAACCACGAGCTGTACGGCCGGATCGACGCTGGGCTACAGGCCATCGATATCTCCACGTTCCCCGACCGCTTCACCACGCCCGCGGGCCGGCTTAGCCGTCGCGTGGGGATGGCGGGTGCGCGGGCCCCGGCCTAAAATGCGCAATAACCGCAGGCGGGGTCCGAATGGTCGTTTGGAGGTCCGACCGCAATGGACGGCTTACCGGAGATGCTGGAGCAAGGCAGGCGGTTTGCTGAGCAGCACGTTCCGCCCGAGTCGCTACCGCCCCCGGTGCCCGTTGCGCTGATGGTCCTGCTGGCGGGCATAGTGATCGGCGTCCTGGGGGCCAAGCTGGCCCGCCCGGCGCTGACCGCTGCCTTTGGGATTGCC
>Ga0114922_10003261_pt1 | contig 15159 bp, 7 predicted proteins | sample AartaG_FD_100975 | JGI IMG/M metagenome (GOLD analysis project Ga0114922, IMG submission 100975) | Deep subsurface microbial communities from Aarhus Bay to uncover new lineages of life (NeLLi) - Aarhus_00045 metaG | ecosystem: Environmental > Aquatic > Marine > Oceanic > Sediment | place: Aarhus...
GCCCGACCGAGGGCTGCCTGCTTCGGCCGCCTTGGCCACGGGCCTCTCGCTCGGTCTCGGGCCGACGAGGGGTTATTCGGATAGGCTCTTACGATTCGGATTGCGCCTGGGGGGTTTCCGCTGCCGGGACGGGCCCGGCCGCCGCGGCCTTGCGGGACGGGAGCGCCAGGAACCGCCAGGCGGCCGCCCCCGCGCGCTTCACGTCCTCGATGCCCAGGTACAGGCTCGGCACGAGCACCAGCGTGATGGCCGTGGCGAACAGGATGCCGTAGCCGAGCGACAGCGCCATCGGAATCATGAAGCGGGCCTGGCGCGAGGTCTCGAAGATCATCGGGGCCAGCCCGCCGAACGTCGTCAGCGTCGTGAGCATGATGGGCCGGAACCGCCGGACGCCCGCCTGGTGGATGGCGTCCAGCACCCCGGCCCCCTTCCGCCGCAGCCGGTTCGCGTAGTCGATGAGGACCAGGCTGTCGTTGACGACCACGCCCGAGAGGGCCACCAGCCCCATCAGGCTGATCACGCTCAGGTCATAGCCCATCAGCAGGTGCCCGAAGACCGCCCCGATGCCGCCGAACGGGATGGCCACCATCACGATCAGCGGCTGGACGTAACTGCGGAACGGGATGGCCAGGAGGAAGTAGACGGCCAGCATCGCCAGGATGAACATGCTGATCAACTGCTCGGTGCTTTCGCGGAAGTCGGCCTGGCGGCCTTCGTAGCCGTAACTCAGGCCGGGGTAGGTGTCTGACAGGGTGGGCAGGACCTCCTCGTTCAGCGTGGCCATGACCTGGCCCGTCTCGCCCATCGGGACGACGTCGGCGGTCACCTGGACGGTGCGTCGGCCCTGGCGGCGGGTGATGTCGGTGTACGCCCGGCCGCGCTCCACGCTGGCGACCTGGCGCAGGGGCACGTCGCGGCCGGCGGGTGTCCGGATCAGGAGTTGCTCGATGTCGGCCTCGCTGATGCGCTGGGCCTCGGGCAGTCGGACTTTGACCTTGATCTCGTTGCGCCCCCGCTGCTGCCGCAGCGCCTCGGCCCCGTAGAAGGCGTCGCGGACCTGGCGGGCCACTTCCCGCACCGTCAGGCCCAGGCTGTGCCCCTCGGGCCTGAGGATGAAGCTCAGTTGCTCCTTGCCGGGCGTGTAGCCGTCGTCGATGTCCTTGACGTTGGGGAAGGTGTCGAGGCGTGCGGCCAGGTCGGCGCTGGCATGGTCGAGGGTTTCGATGTTGCGGTGGCTGAGTTCGACGGTGAGGGCCTTGCCGGACCCCGGCCCGCCGCGGTCGCTTTCGAAGCGGATCGTCTCCAGGCCGGGGATCTGGCCTGCCCGCTCGCGCCACAGGCGAGCGAATTCAGCGGTGCTGAGGGGCCGGATGTCATAGTCCGTCAGGTACGCCGACAGCTCGACCTCGTTCTCCTGAACGAGGGCGAAGATGCCCTCGACCAGCCTCTCGCCGCCATTCTCGGCGGCCACGGCGTTGGCGGCGGCCTCGAGGCGGTCGCGGACGGCGGTGGCGCGGGCCATCGGGCTCCCGACCGGCAGGACGGCCGTCACGTCGGCGTGGTCCGACTCGACCCGCGGCATCAGGATCATGGCGATGCGCCCGCTGGCCACGAACCCGCCGACGGCCGTCAGGATCGCTGCCGCCACCGCGATCGTGATGTACCGGTGCCGGACACAGGCGTCCAGCGCCGGCCCGTACACGTTGTGAATGGCCCGGCGGAACCCGTGGCTGAACCGCTGCTGGAGGCGGTGGAAGCCCCGGCCCACCCGCGTCCGTCCGCCCCTTTTCGTGTGGGCCAGGTGGGCCGGCAGGATGAACAGCGCCTCCACCCACGAGACCAGGAACACCGTGACGACCACCAGGGGGATGGCGCGCCAGATCTTGCCCATGATGCCCGGCACGGTCATCAGTGGCAGAAAGGCCACGATGTTCGTCAGGATGCTGAACGAGATGGGAATGGCCACGTCGCGGGCGCCCCGGATGCCGGCCTCGATGAGCCCCATCCCGCGCTGGCGGTACTCGTAGATGTTCTCTCCCGCGACGATGGCGTCGTCGACCACAATGCCCAGCGCCACGATAAACGCGAACATCGAGATCATGTTGATGCTGACATCCATGATCGGCAGGAACAGCATCGCCCCCAGGAACGAGGTGGGGATGCCCATCGTGACCCAGAACGCCAGTTTGACCTCCAGGAACACGCCGAGCAGCAGCAGGACGAGCGCCAGGCCCAGGAAGGCGTTCCGCATGAGCAGTTCGAGTCGCTGCTGGTAGATCTCGGACCTGTCGCGGCGAATGCCGTACGAGACGCCGGGCGGCAGGTCGGGGGTGATCTCAGCCATCGCCTCGCGCACCGCCGTCGAGACGCTGATCGGGGTCTGCTCGCCCACGCGGTACACCTGGAGGCCCATGGCCCGCTGGCCGTTGTACGTCCCGACCCGGTCGCTGTCCTCGAAGGTGTCGCGGACGGTGGCGATGTCGTCGAGGTACACGACCGTACCGTCGGGGGTCGTGACGATAGGGATGTGGGCGAACTCGTGGGCCCAGTCGCGCCGTTCGGTCATCCGCAGAAGGATTTCGCCAGCCTTGGTCTCGATCTTGCCTCCGGGCAACTCAATGGCCGTGGCCGCAATGCTCCGGGCGATGCCGTCCAGCGTCTGGCCGTACGCCCGCAGGTTCGCCTCGGGGACCTCCACATGAATTTCGTAGGGCCGGGCGCCGGCCACTTCGATCTGGGTGATGTCGGGCCGCAGGAGCAGCTGGTCGCGGACCTGCTCGACCGTGTCGCGCAAGACCCACTCCCCCACGTCGCCGTACAGTTCCACGATCAGCACCCGCCGCCAACGGGCCAGGAGCATGACCTCCGGCTCCTCGGCCTCCTCGGGGAAGGTCCTGATGCGGTCGACCTCCTGCTGTATCTCCTGGTAGATCTTTTGCTGATTGACGCCCTCGAAGAGTTCGGCGGTGACCGAGCCGACGCCTTCCCGTGCGGTGGCGCTGGTCTCCTTGACGCCGTCGACGCCGCGGATCGCCTCCTCCACCACCAGCACGATGCCGCGCTCCACCTCCTCGGGGCTCGCCCCGGGGTAGGGCACGGTTACCTGGACCATGTCCAGTTCGAAATCCGGGAACACCTCCTGCTTGACGCGCATCGACATCAGCAGGCCGCCGATCAAGAGGACCGCCATCAGCAGGTTCGGCGCCACGCCGTGGCGGGTCATCCACGCGATCGGGCCGCGGCCGGTGTCGGAGGAAGGTGTGAGCAGGTTCATGGGGACCGGGCCTCCCCGTTCCCACCGGCTGCGTCGGCCTCGGAGCGCCTCGAGGCGGCAAGGGGGGCGGCCTCGTCGGACGCCGGCGGCGCGGACGCTTCGGCCGCCTCCGTCCGCAGCGGCAAGCCTGCCACGGGCGCCATCAGGTCTGTCGTCACGACCTTCTCGCCGGCCTTCAGGCCGTCGGCGACGAGCACGCGCTCCCGGCCGCGGTAGGCGACCTCGACGCGTCGGATCTCCAGTTCGCCCCGCCCGTTCATGACCCACACGCGGTTGCCGTCGCGCAGGTGGTCGCGGTCCAGCGCAATCACGTTCTCCAAGGCCGTGCCCTCGATCTCCACGCCGACGTAACTGCCGATCAGCAGCGGCGGCGTCTCGCCGCTCGGGTCCTCCAGACCCAGCGGGTCGGGAACCGAGACGAGGACGCGTGCCATGCGGCCCTGCTCCTCCAGGGAGCTTTCCAGGCGGAGGACCCGGCCGGTGCGACAGGCCTCCGGCCCCCAGGCGGCCTCATTGTAGACGCGGACAAGCGAGCCCGTCTCGCCGCCGGAACGCGGAATGCGGATCCACTTCAACTGGTCGACCGGCACGCTGGCCTCCACCCAGTAAGCGTCCGTGCCGAGGAACGTCGCCACCGGCGACCCCACGGCCACCTGCGAGCCGAGGTTGACCTCGCGGCTCTGGACGACGGCGTTGAAGGGTGAGTGGAGGGTGGTTCGGGCCAGGTCGAGTTCGGCCCGCTGGACGGCGACCTCGGCCGCCTCCTTCGCCGCCTGGGCGGACTGGCTGGCGGCCTGGGCGGAGCGGAGGGCGGCCTGTGCGGCTGCGCACGCCGCCTCCGCCGTCTTCAACTGTGGCTGGCGGAGGATCAGCGCCTCGTCCCGCGAATCCACCGTCTGGCCCAGCAGTTCGTACTCGCGCTTGGCTACCGACTGCCGGCCCATCTCGATGTCGCGGTTGCACTCGGCCTGCGTGACGTCCGTTTCGCGCTGCGCGGCAGTGGCCTCGGCCTGTCGGGCGAGGGCGGCCAGGCGCTGGGCATCGGCCTTCTGCTGCGCCAGCGCCAACTGGAAGTCCTCCGGGTCGATCCGCGCGATGACCGCTCCCTTCTCGAATCGCCCGCCGGGCACGAAATCCGGGCTGATTGTGACGATCTCGCCCCCCACCCGCGGCGCCAGTTGAATCGACCGGGCCGGCGCCACCGCGCCCATCGCCCGGACCACCACGGTCTCGCGTCCCGGACGGACGGACGTAACCTCGACCAGCCGGGCCTGGGCCTGCGGCCGCTTTCGCCGGGCCTTGGGTTTGTGGGTGAGCCAGTAGAAAGCGCCCCCGGCGCCGGCGCCGAGGATCGCCAACACGAGCAGCAGGCGGACCGCCCGGCTCAGCCAACGCACGCCGGCCGCCGGCGCCGCCGACGCGGTGCCGCTCTGGCGGGTTAGTTCCGTTTCGTCAGTCATCGGTCAGGATCCTCCGGCGTCCGGCAAGCGGCCGGGCGCGTTCTGTTCCACGTCGGGCTCCGTCACGGCTTCGCGCGGCCCGCCCGTCTCGGCGCGCGGCGGCCGGGGGAGCGTCCACCCGCCCGCCAACGCGCGGTACAGGTCGATCCGCAGCAGCACGAGGTCCCGCTGCGCCGCCAGGTGCGTCCGCTGGAGCCGCTGGTAGCCGAGCAGCGTTGTCAGGTATCGCAGGAAGTCCTGGCCCGTGGTGCTGTAGGTTTCGCGGGTGCGGTTGGTGGCCTCTCCGGCGAGGGCCAGTTGCTGGCGGAGGCTCTCGACGTACCGGTCCTGTTTGGCCTCCTGCACGAGGGCGTCCTCCACCTCCTGAAGCGACACGAGCACCGTCTGGCCGTATGCGTTCAGGCGTTCGGAGACGACCGCCCGGGTTCGCTCGACCTCGGCCCGTCGGCGTCCCCCGTCGAACAGCGGGGCCACCACGTTGGCCGCCACCGTCGCCATCCAGTTATCGAAGAGGTCGCGGACGCGCTCGGCGGAGGTCTCGGCCGTCAGGGTCAGGCTGAGCCGGGGGAACTGGTCGGCCACGGCGGTCGCCACTCGCCGGTCGGCCGCCTGCACCCGCAACTCGGCCGCCCGCACGTCCGGACGTCGGCGGATCAACTCCGCCGGCAGGCCCGTCCGCGGCAGGCGACGCAGCACCGGAAGCATCCTGGGCGCCTCGGCGTCCAGTCCGCTCGGCGGCCGGCCCAGGAGCACCGCCAACTGGTGTTCCAGCACCCCGATGGCCGACTCCACCAGCACCCGCTGACCCCGGGTCTGCTCCACCAGTTCCTTCTGCTGGAGGACGTCGCTCGCCTGCACCTGGCCCTGCCCGAACCTCAGCGTGATCAGGTCCAGGTATTTCTCGTTCGTCGCAATCTGTTCGTCCAGCAACTGCAACTGCCCGTATGCCTCGACCAGTTGGTACCAGATGCCGACGATCTGGGCGGTGACCGTGATGGATGCCGCCTGGAGGTCCTCGGCGCTGGCGTAGGCGTCCAGCCGGGCCGCATCGTACGTCGACCGGACCCGGCCCCACAGGTCCACCTCGTAACGGGCTGCCAGCCCGAGGGCGTAGTCGGTGGTGTAGGCCCGGGGCAAAGGGTCGGCCTTGATGCCCGTCCGCGACGCCCCGGCCGTGCCGTCGAGGTTCGGCAGAAGTGGAGCCCCGCTTGCCTCGGCGACCGCCCGGGCCTGGTCCAGGCGGTCCCAGGCCTGCCGGATGCTGAAGTTCTCGCGGAGTGCTTCGGCCACGAGGGCGTCGAGCGCCGCGTCATCGAACGCCGTCCACCACCGCCCCGGCATCGCCGCCTCGCCGGCAGCGGAGAACGATTTCGGCACCTCGGCCGGAGACGAGACCCGCACGGCCTCCGGCCCGCACGATGCCAACATGGTCATCGCGAGCAGCAGGGCTGCGATGTGTCCACTGCGCCGTCCGACGGCGCGGCGGCGTGCGCGGCGGGTCGGAGCCTGTCCCGAGCGTAGCCGAGGGGCACCCGCCGCGCACGCCGTCGCCTGCGCGCGGGACGGAGCCGAGTTGGCGGCAGGCCTGATGGTCACGGTGCTACTCCGTTCCCGGGCGGGCAACGGTTTCGACCTGTCGCCGCACCTCCCGCAGCCCCGCCAGGCTGAACCGGAAGACGTGGTCGCTCATCACCTCGAGGTCCACCTGCGGGGGCGCCGGCAAGGGCAGCCGGGCCGACTCCGGCAGCGATCGTTGGTATCGTTCGCGCATCAGAAAGTGGACGCATTGGGTCAGCACGCTCTTCTCGCATAACCGGACCTGCTGCTCGGGCACGTCGGGCCCCAGCAATTCCACGATCAAGGCCGTCATCCCGCGTCGAATGGGCTCGATCGCCTCGTGCATGTCATCGGTCAGGAGGCCCGTCGGGTTGGCCAGTTCCTTGTGGATGATGTCGAACTCATGGCTCTCCGGGTCCGCGACGCGTTCCATGAGGGCGCGGATGCGGCCGCGGAACCTGTCCTCGGCCGAGGCGTCGGCATCCGCACCGCCGTCCGGCGGATGGGCCGCCACCGACCGGCGGAACGCCTGGCGCCAGGCCTCCACGTAAAGGTTGTCTTTGCTGCGGAAGTAGTAGTTGACGGCGGCGATGTTGGCCCCGGCCCGCTCGCAGATCTCCGCCACCGTGGCGTGGTGGTAGCCCTTCTCGGCAAAGGTGAGGCGGGCGGCGTCCAGGAGCCGTTCGCGGGTATCGCCGGTTTCGCCCGTGTGGCTGGCCATGTGCACCTCCGCGTGGCCTAATGCGCGATTGAAACGGTTATTTCAATCAAATACTAGGCCGCGTCTCGTGGCCTGTCAAGGGGCTATTCCGCGCTTCTATCGACCTGGGGCCCAAGACGCTGCTTTGTGCCCCGCCTGCGCGGGCGCGCGGCACTGAAAACGCACTTTCGGAGCCGGTGGGTCAGTCCATACGGAGGCGTGGGCCGAGGCCCACCGCGCCAAACGCCCAAATGCCGCTCTCGTATCAGGGGCTGCATGGGACGCCGTAGCGGCGCGCCCATCCCTTGGGGTCATCGCGCGGGGTGTTTCCCATGCGCACCACCAGACGCGTTGCTCGGGGCATTGACACGGTCGCGGCGGCGCGTAGAATGACGTTGCCAAGGGCGTCCCCATAGCTCAAATGGATAGAGCGTTGGCCTCCGGAGCCAAAGGTTGGAGGTTCGAATCCTCCTGGGGACGCCATTGTAAGTTCTTGATGCACAGACCTTTACGATTCATCTTCCGACGCGTCCTCGGCTGCGGAGAATTCCCCACCCCCGTTTTTGGCCCGTAAAGGCCACAGTGGGTCACAAAGTGGGTCGCTCGTCCCCGACTGCTCAAGCTGCGCAAGCAGCGCCGCCTGCACCGCCCGGGCCCGCGCCGCCAGCTCCGGCGGTACGCTCAGGTAGTAGTCCCGCGTCGTCTGGATGTCGCTGTGGCCTGCGAGTTTCTGGACGACGTGGACTGGCAGGGACGAGGCCCAGTTCGTGATGCACGAACGCCGGAGGTCGTGCAGCGTGTACGGGCCGACGCCCGCGCGGCGGCAAGGGCAACTGCAACAACGTCTCGTCTCCTGCTATCGTCGGGCGCCACCTTCACTTCGGCACGATGGCCGGCTCGTACTACGTTCTGGACGCTGCCACTGGCGAAGTGGTCAGGGAGCTTCGTTGCGGCGAGCCGATCTTCAGCAGCCCGGTGGTGGCCGAGACCGGAGCCTACCTCGAGACAATCGGCTCGCGGGTCTACGCTGTCAAGCCGGATGGAGAAGTCTGCTGGACGTGGGACTACGTCAAGGAGCGTATGGGCTTCACCGGTGATCGTTGGAGTGGGGAGGCGTGGTTGAAACACAAGAAAGGCGAGCGGGTGCGGCGAGGCGATCAGTTCTGCTGCTCGCGAGGCCCGGTGCTATTCGGCAAGACGCTCATCGTGCCGGCAGGCGGCGACGTCATCTGGCTGGAAGACGCTGGCAGCAGTGCGGAAGTTCGCGGCGTGTACAGGCCGGAAACTCCCACCTTCGGGCTGACCGTCGGCGAAGGCGGCGAGCCCTACCGGCAGTGGCACTGGCTGGACAACCGCGGGTCGGTGGAGATCCTCCGCCTTCAGGAAGGCAAGGTGGCCAGGGAGCACGTTCCCGGCACCGAAACCAGTGCCAGCGGCCCCAATCTGCTGAGCTTCTGTTCGGTATCCGTCCGCGGCTGCGACGTGTACCGATGCCGCCCCCAGGAAGGCTTCGGCCTCTGCAAGCACTCGCCGGTGAAGGAGGCGCAGCCGCTGGGTGGCTATCCATCCATCTGCCCGCCGATCCTGCTGCGGAACTTGGCCGTCTACGGCGGGCTCGACGGCCGCCTCTACGTTGCGCCGTTGTCGGGTGGGAAGGTCTGGTCGTTCAAGACCGCTTTCGGCAAGGCCATTTCCGCTCCGGTCGCGGTGTGCGATGGCCGGGTCTACTTGGGCTGCGACGATGGCTACCTTTACGTCCTGGGCCCCGGCGGTAACGCGCCGCTGCCCTCGAAGGAGCTCGGGCTGTCGAAGATCCGCAGCCCGCTGGCGGGCAGGTTCGCCGACCCGAAATACGATTGGTTTACCAGCTTCGGCAACTGGGCGAACACCAATGTCACCGATCAGCAGGTGAAACCGCCGTTCAAGATCAAATGGATTCGGCGACTGAAGGGCACGATCAAGCACTTTTCTACGTGTGGCGGCGGGCGGATGTACACCCACAGCGCCGAAGGCATGGGCTTCGCCGTCGAGCAGGAAACGGGCCGGCTGTTATGGCGGCGCTACTGGCCCGGAGTGCACGTCTCGTACACGTCCCCGCTCTATTACAGGGAGCGTCTGCTGGTTCCCCAAGCCGGCCTGAAGGAATGCCGGCTGCGATGCCTCGATGCGGCCACGGGGAAACTCCTGTGGGAGGCGCCTTTCGCCGGATCGCCGAGCTGGAATCGCCAACAGCCGCCGGTGGTCTGCAACGGGTTGGTGATCTACATGTTCGGCACAGGCGCGTACGCCCCCGGCAGGACAAAGGAGACGGTGGGCTGGCTGTTCGGGCACCAGGACGTCAGGGACTTCCCCGAAGATCATAAGCCGCTGGTCCGGGCGTGGGAAATCAAGACAGGCCAGGAAGTCTGGACAAGGGATTTCTCCGACCTGGGCAACGGCGGGGATGAGGCGGGCCTTTGCCTGATGGACGACAAGCTGTACTACTCGTCCTTTTTCGGCTACGCGGCAGAGCGGAAAGGTGAGCCGGGGCCGAAAGGTGTCACGGCGGCCTTGGACCCGGCCACCGGCAGAGTGCTCTGGTCGACGACGAAGCACTGCGTTCACGGCGGTTGCACCATATCCGGGGCCGATGGACGGCTGTACCTCGGCGGGTACAACCGAGTCGATGTCAAAACGAACCGCCGCCATGTGTGGTGCCTCGACGCTGAGGACGGTTCGTTGATCTGGCAGTCCGACCCGGTCCTGGTGGCCATTCACGTGGTCACGGTGGGGCCGAGATTCCTCTTTACGCACGCTCAGAACAGGAACGGCTATCTCATCGACAAGGATACCGGGAAGATCCTGACCAGCCTCATCACCGAAACCTATCAGTGCACGCGGTTCACGCTGGCAGAGCCTTACCTTCTTGGCTGCAGCATGGACGTACACGACCTGTCGAAGGACAGCAGGCTGGTGTCCACGGGGCCGCGGCTGGACCCGAGCGAGTGCACCAGCGCGGTCGCATCGAACGGCCGGCTCTTCTATACAGGCCAGGGCGGCGGGATGCAGGCTTGCCAGGTATACGGACCGGAGGCCGCTTCGTTCGTGCCTCCGTGGCGAGAACCTGGCGCCCGGTGACTGATCTCCATTGAAGGGCATAGGGAAGTAACAGTTGTAACTTCAGGGAGCGCACTCGATGAGGTTCGAGGTGAAGTCCATGCTCCTGCCGTTGCAGCCGTCGCCGAAGAAGTCCGCGAGCGGACAGTGTACGGCGAGCCCTTTGGCGCCGTCGCGATAGACCTCGAGCACGATGCCGCGGGCGTGCGGCGCCCTCCTCCACCGCCATGTCGATGCTGAAAGGGCGCTGGCGTTCCATATGAAGATGGACAACGGGGTCCTTATACGGGGGGTGTAGGCAAAGTCAGGCCGAGTGGCCAGTTTCCACCTCAGGGGCGATAAGCCGGAAGAGCGGCCTCGCGAGTGGCCATGGCAAAGTCATCCACGTAAATCCAATAATTCGCCCAGTTTCCTGTTACGCCGCTGACTGTGGTCGGCATACGGAACGTCTTGTTGCCCTCGCTGGCCTGCGGGAGCAATGGCCACGTGAAGTTGGGGGTCTTGCCACCGAGCCATTCGGTGGTCTTTCTCCATGGCTGGTCCGTCTGCCGCAACCATACTTCATAGACCCCCTGACCGGCAGGCACCAAAGGGCTCTCGCCGCTGGTGTCAATATGGATCTTCACCAGATACCACCGGTTGGGCCTCAAGGTGAAATCCGCTGCTTTGCCCAGGTTGGGGCCGAGCTTATCCCGATTTGTTGGGTACTCGCTTGCAGCCTTGAAATCAGCATTTGGGGGTCGATTGGCAAAGAAGCCTTGGCCCTTGTCCCCCTTGACTCCGAAGGGCTCCTTAGACCAACTGCCCAACGTGAACAACCAATGGTAGCAGTTGCCGCGCTGTGCATTCCTATTCGTGGCTGGATATAGTCCGTCCCGGGACGGGTAGATGAACTTGCCCCGGAGGATATCTGAGACTTGGCGGCCAGACCGGTTAATATAGACCCAGAACTGGAACCAGACATTGGCGGGGACCTGGCCGAGCGGACCTTTCGGCGAACCGTACTGGAGATAAAAATCTGTTTGTCCTCGGAACTTCTGAGGCAAGGCCTCCATGCAGAGAACGCGCTTTGAGTTTCTGCCAGGAAATCGTACAGTGTGGCCGGGTATGGTAGCGGTGGTGTAAACATAGCCCCTTGCCCCGTTTCGACCGTCCTGGTACGTCTTAGCTCCATTCCATGGGCCATACTCTGCAAAAAGCGCGGACGCTCCAGGTTTGTCACGCTCCACTACATACTCGAAGGGGTCATAGGCTAGCCGTTCAGCGTTGGTACTGGAGGGAAGCGCGACCATTAGAAGGGCAAGGAATCCAAGCAGAGGTTTCCCCATGGGTCATCCTCCTAACCGGAATGTCCCGGATGGACGCCGGCCCACGACCGTCATGGGCCTCTTCGGTGATTCTATCTTGGCTTCTCAGGTGGTCCAGCGGTTTTCGTGGCGTACAGGCTCCGAGCAATCTGGAGGGTCTTGACTGCCCAGCGCCGAGTGGTAAGATTCAGCCTCAACAACAGTAACAAGGTTCCGGCGGCTCACCCATGCACGACCGCACTGTCCCGGACATTCCTCTGCCCTGGTGCAGCTCCGGGAGCCGGCCAACAAGTTCCCGACTCCGGGAGTCCCGGCGACGACCGAAACGCCGCCGACCGCAGAAGGCCGCATGATCACCCCTTGCCAGTGTACAAGAAACCCGGGCCGGCGAGCGAGTCGAAAGACCTGCGCACATTCGTTTGAAAAGGGAAATGAGACATGGCGATCCCCAAACCGCTGCTCGCCGCGGCGCTGGCTGCGCTGACGCCCGTTCTTGCTATGACGTGCCCGTGCGGCGAGGCGTACGGCGGCAGCGAGAAGGTCTTTGATCTGCTGGAGGCCGGAGCCGGCCAGGAGGCCACGTCCGCCAAGCGGCAGGTCAACGAAACGTCGCGGATTACCGGCGGCCTGTGTGTGCAACTCGGCAGTGCCGACCTGGGGTTTGCCGCCAAGGCTGCCCGGACCGGCCGCTTCCTGGTGCACGTGCTGGATGCCGACGCCTCGGCAGTGGCCGAGGCCCGGCAGCAACTCCGTGCCCAATCTCTGTACGGCCTCGTGTCGGTGGACCGTGCTCCCAGCCGCACGACACTGCCATACGCCGACAACCTGGTCAACGTGCTCGTGATCGAGCCGGATGCGAATCTGAAGATCACGGCAGCCGAGATGGCAAGGGTCCTCAGCCCGAACGGCGTGGTCCTTGTAGCGGCGTCCCTGTCGTCGGAGGACAAACTCAAGGCAAGCGGGTTGGAGGATGTCCGGCCGGTCAACGCGAGCGGCGCGTGGCTCATGGCGCGCAAGCCGTGGCCGAAGGGCATGGACTGCTGGACCCACGCGCGGCACGCTGCCGGCGGCAATGCGGTATCGGGCGATACGCTCGTGGCCCTGCCGCGGTGCGTGCAATGGGTGGCAGGCCCGCCCCAGGAAATCAACTGCATGGTCTGCTCCGCGGGACGCAACTTCTACGCCGGCGTACTGGCTCGCAACGCCTTCAACGGCCTGCGGCTGTGGCAGAAGTCGCTGAACAACTCCAAGGCCACGCACGGCGCCCAGTTGCACCCGGCTCGGGACAAAGCCAGGCCCGTTGCAGCGTCCGAACTGCTGTTCGCCGTGCACGGCAGTAAACTGGTGGCCATTGACGGCGCAACCGGCAAGACCGTACGCGAGTACGCCGAGGCCGGCACTCCCGCCGACGTGCTCTATGCAGGCGGCATCCTGCTCGCGGTTGACAGGCAATCCGTGCGCGCCCTGAAGCCCGACACGGGCCGCGTGACGTGGAACCACAAAGTCACGGAGCCGCGCTGCGTGGTGGCAGGCGACAACGCAGTGTACTTCATCCAAAACCGGCCGCGGCGAGGCGAAACCGTTGAACTGGTAAGCCTTGACCTGGTAACCGGCAAGGTCCGCTGGCGGCACACTCACTATGAGTGGGCGGCCGGCGTTCGCAGACTGGTCTATCACAAGGGCCTGCTGGCATGCGAAATCTCCACCTTCAAGGACGCGGAGGAAGGCAACGCAATCCACGTTCTGTCGGCCGGCGATGGAACGCCGCTGTGGAACCGGACCTTCATACCCGGCATGAACCATGCCAAGCAGGCCCGGGCCATGTTCGTGGGGAATCTGCTGTGGGTGCACGAAAAGGGCCGCATATGCGTGGGGCTGGACGCGCGTACGGGGCAGGCCAGGAAGCAGCACCAGGCCGGATTGTGTCACTGTTTCCCGCCGGTGGCCACGTCGCGGTACATGATATCCGGCGAGATGGAAGTCACCGACCTCGAGACCGGCGCCTATTCCGCAAACCGCCTGACCAAGCAGGCGTGCGGCGGAGACGCAGGGCTCGTGCCGGCCAACGGACTCGTCAACGTGTTTCCCAAGCACTGTGTGTGCTGGCCCATGTTGCGGGGATATGCAGCCCTGGCCCCGGCAGAGCCCGGGGCCAGTCTCGAGGACAAGAAGGCCGAGCATCTCGATTTTCCCCTTGAGCGCGGCGTGCGGCCGGCACGACGTGCGCAGGAACCGGCCGACGATGAATGGCCGTGCTATCGGCACGATGCGTGGCGCAGCGGCAGCACGGCCGGTGTGGTGCCGGGGCGCCTGAGAACCCTCTGGACGGCGTCTCTGGGCGGCCTGCCCGAAGGCCCCATCGCGGACGACTGGCGGCAGAGTCCGTTCGTCAAAGGCCCGGTCACAAGCCCCGTCATCGCCGACGGCCGCGTGTACGTTGCCAGGCCCGACGCTCACGAGATCGTCGCGCTCGATGCCCGCAGCGGGACGGTGCAGTGGCGATACACCGCCAACGGCCGCGTTGACACGCCGCCCACGATCCACCGCGGGCTGTGCCTGTTCGGTGTGAAGAGCGGATGGGTGTGCTGCCTGCGTGCGGATACCGGCGACCTGGTGTGGCGGCTGCGGGCGGCACCGCTCGAGAAGCGGATCGTGGCCTACGGCCAACTCGAATCGCCGTGGCCCGTGCCGGGAAGCGTACTCGTGGTGGACGATGTGGCGTATTTCGCCGCCGGACGGCAGCCGCTGGCGGACGGAGGCATCCTCGTCTTTGCCGTGGTGCCCTCGACCGGCAGAATCCTGTGGGTGAAACGTCTGAATACGCTGGCCACCAAGAACTTCTACGCATCCAGCGCGGCGGGAATCGACAACTTCGACCTGCTCCACCGCGAGGGAGATTGCGTGGCGATGTCGCACTGGAGGTTCGACCGCAAGACCGGCCAGATGCGCCCCGTCGAGAAAATGCACGCGTTCGCACTGCTGAGGACCGGCGGCTTCGGCGTGGCCATACCCCGCGGGTTCTGGTCCTACGCACCGCGCCAGCAGGCCCGCCGCCGAAGTAACTTCCGCCATGAGCGTCCCTATGTCAGACCGCTGGTCGTGTTCGGGGGAAACACGTTGGTCGGCTGCACGGAGGACAAGCGATCCTTGTTCCGCCGCGACTTCGACTTCGCCGGCGGCGAGCAGTTCAACACGCAGTGGCGCACAGGATGGGCGATTTGCGAAGCGGCAGGCAAGGAGGGAAAAGGCGAAGCCTGGCGGAGCCAACGCCTGAGCGCGGGCGCCACGTGGATGGCCGGAGTCATGCCGGAAGCCAGGCCGGGACGAGGAATCGCCGCGATGGTCATGGCAGCCGACACCGTCTTCACGGTCGGCATCGACGGCGGTCTCGTCGCACTGAGCGAGAAGGACGGCAAGGTACTGGCCAAGCACGACGTGCCCGCGCCTGTGTGGGACGGCATGGCAGCGGCCTACGGATGCCTGTTCGTGTCGACCACGAGCGGCGACGTCATCTGCCTGGCCGCGGCGGCGGGCGAACGCGCTGCGCTGACGTCGGGCGGGGACGACCCTCCTCGGGAAACGCCCGCCCCGCGCCCAGAACACGGTCAGCCTTCGGGCTGACCGTGCCGCGCGCCCCTCCTCCCCGCGTCCGCCCGGGCGTGTGACCATCGTCGCGTCCCGGCCATCCCTCACACGGTGCCCTCGCCCGCCCTTGCCTCGGGGGAGGGGTGGGATTACGATGCGAATCACCAACCGGTTCTTTCA
>Ga0114922_10003262_pt1 | contig 15159 bp, 15 predicted proteins | sample AartaG_FD_100975 | JGI IMG/M metagenome (GOLD analysis project Ga0114922, IMG submission 100975) | Deep subsurface microbial communities from Aarhus Bay to uncover new lineages of life (NeLLi) - Aarhus_00045 metaG | ecosystem: Environmental > Aquatic > Marine > Oceanic > Sediment | place...
ACAGAAGTGCCATAATATCTTCAATCTCAGGGGGAAAGGTCATTATAGAAAATTACCTGTTTTCACAGGATTGCATAAATACAATAGAGATTTTAAAAAATCTTGGTGTAAAGATAGAAAATATAGATAATGACCTAATGATCCATGGAGTTAAAACCGGGAATATGGTTGAACCCCGCGCAGTGCTTGATGTTGGAAATTCAGGAACTGCTATCCGTCTTATAGCAGGAGTTCTTGCATCCACTGGTTTTATGTCAATTCTTAGCGGCGATGATTCAATCAATAACCGTCCGATGAAGAGAATAATCGATCCTTTAAGATCAATGGGTGCATCAGTATATGGAAGAGATAATAATAAAAAAGCGCCTCTTGTAATATTTGGAAATAAGAAGCTTCAAGGGAAAAGATTTGAATTTTCACTTTCAAGCGCTCAGCTTAAATCCTGTATTCTTCTTGCAGGTATAAATGCTGAAGGTGTGACCGAAATAATTCAACCCGAAACAAGCAGGGACCATACCGAGAGGATGCTTCAATACTTTGGTGCAGATATTGAGTTTGATGGAAAATATACTAGATTGGATCCATTAAATGGGTTAGAAGCAAGAAATATCTATATTCCTGGAGATATTTCTTCTGCTGCTTTTATTATAGTGGCGACCTTGATCCTTAAGAATTCCCATACTCTTATACGTGATGTAGGTATAAACCCTACAAGAGATCATTTTATAGAGATCTTAATAAAAATGGGTGCAAATATAGAAATAAAGAACAAAAGAACAATAAGTAATGAACCAGTAGCTGATATTGAGACATTTTCAAGCGACCTTAATTCTGTAGAAATCGAAAAACAGTGGATACCAAATATTATAGATGAAATCCCAGTACTAGCTGTTGCAGCTTCCAGGGCCAGTGGTAAGACTATTATTGAAGGAGCCGGAGAACTGAGAAATAAAGAAAGTGACAGGATATCTGCTCTCTGTACTCAGCTAAAAAAAATCGGAGTGGACATAAGGGAACAAAAAGACGGTTTTGAGATAATCGGTAATAGTAATAATGATATCACCGGCGGAACAGTCGAGAGCATGGGAGATCACCGGATAGCAATGTCGCTTGCAATACTTTCTCTGCTGTCAAATAATACTACGACTATTCTTGATTCCGATTGTATCGACACTTCTTTCCCTGATTTTAAATACATACTTAAGAAATTAATGGCCTGAAAGGAGTAGAATATTAGCCTTAAGAATAATAATATTATCACAATAGATGGTCCTGCAGGCAGCGGTAAAAGTACTATTGCCAAGATCCTTGCCAGGGATCTGGATTTGAATTATATCGATACTGGTGCGATGTACCGGACAATGACACTAATAGCATTGAGAAATAATATAGACCTCGAAGATGAAATAGCAATACTGGAGATCGCAAAAAGATCAGAGCTGCAAGTGAACAGCAGTGCCGTTGATGAAAATGAGTATACTTCAGTAAAATTAAACGGGGAAGATATCACAGAAGATATAAGAAGCAGCGAGGTAGGCTCAGCGGTATCAATTGTTTCCAGACTTTCAGGTATTAGAAAATATTTAGTGAGTCTTCAAAGGTCAATGGTTTCAGGTGGAAATTCAGTCCTTGAAGGAAGAGATACCGGAAGCATTGTCTGCCCCGATGCCGATTTAAAAATATTTCTAACGGCAAGTATTACTGAAAGAGTAAAAAGAAGAGGATTGCAGCTTGAAGACAAAAAACAAATGATGGATGAGGCCTCCATCATGCAAGAAATCAATGACAGAGACAGGATCGACAGCAATAGAAAGGACAGCCCACTGATCATTCCTGAAGATGGAATAATGTTGGATACTTCCGGTCTTGCAATAAATGAAGTAGTAGATAAGATAAAAAAATTATATTATGTGCGCACAAAAGCTTAAATACAAACATGGCAAAGCATATTGGTTTCTTTTTAATCTAACCCAGTGTGCCTTAAAAGCTATATTCACTATCCTTTACAGGGTTAATATCAGAGGCATAGATAAAGTTCCGAGAAAGGGCAAATATATTATTTGTTCTAATCATATAAGCTATCTTGATCCTGTATTGATAGGAGCATATATACCCAGGTTTACATATTTTATGGCAAAAAGAGAGCTATTCTCATTTAGTTTTATTTCTAATCTCGTCACCTGTTATAATGCATTTCCTGTAAACAGGGACATCATTGACAGGAATACTTTCAATACTGCACTTAATATTTTAAAAAATGAAAATGTATTATGTCTCTTTCCTGAAGGAACAAGATCTGTTGATGGTAAAGTTGGCGAGGGCAAAAAAGGTGTAGGACTGATATCATTTATTTCTGGTGCACCGATTATTCCCATGGTTATTACCGGTTCAAATAAAATAATTCAAAAACCCCATAAACGAATATTTTTCCCTAAAATAAAAATAGCAATCGGGGACATAGTGGATACTGCAAAAATCATAAATGAAAATGATAAAAAAAGAGCTATTCAAATAATTGTGGATGAGACTATGAAATCGATAAAAAAACTATATAAAAATACTAACCGAAAATGATAGGTTAACATGGAAGTAGGGGTAGCTAAATATTCAGGGTATTGTTTTGGTGTAAAAAGAGCATTAAGTATAGTGGAAAAAACCCTGGACGAATACAGCAGGTCCGGTAAAGGAGTGTATACGCTGGGATCTGTTATACACAATCCAGGGGTTTCGAAAAAATTATCAAGCATGGGCCTATTGTCCGTAAAGGACCCTGAAGATATAAAGCCGGAGAGTATACTGATCATCAGGTCTCACGGGATGTCACCAAGAATCCTTAGATATCTTTTGCAGAAAAATATAAAAATAATAGATGCGACTTGTCCATTCGTAAAAAAAGCCCAGGCAAAAGTAAAAAAACTTGAAAATCAGGGATATTTTGTACTGGTTATCGGAAATAGGGGTCATCCTGAAGTTATTGGCATAAAGGAACAATTAGATGACAGAAATGTTAAAGTAATTGAAAATTCTATTGAAGCCTCTGATCTGGATTTTAAGAAAAAAATAGGCGTAGTAATCCAGACTACCCAAACAGCTGATAGAGTAAAGAGTATAACCTCGGTACTTATTGATAAATGCGAGGAACTTTTAATTTGTAATACTATTTGCGATACAACTAAAAAACGACAGGAAACTGCAAAAGAACTTTCCAAAAAAGTAGATGTGATGGTTATAGTCGGGGGGAAAAATAGTGCAAACACAACTCACCTTGCTGATATTTCATTAAGTCAGAATAAAAGTACCTACCATATTGAAAGCTTTAATGAAATAGATCAGGAGTGGTTTAAAAAATCCGATAAAGTAGGGATCAGCGGAGGAGCATCAACCCCTAAAAAGGATATTATCGATATTAAAAAAACAATCGAAAGTTTTGACTCTTGAAAGAGACTACCTGCTGTAACAATAGATGCATTTTTTGCTTTGTAGACCAGTTGCCTGAAAATCTCAGGCCCTCGCTATATATTAAGGATGATGATTACTTGCTTTCATATATGTATGGGAATTTTGTCACCCTTACAAATATCTCAAAAAAAGATATATGGAAAATAATCAAGTACCGGCTTGAACCATTATACGTTTCCGTTCATAGCCTGGATCCAGACATTAGAAACATTATCTTCAGAAATAAGGGCCACTGGAAAGGATTAAAAAACCTAAAAAGACTTGATAAAGCAAATATTGGAACAAATATTCAAATAGTCCTTATCCCGGGTTTAAATGATGGTGAGAACCTTTTTAATACTCTGGAAGGATTGATAAATGACTTTAAAAATATTGTGTCAATCGGCATAGTTCCAGCAGGGATCACAAGATACAATAAACAGCAAACACTTAAACCTTTTAGCATAAGCAGAGTCACTGATACCATAGAAATAGTAGATAGGTTTAATAAGGACCACTACGGTCCTGGATCAAAAAAAATGGTATTTCTATCAGATGAATTTTATATTATGTCTGGAATCGATCTTCCACTTTATGAATCTTATGGAGCCTTTGACCAGATTGAAAATGGCATAGGAAAAACAATAGATTTTCTTTATGGAATACAATCTAGTGTAAAAGACCTTAATACGGATATCAATTCATTTCCATATATTGACCAGAAGTCTCTTATGGTAAGTTCAGAATACGGTACTATAGCTCTTGAGAAAGCAATTGGAACAATAATAGAAAATTCACCTGCCGATGGCTTATTAAAGAAGGTCGCGGGTGGCATAGAAATACTTACAGTGCGTAATAATTTTTTAGGTGGCAATATAAAAGTGACGGGACTTTTATCGGGCTGCGACATTATTAATAGTCTTAAAAGGACCGATACTTCAAAATATAATAATATCTTTATTCCTGACTGTATTTTTAATAACGATGGATTTTCGATAGACAATTTAACCAGAGTCAATATAATGGAGACCTGTAATAATATTAATTTAGTAGATGAAGGCAGTGAAAGTTTTATTAATTGTGTTACAGGTTTATAAAAAAACTTAAGTTTAACAATAAAATAAAATAATTAGAAAAAGAGTATTAATGGAAAATTTACCAAAAGTTGCGATAATAGGCCGGCCAAATATTGGAAAATCTACTTTGATAAACAGGATATGTCAGACCAGGGAAGCTATAGTCCACCAGCAACCCATGATAACCCGCGACCGGAAATATTATTTGAGTGACTGGAATGGCAAAGATTTTTACTTATTAGACACAGGCGGTATTGACCTGAAGTCGACAAAAAGATTAAGCCTCCAAATATTTATCCAGGCAAAAAAAGCAATAGATGAAGCTGACATCATTATTTTCATGGTAGATATATCAGAACCCATATCCATAATGGACAGGGAAATAACAAATATACTTAGAAAATCTGAAAAAGAAATAATCTTTGTCGGAAATAAATGGGATGATCCGGGAAGGGCCTTTTATACAGAGGATTATCTTGAATTTGGTTTTGGATATCCTTTAAAAATATCCGCAATACACGGTAAAAATATTGGAGACCTGCTTGATCTGGTAGCTGAAAAGCTGCCGGAAAATATTAAAAGAAAAAATAATGATCAAGATGGATTACCGGTAATCTCGATACTTGGAAGGCCCAATGTTGGAAAATCTACCCTTTTTAATACCTTTATACACGAAGAAAGAGCCATTGTAGACGAAATAGAGGGAACTACCAGGGACAGTATAGATAGTATTGTAACTATAAGGGAAAAAAGCTATAAATTTATAGATACAGCTGGTTTAAAAAAACAAAAGAAGAATATGGACGATCTTGAATATTATAGTAAGCTCAGAACAGAAAGAGCCGCAAGTGAATCTGATATTGCACTGATACTTATCGATAGCAGTAAACTTAAAATAACGAAACAGGATGTCAAGATCGTTGAGATGTGTATTGATAAAGGAATTAGCATATGTATTGTCTTTAGTAAGATAGATCTTGCAGGCAGTGAGGTACTTGATGAATTAATAAAGGACCTTGATTATAGTTTACGGTTTGCACATTTTATACCATTTTTGAAGATAAGCGCAAAATCAAAAAAGGGATTGGGAAGCCTGATTAAAATGATAGATACTCTAATGGAGGAACGGACAAAAAAAATATCAGATAAAAAAATCACAGAACTTTTTAGGGGTCTGGCACAGGAAAAAGGTATTTTTATAAAAGGAAAACAATTCAAAGTAAAATTTGCCAGACAGATAAAGACTTCCCCTCCATCATTTTTAATATTTTCAAATCTGGACGCTACCAGGAAAACCAATATAAGAAGATTCATTGAAAACAATATAAGGGAAGAATTTGATTTTACCGGAGCTCCAATATTTTTAAAATTTAAATACTGATAAAAACAAATGATAAAAAGTAAAAAAAATAAAATAGTTGTAATAGGCGCCGGAAGCTGGGGGACAACCCTGGCTGTTCTTCTTGCTAACAAAGGATATAATGTATCACTCTGGACCCACAGAGAGGAAACATGCAATGAAATATTATCTATACGAAAAAACATCAAATATACTAAAGATCTTATAATACCTGATAACATAATTGCCTTTCATGAAATCGATGCTTACATAATTTCCGGTTCTGAGATCATACTACTGGCAGTTCCCTCGCATGCATTAAGGGAAACAATCAATAAATTTTATAATGTTTTTGAGTCAATAACCGATTCTGTAAGATGTGTCTTAAATGTAGCTAAAGGATTTGAAATTGGTACGAATCTGCGTCTTTCCGAAGTCCTGGAAGATGTCCTTCCATATACGCTTAGGACCAGGATTTGTTCTCTTTCCGGGCCAAATATTGCCGTAGAAGTTGCCAGGAAACTCCCAAGTGTCTCTGTTGTCGCTTCTAAAAATTCCGAGATTCTTAAATTTGTACAAGCTGTTCTTTCTACAGACAACTTTAGAATATACACAAATAAAGATGTCTCTGGTGTTGAAATAGGCGGCGCTATTAAAAATATTATAGCAATCGCATCAGGTATCTCTGATGGGCTTGGTTATGGCGCCAATACAAAAGCATCGCTAATCACGCGAGGATTATATGAACTTTCAAAATTCGGGATAAAGCTTGGAGCAAATCCGCTTACTTTCTCCGGTGCTGCAGTTATGGGTGATCTAATAGCTACATGTATCAGCGAGCACAGCCGCAATAGAAGTGTCGGTGAAAGATTGGCAGGTGGAGAAAAAATTGACCAAATAATGAAAAGTATGTATATGGTCGCAGAAGGTATTAAAACTACAAAAGCAGTTTATGAGATCGCAATAAAAAATGATCTGAATGTTCCTATTACTGAATGTATATACGAGATCATATACAAGAACTTAAGCCCTGAAGAATCAGTTAAAAAACTTATGAGTCGTAAGTTTAAATCTGAAATTGAAGATTTGATATAAGCAAATTATTTTCAGATTTTATTTGAGTGCTATTTTTATTGATTTTGTCTATTATCTATTGTATTCTTTTTTTTAATATGGTGTGACACATTCGGGGTGGAACATATAAAATCAAAGCTTGCGGAGATAGCGGCCACTAAGATGAAATTTGGCTCTGTGAAGCAGGAACTGAGTTCACAATAGGATATGCGGTAATTTATTACCGTTAGGATGTCACAACAATATAATCTGGCGGGACGTGGCGCAGTTTGGCTAGCGCACCAGTATGGGGTACTGGGGGTCGGAGGTTCAAATCCTCTCGTCCCGACCAAGTCAATAAAAGTATATGATTGTGTGTTTTGATGTTAGTTAAGAGGACATGGCGGATCAATGTTCTCAAGGATTTAAAAGGATGGACCATTCTTAAAACTAATATAAAATTCGGAACTGATGGTTGGAGGGCGGTAATAGCCCGAGAATTTACTTTTGATAATCTAAGATTAGTAGCCCAGGCTATCGGTCAATATCTCAAAGATGAATCTCTTGATAAAAAAGGTGTATTTATCGGGTATGATAATAGATTCCTTTCAGGAGAATTCGGTCTTGAAGCAGGAAAAGTTCTCTCATCAATGGGTTTTCAGATCTATATAGCTGAAGAAGCAGTTCCGACCCCTGTCACGGCTTTTATGGTAAGAAACCTTAAGCTTGATGGTGCGCTGATGATAACAGCCAGCCACAATCCTTCCAGGTATAATGGCATCAAATTTATACCTTACTATGGCGGACCAGCTTTAGCCGGTATTACAGATAATATTGAAAAAAACTTAAAAATGATTACTGACGGTACCATTGAGAAAGTCAATATTCATTCAATTGATAATAACTCTATAGAATCAAGAATATCTACAATATCAGATTTTAATGATTACAAAAAAAGCCTGATATCTTTACTGGATGTAGATCTAATAAAAAATTCTGGACTAAAAGTAACTGTAGATACTATGAACGGTGCCGCCTTCCATATAATGCCTGATATCCTTAAAAATGATCTCGGACTTGAAACAAAAGTGTTGAATGGTGACCGGGACCCTTTGTTCGGCGGTAAATTACCAGATCCTTCCGAAAAAAACCTTTATGACCTAAAAGTAGCAATAGTAGAGAATTCTTCTGATATCGGTCTCGCGCTGGATGGTGATGCTGATAGGTTCGGCGTAATCGACAGGAAAGGGGTTTTTTTAAATCCTAATAATATTATTTCACTTTGCCTTTATTACCTTCTTTTAACCAGGAAATACGAAAAAGATGATGCTGTTGCCAGGAGTATTGCTACAACTCATCTTCTTGACGCTATTTGTAAAGAAAATAATATTAATCTTATTGAAAAACCTGTAGGATTTAAATATATTGGAAAAGAAATGTTAAGTGGTAAAATAATAATAGGCGGAGAAGAAAGCGGCGGTTTAAGCATTAAGGACCATATTCCGGAAAAAGACGGTCTTCTTGCAAATCTGCTTCTTCTGGAAATACAGGCATATTTGAAAAATAAATATGGCAGTTTATATCTTTCTGACTATTTAGAAAAAATATATAAAGAATTCGGGACCTTTTACAATACCAGATTGGACCTTGACGTACCGGATAAACGAAAAGATGCTATTATAGAATATTTTTCTGGTTTAGAGAATTATAATCTTGGGAATAAAGCCGTCAGGGAACTATCGAATATTGACGGGGCTAAAATAATATTCGATGACGGCAGCTGGGTTCTCGTAAGGGCTTCAGGCACAGAACCTTTGATCAGGTGTTATATAGAATCTACGGATAAGGTTTTTTTTGAAATCTTAAAGGACTTTGTAAATGAAAGCATAGGTAGGTTGAGTAATTAAGATGAATAAACATGAAAATAAAAATAATACTGAATCTATCAGAGAATATAAAGCTGATATAACCGAAGAGATCTCTGAAAAAATATTAATTCAGCTAAAGAAGATCCCTCCAGGGAAAAGGGGGCTGCTTGTAATAAAAGGTCCAAATATCGGTGATGAGTTTTATATTGAAAAAGATGAGTTTATTATTGGCAGAAGTCCTGAATCTGATGTCCTGCTTGATGACATAACAGTATCCCGTAAACATGCACTACTAAAAAAAGATGGTGATGATTACAAGCTCACTGATGCAGTCAGTTTAAACGGCAGCTATATTAATGGCAACATAGTCGAAGAGGCGATACTCTCAAATGGGGATCGCATACAAATAGGTAAATATATTTTCCTATATTTTTCAATTAAATAAAGTTTAATATTATGGATGAAGTAAAAAAAAATAAACCGGAGAGCCTTACAATAGGGAAGTTGATTAAGAAATTAAAAAAAGCTTACCCGGATTTAACCAGCAGCAAATTAAGATTTCTTGAATTACAGGGTCTTGTAACTCCAAAAAGATCAAATAATAAATACAGGGTCTACTACAGGGAAGATATTGAAAAAATAAATTTTATATTAAAGATGCAGAAAGAATTTTATCTTCCGCTTGATATTATTAAGGAAAAAATAAAATCTAAAGAGTTCAAAGATTATTTAGAATCAGGAAAGGATCTTAAAAATCTACAGTTAAAATTAGGTGAGGAATTCAAGCAAGAACATCAGGAAGACTGCTATACTATTGATGAATTAAAGAAAAAGCTAAAATTACCCCAATCATTCATTGATGAGCTTCTGGATTATGACATTGTAGAATGGAAACATGAAAACGGCAATTCAATTATTAATGGCAACGATATTGAAATAATCAGGATGGCTATTGAGTTATCAAAATATGGCATACATATAAAACATTTAAAATTATTTGAAAATTTTGCTGTAAGACATTCTTCATTCATACAGCAGATAATCATGCCGCTTATGATATCCTCAAAAAAAGACCAGCTTAAAAAAGGTAAAAAGGTTGCTCTTTTACTTGAAAGAAGACTCTGTGATTTTCACGAACTACTGCTAAAAAAAGAAAATAGAAAGTTTCTGGAAAAACATAAATGAAAAAACCAGCTTCTATCATTCTTTTTGTTAAAATTTTCATAATTTTTATTGTATTTTCCTTATTTTTTCCTGCATCTATACTTTATGCCGATATAGGTATACTGCCTGAAATATCCGGAGTATCTGATATTGATTCTTCTGCAGGCGGCACCAGCGGCCCGGCTCTTTATGAAGATGAAATAGATATTGAAGCACAAAACGCAATACTTATGGATTATAGAACAGGAAATATTCTCTGGGAAAAACAATCAAAAGCAACTATATTTCCTGCAAGCATAACAAAGATAATGACAGGCATCCTGGCAATTGAAAATATTGATGACCTGGATCAAATAGTTTTGATACCTGACAGTGCAACAGGAGTAAACCATTCAGTCTTTAGATTCTCAAAAGATGACAGCATAACTCTTCTTGACCTTATTAAAGCTTCACTTATAAGCTCTCACAATAATGCAACAATTGCTCTTGGGGAATACATCTCAGGAAGTGAAGAAGAATTTGTAGAGCTTATGAATAATAAAGCAATAGAGCTTGGAGCGTTTTCTACAAATTTTGAAAATACCAATGGACTTGATTCTGAATATCCGGACCATAAAACCACTGCTTATGATATTGCATTAATGGCAAAATATGCTATGGAAAACGAACTTTTTAGAGAAATAGTGGGGACAGAGTCGGATACTATAATCTTAAACGGTGAGAGCATTTTATTGAAAAGCACTAATAAACTATTAAGGTATGATTTTATTAAGGGAATAAAAACCGGATACACTGAAAATGCGGGTTTCTGTCTTGCTTCATTTTCAGATCTTGATGATCGAGAACTTATTGCCATAGTATTAAACAGCAGTTTTCAAGAAAGAGAAAATGATATTATAAAACTTATTGAATGGGCACATGAGAATATTAAATATTCAACCATTATTGATTCAAACATTACTATCGAAACTGTCACCCTGGGTTCTGATACAAGAGTAGGGATCGACCTTTATCCTGAAGAAGATATTTCAAAAATGGTGCACGTCAGCAGCAATCATATAGATATTGAACAAACTATCAATAATGAAATGCTTTTACTTCCTTTTAATAAAAACCAGTCTATTGGCTCAATAGAGGTATATGTAAATGATAAAAGTATTGGAAAAACCGGCATAATAAGCAAGGTAGCAGTAGATGAGCCCTATATTAAGCAAAATATTTCAAATGCTTTAGAAAAAAAGAAACTCATTGTGCTAATATGTATTTTTGCATTTTATTTTTTGATAATTATATTTATAATACTTAGAAGTTTATTATTGAAAAAAACATGATTCATTGGAGGTAATGCAAATTGAGAACAAACAAACTGAAATTGTCAAAGATGCTTTTCTTATCGACTCTAATAGTAGTATTTTCTTTTATATTGACTTTTAGTCTTTCTGGATGCGGCCAAGCTGGTTCCCCCGTAGAAGAGGATACCAGCCAGGAAGAAGCAACAGATGATCCTGAAGAGATTTCAGAGGAAGCTGATGAGAGTACAGAGGATACTTCTGAAGAAACCACTGAAAATACAGAAGAAGATCCTGAGGATAATAGCAGTCTTGCAAATATGGAGATAACCGGGAATATAAATATACTTAGCGGATTAGAATTATCAGATTCGGTCCAGAACAGCAGACCGGTTATAGTAATGATTGGAAACAGCACCCCCGCTCGACCGCAGTCAGGTCTTAATAATGCAGATATTGTTTTTGAGGTTGTAGATGAATATGGGATTACCAGATGTGTCGCAATATTTTCATCCTATGATGCGGAAATAATTGCTCCATGCAGGAGTGCAAGAATCTATTATGCCGAAATTGCCAGAAGCTTTGACCCGATATATACATTCTGGGGAACTTATGAAGACGCCTATCCGGTAATAAAAAGCTTGGATATGGACTTTCTTGATGCAAATAGCGCTGCCGATGTCCCTTCAGCTTGGAGGGATCACACCAGATATGATATCGGTTGGCTAAGTGGCCGTTTATCTACTCTGGGAATAAAGGACGATGCTGTTAAGCATGGATACTCTCTGGAAGGCGGGCAGTCACCCATGAAATTTAAGCTGGACGCGCTCGAGCCAGATAGGGGAAGTGTAAAGGATGTCAGTATTAATATTTCCATAGATGACTATTTAGTTGATTTTACATATGATAAAAAAGAGAATTATTACCTAAAATCAGTTGCAGGTTCTCCACATATTGATTTCGACTCCGGGGAACAATTAAGAGTAAACAATGTAATCGTCCTCGTAACTGATATAGGCGGACCCATAGATCAGTACGGACACATGGTTGTAAGAACCACCGGCACCCATGAAATTGGACAGGCATATTTCTTTATGGATGGTAATGTTGTAGAGGGAAGCTGGGGAAGGAACAGTGCCTTTGATGCTTTTGAATTTAGTGATCTTGAGGGTGATCCGGTATTATTTAATAGGGGATCTACATGGATACTTATGATTCCCAGTATAGATAGATTGATTTATTAATATATTTTAATGCTTACAAAACCAGGATCTTGAAAGAAATTAAAAAAGAAAGAGAACTTACAAAGAATAATATAATAGGGGAGATATTGTTTCCCAGCTCAGAAATAAAAAAAAGAGTATCTGAGCTGGGAAAACAGATCACTCGTGAGTATAAAGACAAGGAAATTTTACTGGTAAGTATTTTAAGGGGAGGAATAATCTTTCTTTCTGATCTTGTCAGGGAGATCGATCTACAGCTCTCTATGGATTTTATGAGTATTTCTACTTACGGAATACATGAAGATACTTCTGGTGTAGTTAAGATAACAAAAGATCTGGAAAATTCGATTGAGGGGAAAGATGTGATTATTGTTGAAGATATCATTGACACAGGTCTAACTATGAGCTACTTGCTTAGAAATCTAAAATCAAGATACCCAAATAGTATGTCTGTATGTACTCTTCTTAATAGGGATGTCCGAAGAATAGCAGATATCGATATAAAATATGTTGGATTTAGTATAGGGGAGAAGTATATTGTAGGTTATGGACTTGACTATAAACAGAAATTTAGAAATCTTGAATCAATCCATGAACTTAATATTGATACAGTAAAAAAAGATATTGAGTCACTTAAAAATAACTCTAATTTATAAATAATGGTCCTGAAATTTCTTTGATGGACCCTTTCTTTAAAAAATATATTATCTCGTAATCACAGTAGGAATAAAATATGTAAATCGAATTATAGGAGCTTGTACGAGAACTAGGCTCAGGCTTGCAGTCATGGCATGATTGGTGGCACCCTTTTTTCTGGTTTGGAATGATAAGTGATATAATAAAAGAAGATAAAAAAAGTAATAATAATATATATTTGTAATAATGGATGATAAAAATATTAATTTAATAAAGATGAATCTAGAAGGAGTGAGGATAGAGCTACCCTCACAAAAACCAATACTTCTGCTCAAGGAAGATGGCGGCAACAGATATCTTCCGATCTGGATAGGCCCGTTCGAGGCTTCTGCAATCGCACTTGAAATGTCACATATTAAAACACCCAGACCTATGACTCATGATCTTATTATTAATATTATTAGAAATTTAAGAATAAAAATTGCTAATATTGAAATATCAGATATAAGGGATAATACATTTTATGCTATTATCAATATAAGAAATCTTGATAAAAGATTGATCAAAATAGATTCAAGACCATCTGATGCTATCGCTACTGCTGTCAGGAGTAAATGTGATATATTTGCAGCAGAACATGTACTGGATTCTGGTGGATTAGTAATACAGTCGATCGATGAAGAAGTCGACAGATTTAAAGATTTTTTAGAGCATATTAAACCTGAAGATTTTAATAAGTAAGATATATGAGATAGTTCCTGTTTTCTCATCAGCATAGGGCTTGCCTGGCTGCCTACATCCAATATTTCTTTTTTTAAAGACATACCATAAACAGTTTACGGCCGAACATGTCCGTATAAATTTCTCTTAAAAAATTATTTGTTATGTATTTGACTAATTGTACTTAAGGTATTAAAATTACATTAATGTAATTACCTGGATGTAATTACGTTTATGTAATATGTTTATATATTACAAATAAAATAATAAATTTTGTTAATATATTAAAATTTTAGGAAAATGACAGAAGAAGTAAAATATTATTATAAATCCAGAGAAGTATGCAATATAATCGGTTTATCTTATAGGCAGCTTGATTACTATGACCGTACAGACTTTGTAAAACCTTCCATTAATAATGGGGAAGGATACGGGTCCAGAAGAATGTATGATTTTAATGATCTCTTAAAACTAAAAGTCATAAAGAAACTGCTTGAAGCCGGAGTCAGTCTCCAAAAAATTAGAAAAGCAAAGAAATACCTGGAAGAAAATGGTAATGGTAAAGATAATGGCTTTTTAAAAGTCACTCTGATCTCTGATGGTAATTCAGTATATGCATGCAGTTCGGATAAAGATATTATTGATACGTTAAAAAGCGGTCAGGGTGTTTTTGGAATAGCATTAGGAAAAGTCTATGAAGATCTAAAAGGAGATATTGAGAGGCATTTTCATATTTCTGATACAGTAAATACTAAAAATATAAAAACTATTAGCGTTTGAAAGGAGGTTATTTAAATATTTAAATGGCTAGAAATGTGCTAAAAGTAAGAAGAAATTCTACAAAAAACAATAAACTGGAACTTGAGTTTAAAAATGCAGAGAATATCATTTTCGCTCATGAAAGTGAAAAGGAGTTTGCCAAGATCCTTGATTTCTACAGGATTAAGTGGGAATACGAACCAAAAACTTTTACTCTCGAATGGGATGAAAATGATATTCCTATATTAAGTTTTACTCCTGATTTTTATCTTTGTGAACTTGATCTTTTTATTGAGTTGACGACATTGAATCAAAGGCTTGTCACCAAAAAGAACAAGAAGATAAAAAAAGTCAGGGAACTTTATCCCGAGATCAATGTAAAACTATTTTACAAAAAAGATTATAATAGTTTATTGTTTAAATACCTTAACAAATAGTATAGAAATCATAGAATTTTTGATTTCAATTCTATTATTTGTATATTATTTTAAATTCCTGATTAATTGTCCAAAGATGGTTTGATATTTGAAAAAATTTATTATAATATTTAATGTAATCGTTAACATATCTAAAATATTTTTATTTGAACAAAAT
>Ga0114922_10003263_pt1 | contig 15154 bp, 8 predicted proteins | sample AartaG_FD_100975 | JGI IMG/M metagenome (GOLD analysis project Ga0114922, IMG submission 100975) | Deep subsurface microbial communities from Aarhus Bay to uncover new lineages of life (NeLLi) - Aarhus_00045 metaG | ecosystem: Environmental > Aquatic > Marine > Oceanic > Sediment | place: Aarhus...
CCGTTCATAGACGAGGTGCTGGCCGGTGGTACGAAGCAGGGTTACCTGTTTACGCTGACCGTTGGTGACGAGGCGTACAACGTCACCGCAGTTCCGACCGACCCGGGCCGCAGCGGCGTCCGGCGGTTCTGGCTGGATGAGAGCGGTGTCATCCGCTTCACCACGGATGGTTCTGACGCCACGGCTGCATCACCTCCGATACAATAATCCCGGAGATGTGCTGAACATAGCCTAGCGTGCACAGTGCGGGCGCCCCCTCAGGGAGGCGCCCGCGCTGTTTTTTGTGTGCTGGGCAAGGGGCGTATATCTTATGGGGTTGAAGCTCCTTCCTGCACGCCCTGATGGTGGGAAGTGCCGGGCGAAGGCAACCGCGTCATCACGAGGGGGGTGGAGAGGAAGCTGGAGGCAAAAGTCGGACTCGACGAACAGAAACCGGATACAAGACAGTCGCCGCTGGGTAAGTGAGCAACGTATCAAGATGCCCTGTAATCATCTGGAGACGGTGAAGCTAAGTCCGGCGAGGCTCGGCGGGAAGAGCCACGTCTTACCTTGGGAGGTCTGCATGGTTGTCCGGAACCTTCTACAGGTTGCGTGAGGGGATCGAGCGATTCTTAATCACCGGGATCAACAACCCGGTCTTGACAGCGCCTGGCAATACGGGTATGTTACCAGGGAACCGGCAGACGGCGGGCGCGGACACCTCCATATGTGGAATCCTGGTTCAACACAGGAGACACGAAGGAAGGAAGGCGTCATCAAACGAACGCTCTTGGCAATAATCTTATACGCGGCCTTTCTCGCGCCGGGCATCTATGCCGCGGACGACATCGTTATCGCCGATTTCGAGGGTGGGAATTACGGCCGCTGGGAAGTCGAGGGGGAAGTCCAAGCTGAGGGCGCGCTACGGCTGGTCGTCGGCCGTATTGGACCCGCGCGGACACCATCTCAGCCGGTCAGATGTTGACCAGCCTAAGGGCCGAGCGTATGCTCCTTGCAGAGCGCGCCAGAGCGGTTGCGGTCACGTCCATATGGAAAGTGCGGCTAAGGTATGTCGGCCACGGGATTGTGCCCCACAACTGGGAAGCAGCCAGCTCTCAATGACAACAGTGGAATACGGTTCATAGAAAGATTCTCCAAGTGCTTATGCGTTCTGTCCGGGCTTGTTTGGTGTTTCTCGTCGCAATTGCTCCAAGCGCATCCTCGGAACAGGATGGGGCGCGCGTGGGGCAACGCATCGCTTTCCCCATAGCCGAAGACGCCGTTGATTCACCTTACGCCGTAACCGTGAATGGACAATCCATCCCCGTCGAACAGGGAACACGCATACAGGCGACGTACTTCGCACGATTCTGGGCAAGCGGGCCCTCGGTAATCACCGTTCGTCCTACTGCGGACACCCAAGCCTCCTTTTCGCTTCGCCCAGATCGATACAGCGCCGATGCGAAGATCGAGGCCGGGACGATCACCTTTCAGGTGGCGGACAATACACCGCGAATCCTCAAGGCCGGCGGGCTCCCCTATCTCTTCCTCTTCCCGGAGCCTCGCTTGCGTGCGCCGGACCCTTCCGCCTCACAGGTAATCGCCATTCCTCCGCACAGCGGCTCCGCCGCCCAACATGCGCGGCGCATTCAATTCGCCATAGACCGCATGTCCACGGCTGGAGGCGGCACGGTCTACCTCCAACCCGGCATACACCCTTCGCAGGTGATTCACCTCAAAAGTCACGTCACCCTTTACCTGGCAGCTGGCACCGTGCTTCAGGGAACCGGCAGTCCCACTGATTATGAGGCTGCTCACGGCCGTCGCACCTTGATTCTCGTCGACCATGCGGAGGATGCAGCGATCCGAGGGCAGGGCATCATAGACGGCGCCGGACATATCCTTCAGAAAGAACACGACGCGAAAGGGCATATCATTGACGCGCTTTCGTGCCGGCGTTTGAAGATTGAAGACGTCCTACTGCGCGATCCCGGGGCGTGGACCGTCCACTTGATCGGGTGCCGCGATGTCGTGATTTCCCGGGTCAAGATCCTCGGCGATTGGATGCTCGCCAACACGGACGGTGTCGATCCCGACATGTCTGAGAACGTTCTGATCGAAGATTGCTGCATCTACAGCGGCGACGATGCCCTGGTCGTGAAGGCCACAGGCAGGCTGGGCCTGAAACGGGCATCGCACCACATCACGGCGCGAAATTGCATTGTCATGACCCGGAAAACATCGTGTAAGATTGGCACCGAGAGCCGCTACGACATTCATGATGTTCTCTTCGAGAACATTGAGATCGTGGACTCCTCACGCGGCTGCGCTCTATGGATGCGCGATGGGGCGACCTACTCCGATATTACCTTCAGGAACATCCGGATGAATCTGATGCGGCTTCCTGAGGAGAAGTGGAGCGGTGAAGCCTACCGGGTGAGCATCCAGGAGCGGGACGGCCAAGGAAAGATGCGGAACATCCTCTTCGATCAAGTCCAGGCACAGTCACCGCACCGCTCCATCCTGTTCAGCAAGATCCCACGCCCTGTGCGCGGCATCACATTCAAGAACTGTCTGTGGCGCGCTGGCGTGGATGGCACGATTCCCCACATCGAGGTTGACAATGCCGAGGCGATCTCCTTCATCGGCTGCTCCGTCGAGCGGGAGGGTATTCGTCAGCCCTTCACAAAGCGCTTGGTTCAGGGACCGTCACGGCGCGCCGTCCGTGTGAACGGCAAATAGAATGGAGTATGCACGTTGCGCAGCGGGTTCTTCTCCAGGAGACCAGTGAAGAACTCCTGGGTCAGGTCATGCGCTTCTTCGCCGATGGCGGCACGGCCAAAGTCAGGTTACTCGCTATCCGCGAACTCAAATCGGTCTGGTAGGCGAAAAACAAGGTAGCGCGGGCGGTCACCGCAGGCAGGCCCAAAAAGGATCTTGTATTTGTCATCTGCTTGTGATATCAGGTATACGATTGGGAAGTATTCTTGGCGTTCGAAACAACGATAGATAGGAGGAGTATACGATGCAGAGACTGAGCCGGCGCGGTGCACTCTTTGTGGCTGTCCTGATCCTTACAGGATGCGCCTCAGAGACTGAGGTTAAAGGGCGGATCGGGATGACGTGCATGGACTTGACCAACCCGTTCTTCAAGCTGATCTCCAACGTGATGAAGGAGGAGGCTGCCAACTATGGTTACGAGGTAGTGAGTCTGGACGGTAACAATGACCCTGCCAGACAGAACAACCAACTATCCGATTTTGCGGCCCAAGGATACGACGCCATTTTTCTGAATCCCGCGGACTCGAAGGCGGCGGGCGAAGGCGTGAAGCGGGCCCATGCGGCCGGCATCCCTGTGTTTACGTTTGACGTGCAGGTTACCGACGAAGAGGCCAAGGGATTGATCGTTACCCATATCGGGAGCGATAACTATCAGGGAGGACAACTTGCTGCGGAAAGCATGATGGCCGTCACGCACGACGAGGGCAATATCGCCATCATCTCTTATCCGGAGGTGACATCCTGCATACTTCGTGTGAGAGGGTTCCGGGATTGCCTGGAAGAGAAGAACAGCAAACTCAAGATCGTCACAGAGCTATCCGGCAGGGGGAACCGCGACGACGGGTACAACACCGCGACGGATATTCTTCAGGCGCATCCCGATATTGTCGGCATATTCGCCATCAACGACCCCTCGGCACTTGGTGCATATGCCGCTGTCGTTAAGGCGCAGCGGGAGAAGGACATCACGGTAGTCGGCTTTGACGCGTCACCCGCGGGCAAGCAGGCTGTTTTCGAGAGAAAGCTGTACGATTCGCCACAACAGTTCCCACGCAAGATGGCCACCGGTACCGTCGATGCATTCATCAAGTATCTCGAAGGCGAACCGATACCCAAACAGATCTTCATTCCTTGTGCACACTACCGACATGAAAACGCTGTCACCGACGAAGCGCGTATCAAGGAGCAGTGGTAGGCGCGCTTACGCGTTGCACGCGTCGCCCACCTTAGGGGCCCCCGATCTCAAACACAAACAAATGGCAGGAGGCATCCATTTGCGAGGTGTCGCGTGAGATTGTGGGGCTCTCAGACTGCTCGTGCCCCGGGCAATCCTACATAATGTCGCCCAAACCCGGGCCGATCTTGGGGTCGGTCATGACGTTGACACACGCGGGCCGCCCCGAATCGATGGCCCGCTCAATCGCCGGGGCAATCTCGTCAGGTTGCTCGACGTACTCACCGTGTCCCCCCATTGCCTCGACAATCTTGTCGTATCGCCGCGGCGCAAGCTGACAGGCCACGGTCTTCCCATAATTCTTCTCGAATTCCCGTTCAACCATGCCCCAGGATTGATCGTTCCCGATGACCGTCAGGAACGGGATATTGTGGCGAATCGCCGTATCGTATTCCATGCAGGTCAGGCCGAAGCTGCCGTCGCCTGTAGTCACGATGACCTTCTTGTCCGGGTGGGCCAGTTTGGCGGCGATGCCGAACGGCACGGCCGTACCCAGGCAGCCGAAGATCGACGACGACAAGGACAGAAACTGGCCCGGACCCGTGGCGGGCAAGCTGAGAACACCCCACACGGTCGTGTCCCCGCCACCGACGGCCACGACGGTGTCGCGATCCACAAACCGGGACACCTCGCGAAACAACCGAAGCGGATGAATAGGGACTTGGCCGGAAGTGGCCAGCGGCTCCATCATCTGGGCCACCTGGTTGCACGTCGTTTGAAGTTGGTCGACCCATTCCTTGTGTTCCTGCTGCTTGACCCCTTGCGTCAACTGCCGAATCACCACGCCCGCGTCGCCCACAATACCGACGTCCGGCGTGCGTCCGTCGCATAGAGCGGACGGCTCGACGTCTACGCGGATGATCTTTATCGAGTCGGGAATCTCCTTCGCCTCGAGCATAAAATTGAATCGCGTGCCCAACATAATGAGCAGGTCCCCTTCGGCCAGCGCCGCCATCAATCCAGGATGCTTTCCTAACGCCGGACCCATGACTTGCGAATGGTCGTCGGGCACACAACCCCGGGCAGCGCTCCTCGTAAAAAGAGGTGCGCCGGTCTTTTCGATAAATGCTTTGAGGTCATCCTGCGCCTGGGCCCACCATACGCCGCCGCCCGCTACAACCACGGGCTTCTCGGCCTTGTCAATCAGCTCGATGGCCCGATCGATATCCTCCGGATTCCCCGCCGGCGGCGAGTGGAGAAAGAGCGACTCGGGTATACGCACTGAGTCACTGTCCACTTGGGTACACAAGCGGTCCATGGGCACTTCGATGTACGCCGGTCCCGGACGCCCCGTCGTGGCCTCACGCAGGGCTTTGCCGACGTACTCGGGAATACGCTCGGTCTCGTACACGGATCGCGCGTATTTGGTTATTGGTTTGACGACGTCGAGTTGAACAAAATCCTGCAAGGCGCCAGTATCAAACTCATTGACCGATACTCGACCCCCAAAGACCAGCATGGGCACGGAGCCGGCAAAGGCATTCGCAACGCCGGTGAGCATGTTCGTGAAGCCCGGGCCGGCCGTGCCGATGCATGCGGCAGGTCTGCCCGTAGCCAACGCCCAGCCCTCGGCCATGTGTGCGCCGGACTCTTCGTGTCGCACATCGATTACGCGAATCCCTGCCTTCGCACAACCATCAAATATCCCGTAGATATGTCCGCCAACGATCCCAAAGAGGTGGGTGATGCCCGCGTTCTTCATAACCTGCGCGGCCAGATGGCCACCGTATATTCCAGACATAGCTAATTCCTCCATTTCCATAAGCCGCCATCACTACAACGATAGGCCTCGAGCGATGATAGCAGAGGGCCGCCCGGCCCCGCACCATCCCGGAAGCAGGCGTCAACAGCCAGAACCCGGCCTGCGAAGACTTCAATATGCACCATGAACCACCGTGGTACGGAACAGTATGCCCGGTGGCGTACGAGGACCGGAGGAGGCGACTCCCTCCTCCTCCTCGATTTTCGCAAACCGTTCCTATAGCCCCCGCCCGTCGCCGGCCGCGTCCGCGGAGAGGTCAACTGTCGCAGCAGTCGTACGACCTTGCGCCACACGCACCGAACAGGAGACCGTTCTACCGGCTCCGGAAACGGTGATCGTGTGGGGCCCCGGGTCAACGAGCCGGAACTCGAATCCACCATCTTCATCAGTCTGAAGCATGAATGTCTCGTCAAGCACGACGGCAGCTCCCGCAACAGGTTTTCCGTTCGCTCTGACGATGTCTTTGATGCGGCCCGTTTCGTCGTCGTCCAGCCCGGAGAATGAGAGCAGGCCGCAGAATATCGCATACGCCTCTTTGCGCTGGAACCCTGTGCTGTCGAGCTTGTCCTCTGCCAGGACGGACTCCGGCTCGAACGCATGCACAGAGACGGCAGGGCATCCGGTATGAACGAGTGTATACGCCACGCTCGGGACGGCTCGCGCTTCGGTGGTTCCAACCGCTCCGGCAAGATAGTCGATGATCTGACGTGAAAGCTTTATACCTTCGGGGCTCTTGGGATAGTGGGAAACATAGGTGACACTCGAAATGTCCTCTTCAAGCGCCATCTCGTCTTCATTGAGCAGCCCCGCCTGTTCGGGGTCGTCGAGCCCGTGGTTTATGCCGACATACAGATCCGGTTTGAATTCCTCCGACCGTAAGACACGCTGGAGCGGGGTTACCGTCTCGTCACGTTCTCGGGCAAGGGCCACGATTGCGCCGGCACGTTCGAGATATGCATAGAGCAGCTCGGCAACGCGCACGTTAATATCAGCTGCACGCACTCCCGACGGGCCTATCCTGCCGGGAATCTCGCCGCCGCATTCCGGATCGATCATGATCCGTACGCCGTGAAGCACACCGCGAGCCACCGGCAACAGCGCCTCGCGCACCCCTACGGCCTGACTCTCGCCGACATCAGTCTCCCGGCGCATCGGGACGTAGCCGTCCTTCACGACGGAAAGCTCGTAACCAGCCGGGGCAAGAGACGGAAAGAGCGCGTGTCCGAGCCCGTCGGACGTCGCCCACGCAGTTGCTCCAATAACAATTGTTGCACCTGGAACAGGAGCACCTGATACCGCGTCGGTGAGTTCACAAACAAGCAGGGACGATGATTGCTCATCGACGACGATCGCTGTCTCGCTCGATACATCGCCGCATGTCAGGCGGACGCGGCACTCCCGTCCTTCCCCGTCAGGTTTGATGTACGCGGTTGCCGTTCCGCCTTCCGTGACGGTGGCGGCGGCGACCACCTCGCACCCGCTGCACTCGAACTGCACCTCGGTTCCGTCCGCGACGTGCTGTATGTTGCCGTCGAGAATCTCCGCGACAACCGCGCCGATCGGCTCGCCCGCAGTCGGCAATCGGTCCGGGATCGCGCGCAACGTGACGTGCGCGGGCTTCGCAGCGACGGTGAAGGTCCAGCGCGCGGGCACCGCAGCGTTACCGTTCGAGTTGCGAAATGTAACGAGCGCCTCGTGCAATCCGTTGCGCAGCGGGCCGTCAGGGGTGAAAGCAACCTCCCGCGTCTCGGAAACATAGTGCACGTTCACCCGCTCGCCGTCGAGGAAAATCCTTGTCGAGAGAGGGTCGATTTCTGCGCGTTCACCCGGGTCGACTCGGGCACGAACGGCACGGACCGATTCGACCGTCGAGTCCGGCTCCGGTTCCAGTGGTTCCGCCGAAGGGAACCCTGCCGCGAAGTAGTCAGCGAGACCGCCAAGGATCGCTCGGGCCTCGGCGTTCACCACCGACGGCTGCCTCAGCAATTTCGCGTTCGGTTTGTAGGTCATGTAGGAAAGCTCGACAAGCGCCGACGGCAGCACGTTCTCACGCAACACACGGTAGTTGCCCGGTCGGACGTACTTCGGGCGGTTACCCGGCAATGGCACTTGCGCAGCGCGACGGACAATCCTGCGCGCAATGTCCAGAGATGCGCCCGGGTCGGCCAGTTTGTAGTACACTTCGAGCGCGTTCTTTACGGAATCAGGATGTATGTCTGCGTTATGGTGGATCGACACGAATATGCCCCTTTGGGCCTTCTCCGCGATCTTGGTTCGAGCAATGAGGTCTTCTTTGAGCGTTGCGCGGCGGTGTTTGGCGACCGGGGAATCGGTCGAACGAGTAAGTACCGGTCTTGCGCCGGCTTCTTTGAGAAACCCCCACAGGGCGAGTGCGACTTCGAGGTTCACGTCCGCCTCGCGCAATCCGGTTGACGCGATGGCGCCCGTGAACCGCCCGCCATGTCCGGGATCGATCACTATCCTGGCACCGGCGAGCGCACTCAAGTCCGGCGGCGGCTGAAACTCGGGCACGTATTGATGTTCGAACCCCTTTTCCTCTTTCTCTTCGTCGGGCGCCTTGCGGCAGGTCGTCGCAACAACCGTCAGCACCGCGGCCAACACGACAAGAGCGTTTCGTTGTCGCAGTTTCATAGTTTCAGCCTCGGATCGATCTCGTCCCTCAGCGCGTCGCCGACAACGTTGAACGCGAGGATGGTTATTGCGATGGCCGCGCCCGGGAAGACGGTCATCCACGGCGCCGAATGGAGATAGTCTCGGCCAAGGCTGACCATCGATCCCCAGGTCGGTGCTGGCGGTTTGAGGCCGAGGCCGAGAAAGCTCAGGGACGATTCGCCGAGCACGAACGCACCCACGCGCAAGCTTGTAACAACAACTATCAGCGGCAGTGCGTTCGGCAGGATGTGCCGAATCACGATCCGAAGATGGCCGCATCCGGCGGCGCGTGCGGCCATGATGTACTCCGACTCCCGTAGCGATATCACCAGCCCCCGAACCAGCCGGGCGATAGTTGCCCAGCCAACGAGCGCCAGCGCGAGAAAGACCGAGTGGAACCCGCCGCCCATGACTGCCGTGATGGCGACGGCGAGCAGAAGGCTCGGAAACGCGAGCGTCAGGTCCGAGATCGCCACCACCGCCATATCCACCTTGCCTCCAACGTAGCCGCCGACGAGCCCAGCCGCACATCCAATGAGAGTGGCGAGTACGGTCGCCGCAATCGCGATCAGCAGCGATACCCTGGCACCGAACAGCACCCGGCTCAAGACATCGCGGCCCTGTTCGTCCGTGCCGAAGAGGTGCGTTCGAGTTGGCGACATGCGCGCCTCGTCGAGGTTGCCTTCAAGCGGGTCGAACGGCGCGATCAGCGGTGCGAGAATGGCTGTCGCACTCACCAAGACGAGCACGGCGAGCGCCGCTGCAGCCGACTTACGTTTCAAAACCCGTCTCATCTTCAGTCAATCCTACGGGGTTTACCTTCTCCGGACTTTCGGGTCGAGCCAAGCGTAGGATACGTCGACCATAAGGTTTACCACCACAAAGACTGCCGCTCCAAAGAGCACCGTGCCGAGTATGACAGGATAGTCGCGCCCGGCTATCCCGTCCATAGCGTACCTGCCGATGCCGTCCCATCGGAATATGGTCTCGGTAAGCACCGCGCCGTTGAGATAGCTGCCGAAATCGACTCCCACCAACGTCACAATTGGTATCAACGCGTTGCGTAACGCGTGGCGCAAGTTCACCCGCAGCGTCGACAACCCTTTGGCGCGGGCCGTCCGAATATAGTCCTGTGAGAGGACCTCTATCATCGCCGAGCGGGTTATTCGCGCGATGTATGCCGCGCTCCGCGTGCCCAGAGCAATCGCCGGAAGTACCAGAAAGGAAAGTCGCCCGTCGCCCATGCCGCCTGCAGGCAACCACCCGAGCCAATTGGCGAAGACGATGATCAGAATGAGCCCCAGCCAGAACACGGGTGTCGAGATGCCGAGCGAGGCGACGATGGTCGAGAACCGGTCGGCAAGGGAATCGCGTTTCACCGCGGACACAACTCCCAGCACGAGCCCTATCGCAACGGCAACCGCCATCGCAGCGACTGCGAGCCGCAACGTGTTCGGGAACTTCTGCATCAGCGACCGCGCGACCGGCACATTGGTGAAGTATGACCGGCCGAGCTCGCCACGGCACAACAGCCACAGATACCCGGTGTACTGAACGACAACATGCCGATCCATCCCAAGCTGTGCCCGTATCTCCTCTACGACCTGCGGATCCGCACGCTCGCCTATCATTGCCTCCACAGGATTGCCCGGCAACGACTTCATCAGCACGAACGTCACTATCGTAACGCCGAGCAGTGTAGGTATCGCCACGAGCACGCGCCTCAGAATGTACTTGTACACCTCAACCCTCTCGCAAAGACAGCTGCACGCCTCTGTCGGCGCTGCGTATCGGAAAGAACCTGAACCCCACCACGCGCGGCTGTACCGCAACGAACTGTTTCCTGTGCCAGAGAAACACCCACGGCGCGGCTTCGACGACGAGCTTTTCCACTTGGGCATACCCGTCCGCGCGAGTGGCCGCGTCAGTCTCCGCAACAGCGGTCTCGATTGCGGCGTCAACCTCGGGTGACGCAAACCGCGACCTGTTGCCGGCGCTGCCCCAGTTTGACGAATGAAATGTTGGGAACAGGAAATTCTCCGGGTCGGGATAATCGGCCCACCAGGATAGATAGAAGATGTCCGGCTCGCCGCGCGAGACAGCGTCTTTGAACGAACTCCATTCGAGCATATGCAGCTCAACATCCAGTCCGACCTTACGCAGGTATTCCTGAATGGCCTCGCAAACGCTCAGTTCCTCACGGCCGGAACTGAGATAGAGGCCTATCGTCTCTGGTGCGCCTCCCGCCTCCGCGATCAGCCGTATCGCGACTTTCGGGTCGTACCCCGGAGCCTGTCTCTCATCTGCCGCGGGCAGGATGGTCGGCGGTACGGGACCGTCGGCCACAACCGCGCTGCCCGCCAGCACCGAATCGATTATCTTCTGCCTGTCTATCGCGTGACTCACGGCGTGCCGCAGCCTGACATCGTCAAACGGCGCCCTGTCGCAGATGAAACCGAGGTAGTACGTGTTCAATCCTACGTGGCTGGTCACGAGTGATCTCAAGCGCGAGCTCGCGTTATACCTGGGTATGTCGGCGGGCGACAATTGCAGAATGTCAAGGTTCCCGGTTTCAAACTCCGACGAGGCGGCGAAATCTTCCGGAATGATTTCGTACTCCATGCAGTCGAGCTTCGGTCCGTCAGAATAGTGGGGGTTGCGTCTGAGCACAAGCCGGACGTCTCGCTGCCAGCTTTCGAGCAGGAACGGGCCGGCTCCAACCGGATGTGAGCCGAAATCCTCGCCCCACGCTTCGACGACTTCCTGCGGTACGATAGCCGCGTTGGGCATGGTGAGCAAGCTCAGAAACGGGCCGAAGGGTTTCTCCAGTTTCAGCAGCACGGTGTTTTCGTCCGGCGTCTCGATACCCTGAACCGACCCGGCCTTCCCTTGCGCGTAGTCGTCCGCACCGTCGATTCTCCCGAGGACCCATCTCCTCGGCGACGCCGTCTTCGGGCTTAGCAGGCGCTCGAACGAATATCGCACGTCTGCGGAGGTCAGCGGACGTCCGTTCGAGAACCGTGCTTCGTCCTTGAGGACAAACGTGTAAACCAGTCCGTCATCGGAGACCGCAACCGTCGCGGCAAGCTCCGGGACCGGCTCACCGGTCTCGCCGACGCGGACAAGTCCGGCGAATATCTTTCCGGCGATCTCGCCGCCGCTGACGTCCACGATGCGGGCGGGATCGAGCGTGGACGGGTCGGCATCAAGCCTGAGCCTCAGCGTGTTGGGAGCGTCGGGCGCCCGGGCGCACCCGCAGAGTGCGACTACCCAACACACAGCAATTAGCCGCCGCATCATTGGCACGTACGCGAATACTCCCTCGCTGCAGCAACAAGCGACTTGAAGATGCGCCTGTCTACCGTGCCGGACCGCTCCGGTTTCGTCCAGTCGCGACAGGTGGATTCGGGATGCCACTGCACGCCCAGACAGTATCCCGACATCGCATCCCTCTGCTCGACCGCCTCGATGACGCCGTCGGGCGCTTGAGCGCTCGCGACCAGCCCGCCGCCCACCTTCTTCACCGCTTGGTGATGGGTGCTGGCAACAGTGGCGGTGTTGCACCGGCACACCTTCCGAAGATATGTTCCGGCGGTCACGAGAACCTTGTGCCTGATGGGGTTATCGCCTGTTCCGTGGTCGAGCGCCTTCGGGAGGTCGGTCGGAATGTCCTGGTGCAGCGAACCGCCCGTCACAATGTTCAATAACTGCATCCCATAACATATTGCCAGAAGCGGCACGTTCCGGTCCAAGGCCGTTTCGACCAACAGTGTGTCGGACGCCACGCGTCTCGAGACCTCCGGATCGTGCGCACCACCGGCCTGCTGCCCATACAATCCGGGATCGATATCCCGCCCCCCGGTTACCACGAGTCCGTCGAGCCTCGAGATGCACGCTTTTGCGTTACGTTTGGTGACAAGCGGGACGGCTACCGGCAAGCCGCCCGCACGCGACACCGCCCGCGCATACTCGAGCTTGAGGTACAGATGGTCCTTGCTCTTGTCGATGAGTCCTCCCGGGTCGTAGCTTGTGGAGATTCCGATGAGTGGCACAACGAAACCGGGCTTTACCACACGGTTTACCCCGTTAAGTTTCACGTCAGAAGCGCCCTGAGACCTGCCTTTCGGGCCGGAGTTGGATGATCCGACGCCGTCCGCCTTGGCCGACATTCTAACACGCCACCGCATATTTGTCTACAACTCGTATTGCGCCGTCTAGAATCTTATCGTTGCGCCATATAATATCTTACCATAGGTGGTGGTAAGAACGACGGGAGGAGGAGACGCTAGCCCTGGATCAAGGCGTGAATTGGTCGAGGCACTGCGGGTGCGTTACCACAACGCATCGAAGCAGCAAAAGGGGGTGATTCTCGATGGACTGTGCGATTAGGGCGGGCTTGACCCGGAAAAGAACAATTCCCGGCGACGACCTACTCTCCCACGCAGTTGCCCGCGCAGTACCATCGGCGCTGGAGGGCTTAACTTCCGTGTTCGGAATGGGAACGGGTGTGGCCCCTCCGCCGTTGCCACCGGGAAATATCGTTCTAAGTTGTAAATATTGACAGTTGAATATCGCCGTCGCTTGCGAACTACAACGTGCGAATCATACCAATAATTGGCCAAGCCGCACGGCTGATTAGTACCGGTCAGCTCAATCCGTTACCGGACTTACACTTCCGGCCTATCGACCTGGTAGTCTTCCAGGAGCCTCGAGGGCCTTACGGCCGGGACATCTAATCTTGGGGTGGGCTTCCCACTTAGATGCTTTCAGCGGTTATCCCTTCCGGACTTGGCTACCCAGCGATGCCGCTGGCGCGACAACTGGAACACCATAGGTCCGTCCGTCCCGGTCCTCTCGTACTAGGGACCGCTCCCCGCAAATGTCCTGCGCCCACGGCAGATAGGGACCGAACTGTCTCACGACGTTCTAAACCCAGCTCGCGTGCCACTATTGATCGGCGAACAGCCGAACCCTTGGGACCTGCTTCAGCCCCAGGATGTGACGGGCCGACATCGAGGTGCCAAACCGCCCCGTCTATGTGAACTATTGGGGGCGATTAGCCTGTTATCCCCGGGGTACCTTTTATCCGATGAGCCATGGCCCTTCCATACGGAACCATAGGATCACTAAGCCCTGCTTTCGCACCTGCTCGACTTGTAAGTCTCACAGTTAAGCTCCCTTATGCCTTTACACTCTACGCATGGTTTCCAAACATGCTGAGGGAACCTTTGGGCGCCTCCGTTACTCTTTAGGAGGCGACCGCCCCAGTCAAACTACCCACCAGACACTGTTCCCGCCCTGGATTCACAGGAACGGGTTAGAACCTCAACTACATCAGGGTGGTATTCCAAGGACGGCTCCCCTGAAGCTAACGCCCCAAGTTCAACGCCTCCCACCTATCCTATACAAACATAGCCAAAATCCAATATCAAGCTGTAGTAAAGGTCCACGGGGTCTTTCCGTCTTGCCGCGGGTAACCTGCATCTTCACAGGTACTACAATTTCACCGAGCCCCCCGTCGAGACAGTGCTCACGTCGTTGCGCCATTCGTGCAGGACGGAACTTACCCGCCAAGGAATTTCGCTACCTTAGGACCGTTATAGTTACGGCCGCCATTAACCGGGGCTTCGGTTCAGAGCTTCGCCAAGTACGAATACTCGGCTAACCCCTCCCGTTAACCTTCCGGCATTGGGCAGGCGTCAGTCCCTATACGTCGTCTTGCGACTTAGCAGAGACCTGTGTTTTTAGTAAACAGTCGCGTGAGCCTTTTCACTGCGGCCCTCCTCGGCTACGGGTGCAAGACCCTTCACCAACGAGGGCACCCCTTCTTCCGAAGTTACGGGGTGAACGTGCCGAGTTCCTTAACGGGGGTTCTCTCGAGCGCCTGAGAATTCTCTTCTCGTCTACCTGTGTCGGTTTGCGGTACGGACACCTGGGAGGCTCGCTAGAGGTTTTTCTTGGCAGTGTGGGGTCGACCAATCCGTCTTGTCCGAAGATTTCGACGTCCCATAGCCTCTCGGGTTAACGGCCGTCCGGATTTGCCTGGACAGCCCCCTACGAGCTTAGCCTGCCACTACCGGTCGGCAGGTGGCCTACCCTCCTGCGTCACCCCATTGCTCAAACGCCACCAGGTGGTACAGGAATATTTGTGCCTGTTTTCCATCGCCTACGCCTTTCGGCCTCGGCTTAGGGTCCGACTTACCCTGGGCGGATTAACCTTCCCCAGGAAACCTTAGACTTTCGGCGAACAGGTTTCTCGCCTGTTTTATCGTTACTCATGCCGGCATAACCACTTCTGCTTCGTCGACCGCTCCTCACGGTACGGCTTCAACCTACTGCAGAACGCTCCTCTACCGGTTCGGTTTCCCGAACCCCATGGCTTCGGTAATGGACTTGAGCCCCGCTGAATTATCGGCGCAGAACCACTTGACCAGTGAGCTGTTACGCACTCTTTAAATGAATGGCTGCTTCTAAGCCAACATCCTGGTTGTCTGGGCCGTCCCACATCCTTTACCACTTAGTCCATCTTTGGGGACCTTAGCCGATGGTCTGGGCTGTTTCCCTTTTGACCACGGAGCTTATCCCCCGCAGTCTGACTCCCGGGGTACGGTTGACGGTATTCGGAGTTTATTTGGGTTTGGTAACCGGGTAAGGTCCCTAGCCCAACCAGTGCTCTACCCCCGTCAACTAATTTACCCGAGGCTAGCCCTAAAGCTATTTCGAGG